>Ga0114901_1000716_pt1 | contig 20927 bp, 28 predicted proteins | sample MalvireepMed_s16_FD_89686 | JGI IMG/M metagenome (GOLD analysis project Ga0114901, IMG submission 89686) | Marine viral communities from the Global Malaspina Expedition - Malaspina viral metaG DeepMed_s16 | ecosystem: Environmental > Aquatic > Marine > Oceanic | place: Mediterranean Sea... | reverse complement strand
GTTCTACAAAGCCCGATAAGGTGGGTTCGGTGATCTACTGATAAAGATCAGAGCCACTCACGGGTGGTCACAGGCGGATCTGGCCCGCCACGCCGGAATCACTGTAGAGCTTGTCGATCGGTATGAAACCGGGACCGAACCCACCTTATCGGGCTTTGTAGAACTCTGTCGGGCGCTGAATCTTGATCTCTGGTCAGCGTATGCTGAGCTGATCAAACCCCACCAGCGCCCCGCAAAATGTGAGCTGTTACCCTTCCGAAAGGCACAGGAACGCAAACATGGCTAACACTGGCGGACTCTATAGAAACGGCCGATCGCCCTACTGGTGGATGTCTCTCCCGGCCACCGGGACACATCCACGCCAACAACGATCCACGGGGATCGTGGCCGGATCCCGCGCGGCCCGCCACCAGGCGGAACGGGTCCGGGCCGCCGCCCTGAATAACCGCGGCGCGTGTGCGGTGAAGAACACCCCCACGGCGCCCACCCTGGCCACGTTCGGCGCGTGGTATCTGGCACACAAACTCCCGCAACGGAAGAACCCGCGCGCGGATCGCAAACGGATCCAGCGCATGATCGACACGTTCCCCGGCCGCCTCACCGCGATCACACCCACACGTGTGACCGAATACCAAACCCGGCGCCTGGGATCCGTGAGCGCCACCACGATCAACAGAGATTTGGACGAACTGAAGACGCTACTCGAAACCGCGGCGAAACTGGATAAGATCACGGCCAACCCGCTGGCCGGGTTCCCGCGGCTACCCACCACCGCCCTGGCGGAACCGCGGATCTTGACGCCCGCCGAATCAGACGCGGTGATCGCCGCGTGTGGTCCCGTGGAACGGGTGGCGATCATCACCGCCTTGGAAACCGGGATCCGCCTGGGCGATCTGATGCAATTAGAACGCGGACACCTGACCACCGACAGTGGCGGATCTTTGTGGATCGAGATCCCGAACCCGAAAACCCGCACACCCTACCGTGTCCCGGTGTCCCCGCGCCTACGGGACGCCCTGGCGTCACTGCCCGCGCGCATTTATCCGGCCGCCAGCGGCCCGTGTGTCCCGTGTCGCACCAGTGGCGCCGCGGGCCGGTGTCCGCACGTGTTCGCGGCACTACGGACCCGGACACACGTGGATGGTTTCAAAGACCGGATCCGTGATATCTTCCGCCGCGCGTGTCAGCGGGCGGGCGTCCCGTACGGGCGGGCCAACGGTGTGACCTTTCACAGCTTGCGCCACACCGCGGCCACCAGGATGTTAATGGCCGGAATTGACGATCGCACCGTGGCCGAAATTGGCGGGTGGTCATCCACCAGGATGTTGGAACGGTACGCCCACCCAACGGACGCCCGCAAACAGGCGGCGGTGGCGGCGATTAGTGGCGGCGGTGTATAACAGGAGTATAACAGGAGTATAACAACACACCGTGATTCACTGACACCGGACGCCATCCTATGACATCCACCGACATACGAAACAGCCAACGAATACGGGCCGTTTCTCGCTAACTTGTTGAAAATGGGCCGCTAGCTCAGTTGGGAGAGCGCTGCGTTCGCAACGCGGCCAGCCACGCCGGTCCACCCCTATAAACGTTGATCGTTTTTGACGCGCCGCGGCGAGTATAACAGGAGTATAACAACACCGGCCGGATTAGCCCGCGGCCGCCATCCCGGTGAGCGTTCCGAGTCCGGATCCCACGGCATAGGCCACCGCCGCGCGCCAGCCATCCACCCGGGCGGCCGTTTTGGCATTGAACCACCACACCACCGCCAGGACCATCGAGACACCCACCGCGGCGGCCGATCCCCGGGCCAGCAGAACGGTATTCGCGGACACCAGGGAGACCACCAGGTAGCCGCGGGCGGCCACCGTCACCAACCCCCGCATTAGTCCGGATCCTTGTGGAACCGCCACAACAGAAACACCCACGCGGCCGCCTTGAGTAAATCCACGTCCTGGTGCTTGGCGCCATAGCGCTGGAGCTTGTATACCGTCTCGCCGAGCGCATGACCAGACACCCCGCCGCGGTTCGACAACGCCGCCACAAACTCATATAGAACGTTGGACCCATCCGGCCCGCTGTCGCTGTAGCCCTTCGCCGCCGCGTCCCCGCGTAACAGGTGGTCCACCTGTTCCATAAATGCCTGAAACGTTCGATCCGCCATTGTCGCTAACCCCTCACCCGGCCATCCACGTCGTACCAGTGCAACCGAACGCTATTCAGATCCGTCACCCATCCGCCGTCTACCCGATCCTGTTCAAACTGGACAAACCCGCGGCGCTGCGGCGGCCCCGCCGATCGCACACTGTCCGCGGTGACCATATACCGTTGCGTAGAGACGAGACACCCGGTTTCCACTAGGAGCTGGCCGGATTCATGCGGAATCATTCCAAGCTGGTGGGTATGCCCGCAACACACCAGCCGCGGGTGGGCGGGTAGTCCTAACACCTTTTGTGAATTGGCCAAAAAACTGGCCGTCTTCCGCATCACGGCGCCGGGGATCCGGCTGTAGGCTTCACCGTGACCGATCCAGGCATCCCCGACCATACAAAACCAGTCAATCACCACGGGCGGGACGGTCCCGGGGACCGCCCAGTCCGCGATCTCAATATTCCCACCTAACCCCTTGACGATCGCCCGCACCGGATCTAGTGTGCCACCGGTAAGACTCACCACGGCGTCCACCGCGTCCTGTGAGAGATTGGCGCCGCGGACACGCTTTTCTAACCGTCGATCGTGGTTCCCGATCACACACACCACGCGGGGATACCGGCTTGACAATTCTTCGATCACCACCTGGAGCGCGGCAAATTCTTCACGCCACCCGATAGACGCATACTTGACCCACCCGGACACGCTGAAACTTTCCGACAAATCCCCGATCGACACACACACGTCCGCGTCCCGGGTCCGCTCAAAGAAGTCCGCCAACAGATCGGGATCGTGCATCGGGACGTGGAGATCCGACAACACCGCCACCTTGCGGCGGGCGCCCGGATCCCGTGGGGCCGCGGGGCCGCGGAATTTTGGTTTGACGCGGCCGATCACCCGGTCCCACGTGGCCCGCGCGTCCGCATAGGGTAGCGCCGCGGCCGGACGGAACGCCGGGACGGGTTCCGCGTCACGGTGGCGGGCCGTTCTGATCCTGGTCGTGTGCTTCACGTGGCAGTCCGCACACCGCCGCGCGCCACTGGACACGGCGCCGCCGCAATCCCCACACGCCCGCGTGGACGCCACCGCGGCATCCCCACGCCGTTCCCGGTAACACCGGCCACACCGGGTGGCGGTTCGGGTGGACAGCTTCGCGCCACATTCCCGGCATTCCTTGGGCGGGCGCGCCGTGACTGGCGGATCTTTGCGATAACACGCCAAACAGCGTACCGATCCGGCCGACACGCGGCCGCCACACGTGGGACACGCGCGCCGCTTAGTGGGTTTTGTCCGATTCGACATGGACGTGATCGATCGTCGTACCCGGGCCATGGGCGATCACATCGTAGGGATCGCCCAGGCGGCGGCGGAGATACCGCGCCAGATCTGACAAGGACGCCGCGCGATCAGGAACCGGCGTTCCTAACGCGAAGTCCCACGCCAGATCGTCCGGGTGGAGGCTATTGGCCGATCGCCGTGGGGCCGCGTCCGCCGCGCTGGTCATGCGGACATCGATCCCGCGGGCGGTAGACCACTCGCACACAAACCGCAGTACAGGCAACAGATCCGGATAGGCGGCGCCCATCCGGACGCACGACTTAAACCTGAGCATTAGCCGATCGGGTCAGACGTGAAAAAACGGAGGACGATGTTGGCCACGCCCAAGACTTGGGCCATGGTGCTTGGGTTCGGTTCCTCCAGCGCAGACGCGACACCCACGGCCGCCAGGTTCAGCCAAAACGTCCGCGATTTATACCACGGCTTTCTTGTCATAAGTCCCCCTTACCCAAGACCCACGCCATACCACCACTCACGATCGCGCTGACAATTGCGGACCACCGGGACGCCACGCCCCGGAGCGCCGCCGCGCGGCCCTCAAGGACCGCCAGATCCCGTTCAGTGGTCCGGACCCGGCCGTTGATGGCGTCCAGGCGATCCACCACTCTGGTGGTGAGGGTCGCTTGATGATCGAACCCCTGATCAATCGCCGCCCGGAGTCCATCTAACCTGGCGTCCAATTCCGCCCGTGTGATCCCCGTGTCCGCCATTTGGTCCCCATTAGCCCGTATTCGACCCGCTCAGCGCCTCCCTATGGGACGATCGGCAGCCGCCGCATCCCTTAGCACCCCGGCCACCCGGCGGCCCGTGTGGACCATATACAGCCGCCACACCCATGGATCCGGGTGTCTTCCCGCGGATCCGGTAGTCTACGGCGCGCCATTCGCCCCCACCGATCCCGCCGCCGGACTCGTAATTCGATAGACACACCCTAAACTGGTGACCAACACTTCCTGTGTGCGGGTGGTGGGGTTTGTCCAGCGCGCCTCAATCAGCGTTCCTTGTTGACGCATCAGAAAATCGTCCACGCGCGGCGCCGTCTCAACCACCGCCCCGTCCGGCGAGAAACACCGCAAGATCGGATCGTCCACCTGGATCGCCGCGGCCGGGTGGGTGGTGGGAATGACGGCCAGCGCCGCCACCGCCAGCGCCACCACCGCCGCCGCCGTGATTACAAGATCCGCGGTCATGGTTGATCCCCTGGTGGATCTTGCTTCAGGGTGGCCAGTTCCGCCGCCTGTTGTTCTACCAGGATTTGCAACCTGGCGATCGTGATGTCCTTATCGCCTAGGATCTGATAGATCAGAGGCATTGATATAACTGGTAATTCCACGTTATGCCCTCACTCCGTTATCGATGGGTCGCTCCACCAGACACCTAACGCCTCAAGGCGGCTCACCCGCTCAGCAGCCAACGTGCCCTTGCGCTGCGCGCTCTTCGCATCGGCCAGCCACTGACCTAATGCCTTCCGTTCGGGATCTGGATCGCTCGTCGAGACATTCACGTCTCCACCCGCGTCCTTGATCGCTTGCAGCGCGGTGCAGTGTGCAGTGTAGGTGGCGTCTTTCTCAGGCTCCACAATGGGATAGCCGTCCGAATCTGTCCATTCGGTGTCGTACATGTGCTGGTCTTTGCGGCACGCCACGACCATCCATGACACCGTGTCGGTGCAATCCGATTCTTCGCAGTCGATGGTCAAGATGCTGCCAGTGACAGAGCCGCGCACATGCTGCCATCCAGTTTCGTTTGAGGTAAAGCATTGCTCGTCGCGGCAGAGTAGCACCCAGGTTCCACTGGTCATCCCTGCGGCTTCATCCAAGTCCACCGTCGCTTGCCCGTCCACCAGTGTGACACTAGACCTGTATATTAAATCTGCCCCCGGACTTTCGACGAAACTATGGACGAGGCGCCGGGTGTCCCCTAGCAATGGGTGTACGATATTGAATGACCCTGACCCCTTCGACAGTGCGCCAGTAATGGCAAGATCGCCGTTGTCGTGGAGGACCATGGCCGTCATAGCCCCGTCCAGCGGGTCTTTGCTAATGGCATCGGCGGCCAGAAAGAGGAGATTCCCCACCGATTGCTCCGCTGATGATCGACCGTTCACCAAGCTCCATTGCCGACTGGCGCCAGCGATATCGTCCCCGAGCGTGAGTACGGCACAGCTTGGGTCGTCGTTGCTCTGACCGCCGATATACACTCCAACCTTCTTACTGCTTTGCACGGTTGGTGTGATCGCGGGCGACTCCTCATTGATCACGACGCCTTCTGCTACCAGTCCCGCATTCCGTTCCCCTTCGGTAGGGGCAGAGCGAATCCATAGCGTACTGGCAGTGGTAACTGTCGCACCAGAGCCTTTGGTGATCTCCGGTTCATCTATCACCATCGATGCCACATGCGCTATCGTCTCACTCGCTTGTGTCGTGATGCTGGGTCCAACGGTCATGGCCGAGAGCCACGCAGTATCACCTGTCGCACCCGTGAGGGCTGACGCTACCTGGAACACCTGCGCATAGGTGGTCGCACCGCCAGACGTGAACGCGCCGCCGAAATATATCTGGTTATGGTTCCCAGCCGTCGATCCGTACCCAATCGAAAACGTCGAATCGAGTGTGGTGTGCCCCGTGACATCAAGCGTTCCACCCACATCGATATTGGTGGGCAACGCCGCGTTGACGATCTGCGTGGACCACTGCGGAGCCGACCCACTGCTGGTCAAAATTTTGTTGGCCGTACCAATAGCCACTCGACCGATCGCGGTGGCACTACTGGCAAACAACACATCCCCCGCCGCCTGACTACTGACCGAGATCTCGCCATCCCGCAAGGCGGTAAGATTCGTTTGGATCAGATTGAGATCCGAACTGGTGACAAGCTGACCAGAACTAAACGCCACCGGCGCCGCGTATGCCATACACTCCCCCCGCTACAAATAGCCACACACCGTGGTGGTTCCCAACACACTGGCGGCCGCATCTTCCAGGATCCAAAAGCTGACCGCTTCCGAGGGAACCAGCGTATAGCCCACGCGGACCACACCAGACCCCGCGCGTTCAAATTGGCAAGCGTTAATAAAGTGGCCGCGGGTGGCGATCCCCACGTCCACATCGATCCCCGTTTGATCTTCCACGAGTCCGATCCGATCGGAGATATCGAGATCCATAGCCGCCTGGGCGAGGATCTCGTTTCTATTCGCCACATAGCTGATGGACTGAACCGTGGTCACTGGATCCTTAAACATCCCCAGGAGATAATCCGCGGCGCCCTGAGCCACCCGCGGTTCATCCTGGTATGGCATATCAAACCCCATTGCCCGTTCGCCATAGGTGGACGCGGACGCGGTATCTGTGGCTTCCATGTGTGCTTCCGCGTAGTCATAGAGTCCGCGGCCGCGGCATTGCAGCTTCGTTACATAGGCGGTGGCGCCGGTGTTGTTGGTTATTTCCCACCGGACCCCGGTGGCGCTATAGGTGGCCGTGACGGAACACGATCCGGTCACGTTTGAGCCACTGCCATCCGCGGCAGTATTGAGTAAAAAATCCGTGGTGGCCGCCGCGGTTACCATACTGGTCCCACCGATCCGTGAACCTTCCTGATCTGGATCCCGGTACGGCCCAAACGGGCGGATCGTTTCCGCCGCCTGAATTTCCAGGGCGTTGTCCGCTTTCGCCCATAACACCACATCACTGGTATCCACGCGCCGTAAGTGGGCCGTGGCGGAGACCACGTTATAGATCCCCGCGCGGTTCCGTTCCAGCGTGAGACCGTCCGTATCACCGCGGAAGGTAAACGCATTACTCGCCGTGGCCTTACTCCGACTATGCCGATCCTCAAAGAGTAACGTTTCACCGCTGATCGCGTCCCGCTTCACCGCGATATAGCCCAGTTCGGACTGGGCCAACATTTGAAACGCGGACATCGCGGTGGCGGATTCTTCCCTCAAATTGTCCAGCGCGTACGCGTAGGTGTCTTGGCCTTCCGCAATCGATACCCGATCCGGCTGTTGGGCCACATCGGTATAGATCGTGGTAAACAGTTCATCGGATCGTTTGTTGGTCTGGACAGTGAGACCACGCAACCGATAGCGCGCGTAATGATCAAGGAGATCCACCCCGGACACCACCACCACCCGATCGCCATAGATCCCCGCGGACGGTTGGATCGCGTCGATGTAATATTTTTTATAGGTGGATTGGCCCCGGAGATGTAACCCGATCCGACACACGATCCCGATATCCCACCCGGTGATCGCGTCTCGATGATCCGGGGACCACCGGCCCGCGGCCCGGGCGCCATCCTGGTGGTTTGAGAGCGTAAACGTACAGCTTCCGGTTCTGGCTACCCTATCCACCGGAGACGATCCCTCAATCCCGTATGACCAGCGGATCGGTTCAGCCGCCCGACATTGATCCGTCACATCAGTGAACACGCCGGTGGATAGCTCTAGCGCCACCGATACCGATACCGTAACAGGCTCTAGTGGTCTGGACATATCAGGCCAGTGTCATGATCAGCGCGTCCCGGGTGGCGGTGGCGAGCTGTTGCGGTTGCCGCAGTAATAACCGCTCGATCGCCACCAAGCGATCTTCCACACCACTAAATCCCAGATCGGCCACCGGGACGCCCTGGCCTTCCGGAACCACCATCTCGCGGTTATGCAACCGGACCAACGTCCCCGCCGCGCCAAAGTCCAAAAACCGGCCGCCGGTCCCCTCGGCGAACCCTGGGGCGCCTTCACCGCCGCCCCCATCAATCACCGGAACATGGACGGATGGCACATGGACCCGCGCGTGGATGTCTACATGGGTGGGAATATTGCCCACCTGTCTAGTGTCCACGTTTAACGTGGCGTCTATTTGTGGATCGCTATTCCCTAAGTCTTCCGCTTTTCCGGTGGCGCCCTGTAGTTCAAGGATCAGGTCTTCGATCGCGGTAATAATGCGTCCCACTGAGGCGGTCATCGGTTCGGCGAAATTCAACGCGGCCATATCGGTGACCTTGACGCCGTTAGCATCCGTCAGCGCGCCCTGTTCCACCATGCTCTCGATAATCGGCCGCATGGATGCGGGGATCTCCGTCCCGGCCCACTGGCTGTCTCTGACCACGGCGTGGATCGCGTCCCCCTGGGCGGCGATCACCTCTTCCACTGACATCCCGGACGCGATCAACAGCTCGAAATCTTCCACAATAGTCCGCGCCTGATCGCCAATGCGCGCGCCCTGGAACGCGGGGCCGAGATCCGCCAGATCGATCCCATACCGTTCCGCCGCCGCTTCCATGGCCTTAAAGTCCACCTGCGCTTCAGTGGCCAGCCCTAGAATCGCTTGTTTCTGCGCCTCGGTCAGATCTCCCATTTCCAACAGTTTGTCTAGATACGGCTGGACCTGTTCCGGGAGAATCTCAAACGTTTCCGCGCCTTCCGCGGCTAGTCCCTGGAGTCCTTCCACTACGTTGGTGATCGCGTCCTGGTGGGCCTTCTCCGCGGCGATCTGTGCGTCCACGGCGTCACCCGCCTGGTCAAGCACCGGTTGGATCTCAGCGATCACCCGCCGCACCGCATCCGGCCCTTGTTTGATCGCCTCCCAGAGCCGTTGAACCGCCGCCTCACCCTCTTCCGGAGATTTTCCCGCTTCGATGAACGCATCCCGGACACCGACCACCACCTGTTTCCAGCGTTCGGTCCCAGCCTCCGCGCGTTGGGTGGCGGACAACGCCGCGATAATCCCATCTTCAAACCCGGCCACCAGCCCGCGCCCTTCCATTTCCGCTTCTGATGGGCCGCCGAATAACCGCTTAATGGCGCCGCCTAATTTCTTTAAACCCTTTAACCCGAGCTGCACCGCCGCGTTGACGCCCTTGCCAATAAACTGGCCCGCCATCGCGCCGATCGGGCCGAACATGCCACCGATCGCCTGTCCCACCTTCCCGCCGATCGCCGCGCTAACCCTGGTGGTCAGCGCGTTGCCAATCAGACCGCCAAAATGGGATCCCACCGCCCGCACCGCGGACCCGCCGCCCATCAGGGACTTGGTGATCATCCCTGGCACGTCACCCCACGCGCCCGAGAATTGTTCAAAGAAACTCGGCGTGGATCCCAGCACCTGGTGGAAGTCCCCGATCGGCTGTTCCAGCGACACGATCCCATCGCGGAACATATCCACCTGTTCGATCGCCGGACCAAACCCGTTCTGAACCGCCCAGATGAACTCGTTACCCAGTTGATCGGCTTCGGCTTCGGTCGCATCCATGGCCATGGCCAGATCACCCAACCCGGCCGCCAACGGCATCACGCCGCCTTCACGCGCCATCCACGCCGCCATCCCGAGTGTTTCTAGCTCCGCCGATAAGTCCCCGCCCCGATCAATCAGATCTAACGCGGACTTAGTGACCCGGCCCAACACCAGATCGTTGGCTCGCATCGCGGGCGTGAGTAGGGTCCACGCTTTTTCCAGCGTTCGGACATCCCCACCCAGTCCGGCGTCTGATAGGGTATCGGCGAGTTTTTGCGCTTCGCTGACCGTGTCCGCCGCCGCTCCGCCTAGTCCCAGGATCGATCCGGTCGCAATATCAAACGGCGGCGCCAATCCTTCCGCGCCCGTTCCGAGCTTCGCCACGTCCCCGGCCAGTGTTTCCACCGGTTCCGTGGCGTCCGCCACACTCTCGCCAAGATCGTCCACCGGTTCACTGGCGCCGAACACCTTGTCCCGTAACCACGCCAGTCCGTTTCCTACCGTTTTTCGTACCGCGTCGAACTGCCACAGTATGGCGATCAAGCCACCCACCGCGGCTACTACCAGGCCGATCGGTGATGTCACCGCGGCCAGCGCTAATCCAAACGCTTTGAGGGTAAACACGATCGCGGGGATCGCCGCGGCCACCTGGGCGAACACGATCAGCAGTGGCCCCGCCGCGGCCGCCATCCCGGCCACCACCACGATCACTTTCTTGGCGGTGGGATCTAAATTCTTAAACCACGTCACCGCGTCACTCACACGGGCCGCCAGCGCTTCCACCACTGGCACCAGCGACAACACCGCGGCGCGTAGATCGGCGCCCAGTGGTTCAAACGCCAGGACCGCTTTATTCCGTAACGTGGCGAACACTTCGGACATGGTGGCGGACTTCGCGGTGGCGGTGTCCACGGCGCCACTGGAGTCCCCCAGGATCGCGGTGAAATTCTCGATCGCAAACGTCCCCGCCCTAACCGCGGTGGTCATCCGTTGCGCGCCTTCGGCCCCGAATGCTTCGGTGGCTATAGACAACGCCACCGTGTCCGACTCGGCCGCGCGCATGGCGTCCACCGTGCCGAATAGCATTTCCTTGGCGTCCAACCCTGCACCGGCCCAGCCGCGGAACGCTTTGTTCAACCCCGGCATAATTCTCGACACCGAGATCCCGACCGATTCAAACGATCCAAAAATAGCGGCGGATTCTTCGATCGTAAAACCCGCATTCTTCAACACGGATCCGAACGTGGTGGTATGGCCGATCAATCCCGACAAACTCACCCCGGTGTTTTGGGACACCACAAACATCTGATCCAACACCGCCGCGCCGCGGGCCGCTGGCTGTTCAAACTGCGCCAACGCGGATCCGAACGCTTTGGCGTTGGTCGCGCCGTCTTCGCCGAGCGCCCGCGAGGCTTTGAACAGTGCGGTGGTGAGGGTTTCCAGGGTGGCGCCGGTGGCGCCGGTGTGGGTGTTGAGATCCGCAATGGCGGACGATACCGCCGCGGCGCCATCCGGGACCGATCCGAACACCGCGCGGAATGAATTGTTCAACCCGTCCAACGCGGCGCCACTGGCGCCCGTCCCAGATTGGATCGTCCGGAACGCGCCGTTCAAGACTTCGTTAGACTGGATCGCCGCGGCGCCCCACCCCAGGATCGGGAGGGTGACCCCGGCGGTGATCTGTTTTCCGAGTCCGCCCACCCGGCGGCCGAACGCGCCGAACCCGCGATCCAGGTTGCGAACGCTGGCGGACGCCTTCCCTAAATCGCCCGCAAATTTGCCAACGTTGGTTTCAAGGTTTACGAGCAGCGATCCAACAGTGGCCGCCATTATGCCGCCACCGTCCGATCCTCACCGCCGAATAGGTTGGTTAACATGCGCGCCACCTCGATCTGGTCTTCGACTGACTGCGGGCGGCGCGTGTCTGGTATCACCGAACGGCGGAAGTCTTGCCAGCTAGGGATCCGCTTGGCCCGCCCGAACGCGGCCGTATGCCACGCCGCGAAGAGTGTTTCTTCAAACCTGGTTGCGTCCCGGCGCCGGATCGCCTGGAGCATCCCCGCCACCTGGCGCGGGGTGCTCGTCCAGAACGAATCAGACGTTAGTCCGGCGGCGATGGCTTCGGCCGCGAAGTCCGCCCACGAGATGGTTTCCGCGGTGGCTTTTTTTTTCCACCCGCGTCCGCCGGGAACGCCAGCGCCAACACCTCACCGATCACCGTGATCGCCGTGGCTAACCCCACCTGATCCACTAACACGCCGGTGGCCTGAAGATCGATCGCCGCGTGGTGATCCCGTAACGCGGCCCACCACAACATCCGGATGTCCCGGACCCCGGCTTGGCCAGAGCCTAACCGGGATCCGAGTGTTTCGATCGGCGCGTCCGTTGCGTCTTCCAGTTCACAAATGGCATTCACCGAAAACCGCAAGCGATACTCGACGCCCTCAACCGTGATCGCGCGTTCCCCTTTGTGACTATTCGCCATTAGGCCAACGTGGGCGCGCTAGTGATCTTCACCGTGACATCCGCGCCGAGCTGTGAATCAATCGCCGCGGACGTGGACCAGGACGTGATCACGCCCTTGAACGCGAACGTGGTGCTACCAGCATCCGGGAACACCAATTTCCAATTCCGATCTGTTCGGTTCGCGTAGTCGGCCAGGATCCCGGTGGTGTGACCGTGGCCCGCGGCGCTATTCAGCGCCGGTTGATAATTGATCGAGAACGTCACGTCCCCGGCGTCCTTCATCCCTGCGATATGCTCCCGGTGAGCGCTAGCGCTGGAATGGTTGGACACGTCGATCGTTTCGGTGGTTAATCCAGACATCGCCACGTTGGTGACTTCCGCCACCGTGGTCCATGTTTCACTCCCGGCCCCATCGCCCCGCTGTAATTCTGTCCCGTACCCATGCACCGCTGAAGACATACGCCCCCCCTTTGTTAACTCGTAGCACCGACTATGATCACGTCATACGTGACCGTAGATCCGCTGGAACTGTTCGCCACCTGGAGGATGTCCGCGGATCCCGCGGTCACCGCGTACGCCGTGGCGTCCGGCGTATGCACCAAAAACAACCCACCGGGCCGCACTACCACCACATCAGTGGCGTTCGACACCCAGTTGATAAACGTATTGGAACCCGCGCCACCAACTAACACGTTGTTGGTGTTCGCCGTGGCCGCGTACACCAAGATCGTTTTGACCCGGGCCAGCGCCACCGTGGTCCCGAATGCGTTGGACAAAGTCCCCGCCAGATCTAGCGAGTCCGTTCCGCTGGCCGCGATCGTCCGTTGGTCGTGCCAGAGCTGATCGCCTTCGTTGGCGCCCGTGCCATCAGTTAGGCTTAGGGACTTCTCATATTCCAGTGGATCTTTGGACGTGCCAAGATCCAACACACTGGTTAATGTGGCCGCCAGCTTGACCGTTAGTTTTGACGTGAGCGCCATAGATCACCCTTCATCGTGGACAATTTCAAAATCTTGGGACACCCGGAACACCAGCGGATCGTCTTCAAACAGATCACGTTCATTCACCAACGTGGCCGCGTCCACGTGGGTGGTTCCCATTAGCCCACTGAACCCGTCCAGCGCCAGCCGACAGGCATCCGCCACGTCCGACACACGGCGGAATCCGGACACCCCTGGCGCGTCCGCCGCCCACCAGTCCACCTGGATCCGTGGGGACGCCATCAAACTGGGGCCGCCGTGACTCCGGACGCGGGTGGTGGAGATCCGTTGATAGCGTCCCGCCGGATACACCACGTTTTGTGGCAACACCAACGGGTAGAGACGCGCGCCAATCAACGCGGATAGCCGCGGGTGTTCGGTCAGGAATTGATACAACGCGGACTCAATCATGTCGATCCCGCCTTTTTGGCCAGCCGCCGCGCCCGTTTTTCTATTTCCCGCGCGAGCGCCGTTTGATGATCGACTAACACCTGGGCCTTGTTCTCATCCCATGCGGGCCGTAGGAATGGTTGGGCCGCGTGGTGCTTGGTCCCAAACTCCGCGAAGAGCGCGTGGAAGTGATCTCGATCTGGTCCCACCGCGGTGGGCCGAAACTGGGCGCCCATCCGCTTGGCCATCCCCGAGCTGACCGATCGCACATCGATCGAGTCTGCCATGCCACCAGACGCGCGCGGCGCGTTCTGTTTGGCCGCCGCCGCCACCGGCGCCATGGCCGCCTTTTCCGCCCGTGTGACCACCCGCTGAATGTCCCGCGCCGATCCTAGTGCCATCAGCGCCTTGGCTAACGCGGGGCCGCCGGTGATCTCGGCGGTGAACCCATAGCCGCCGCCGCCGGTTCCCTTGTCCTGGGTTCCGCTCCACCCCGTCCGTAGCCGTGCCACCGATCGCGCCATTAGTTGACTGACTCCCGCACATGGACCGATTGACCCGCGCCCCGGGCCGGTGGTTCCAGGACCGCCACGATATCCAGCGCCGCGGATCCATCCACTAACCGCATGGCGGCCGCTAGCCCGTCCACGGGTTCCGCGAGGGTATACACCGCGCTGACGGTGGCGTCCGTCTGATCAGCGGCGAACCGTTCAGACCCCCGGAGATCCCGCCGCGCCGCGGATCGGGTCGCATACGGGATCCACGTTTCCAGCGGGCGCCCATAGCCGCCAGCCGGTTGGGTGAGTTCCAATTGTTGAATCGCCACACGCCGATCGAACCGTCCGCGGGTGGCCATTACCCGGCCCTCACCGCGCGGTAGGGTGACAACGCCGCATCGAATCCCAACGGGACTACCGCCAACCGTGGCCCCGCCGCCGTGGATTGTTCAAACCAGTGATTGACTAACATGATCAACGCTTGGCGTATGGGCGCGGGGATCGCGTCCGCGTCCGCGGTGGCCGCGTAGCCCGCCACATAGCGGACCACCACCCCGGCGGACGCCCGGAGATCCGTGGGCCACGCGTCGCCGTCATTGAGCGCCACCCGCGGCGGATCCACCGTGGTGTCCACCCGGTATTCCGCGCTACTCTGCACGGTGGCCACGTCGTCCGCGTCGTACGTGGTGATCGTCGTGACTGATTGCACCGGGCCGCGCGGTAACTCGATCGCGTCCGGTGGAAAATCATCGAGCGTTAGATCCAGTGTTTGGGTGATCAACGCGCGATCCGTCACCCGTTCGATATATTCACGGGCCGCGGTAATATAAAAATCCACCAGATCATCGAAGTGATCAGAATCCAAGCGTAGCGCCTGTTTGGCAAATGCACGGCTAATCGGTTCCGCCGCAGGACCACTGGCGATCGTGACCGTGGCCGCCTGTTCTAGCCAATCAGTTCGCACGTGTGCGCCCCCCCTTCCGCCTAGACCGTGGCCGCGCCGGTGGCCGCGCCGCTGTTTCCAACGCCGGGGCCGCCGCCGTGGTGTCCGGTCCCGCCTGGATCGGTTCCGCGCGGCGCCGTTCAATCAGCCGCGCCGCCAACCCTGGATCGAGATCCACCACGTCACCGGTGTGGGCCTCCAGACCCACACCGGCGATCGAACACAACATCCGGACTCGCATTAGGCCATCTGCAAGACTTGCGAGGCTTCCGCCACCGTCAACGAACCATCAGTTCGCGCAGTCCCAAGGAAACCGAGCTGCGAGTTGGCAGCATACAGCTCCGTTAGTTTCTGCATGGTGTAGCCCGCGCGATCCGCGATAACGTAGAACTGCGGATCCGCAATACAGAGCGCCTTCCCGCCACTGACGGGCGCGGGCATGGAACTCGACGTATACAGCGGTAGCCCCATGAACGTGTCCGGTTGGCCCGCCTGGAGTCCCGGACTCCACAGGTACTGGTTGGTGGTGTCCTTGAGTTTCCGCAACAACAACACCGTGCTGTCCTTTGCCAGGAACACGCCGTTCCGCCGGTACTGTGGCTTGAGCGCGTGGAACAATTCGATACACTCGTCCGCGGTGATCGCTGTTGCGCTGGCCGCCGTGACTCCTACGGTGGATCCATAAATAATTCCACGCGGCTGAGTACTGCCAGAGCCATCGACGAACGCGGCTTCCTGGGCGGCGGCGATGGACCGCGAGATCTCCGTCATGAGATACGCTTCCATGTCGATCCCGCTATCGTTCATCAACTGCGTTGATACCTTGACCAACCGAGACACCGCATACGCGGAAAACTCGATCTCGGAGAAGGTATCGTCCCCCTCTGTATGGGCCGCCGCTTCCGCGGTCCACGTGGCGGACCCGTGGGAACTCGGGACCGTAGGCAAGTTAAACGTGCCACTCGCGGTGGTGATCACTTTCGAGATCCCCCGCATAAAGTTTTCTTCCTCCAGCTTCTGGGTTAGCGTGGTGGCCCAGCTATCCGGGACGGTATAGCCGCCAGAGGCGGCGGTTCCTACCGACAACGCCCGCGATTCCACCGGCCGCCCGCTGAGAAAATCGAGAAACGCCGTGCGGTATTCTTCGCTACCCGTTCCGCCGCGGACCTCCGCGGTGGTGGTGGGTTCTAGGGCCGCCATGGTGGCGGGCGCCCGGGTTTCCACCTCGCCGCGTTCCGCGGCGCGCTGGTGGGCCTCAATCGTGACCCGCAGGGCGTCCGCGTCCGCTTCGATCTTTTCGTACTTGTCCGTTTGTTCCGCTGTCAGCGCGTCCGTTCCGGCGCTGTCGAGAATGTCCCGCGCTTCCGCGATCAATCGGCCGCGCTGTTCCTGTAGACTTCCGATCACACTCATACGTTCCTCCTGATTGGCTTACCCGCCCACTTCCAACAGACGCAACCGCCGCCGCAATTGATCAGTGGTTGGCCCCGTACTAGTCGGCGGTTCGGCCGCCGCGTTCGGTGTTGCCACTGGTTCCCGCGCCCGGAATGCCTCCACCCGCGCCCGTGCTTCCGGCGCCCCGGTTTCCGGGTAGGCGGGGAACACACACGGGGACACGTCGATCAGATCCACCGCATCAATCGTCCGCAATGGGAGCGAGTCCGCGTCCTTTGCGTCCTCCCACGTTTCCGACACTGGCACAAACCCAAAACTCGACCCCGCCAGATCCCCGCGGGCCGCCAGCGCGATCACGTGATCGCCCAGGGCGGTGGCGGGTGGTTCGATCCGATACCGCAACCCGTGATCATCCACGCTGATCGTCACGGTGGGCGGATCCGATTGCGCGCGGCCCAAGAGCCACCCGGGATCGTGATTGAGTAACGCCACAAAATCCCGCTCCCCGGCGACCGCCGCGGCGAACGCCCCGGGCGCGATCCGTTCGCGGTAGGCGCCGCCGATCACGGTTTCTGTATCGAACACGGCCGCGTAGCCTTCCACGGCGCGGGTGTCCCCATCTACCGATCGCGCCTGGGTGTCCGCGCCATCCACAAACGTCCGGCGTTCAACTGTTGCCATCTGGTCCCCCGTCATTGATGGGCGCCATGTTCAACGGGCGGATCAATTCATCGCCACCCGGCCGCGCGTTCCGGTCTTCAATCGATCGCGCCTCATTCACCGACAAGATCCCCGCATTGATCGCCGTACTTAAGGCGGTCATTCGGGTGGCCGTGTCCGCCCGTAGGAGCGCGTCAGTCACAAACTTGGTGAAATGGGTAGACGTGCGGCCTAAGAGCTGGCGATCCACACCCGCTTCGATCCGCCGGAACCATGGCCCCATGGAATGCGTCACGTATTCCAGGCTCTGATGTTCGATGTTGGAAAACGTGGACCGTTCCAAACTGCCGATCAGGTGGGCCGGAACGCGGAAGATCCGCGCCACATCATCCACCTGGAACCGCCGGGACTCCAAGAACTGGGCGTCTTCTGGCGGGATCCCGATCGGGTGAAATTCCACGCCGTCTTCCAAGACGGCCAGCCGGTGGTGATTGGCCGCCCCGCGGTGGAGCTGTTCAAATCCTTGTTTCAGCCGCGCGTGTGCTTCCGCTGATAGTTGGCCCTTCGTTTGGAGGACGCCACCCGGCCGCGCGCCATTCGCAAACAACGCCGCGCCGTGATCCTGGAGCGCCCGCGATAATCCGAGCGTTTCCCGGCAGTGGGCGATCACACTGGATCCCACTAAGGTGTTCCCACCGGTGAACGCTTTGAGGTGGAAGATCGGCGGGTGTGTGGGATCGTCAACCCACGTGATCGCCCCACTGGCGGATCGAAATTCGTAGACAATCCGCCCGTCTGCCCCGCGGCCCACCGCCATGGCGTCCGGCGCCAGCGGCCACAAGGCGATCGGGCGGCCGCGCCGATCCCGTTCCACCTCACAGTAGGCGTTCCCGTGCAACAACATCGACGTGGTGATCAGCTCCCAAAACTGACAGGCGTCGAGTTCTGGATTCGGCCGATCGTGAATGACCCGATACAGGCTATGGTTGGGTTCGGCGATCTTTCCGGCGTTGTCTGGTAGCCGCCTGAAGACCTTCAGCGGGAGTTGTCCGATCGTCCCCGCGATCAATTGCACCGCGGACAAGACGGCCGGAACCGTCAACGCATTCGTGGCCGATATCGTTACACCGGACGCGGTGGGTTCCGCTTGCAAGGCGGCCGTTAACCACCCGGTGGGATTGGCTAGTGTGGCGCGTGATTCAAACAGGCGATCCAGTATCACCGGCCCTCCGACGCGCCACCCGGGGCCGCTGTTAGCGTCCGGGGCCGCGCGCAATGAGTACGCCCACCGCCACCAGCGCTACACCGGCGACGATCCACGCGGCGGCCGGATGTAATGCACCGGCACCGCGCACGATCGCCAAGATGCCACCACAAAACAGCATATCGGCGAACGTGGGCCTAGTCATGATCGGAAAGTCCGCGCCACTTCGCTAGTGGATCGGTGGCTTCTGGTGAAACGTGGTAGGGCGTGGTGATTCAACCAACCGCGGGATCGCTACCTTCAGATCGATCCGGATCGTCCGGCCGCCTGGGATCCGGGACACCCCGCGGATGGACCCACGCGCGGCCCACCGGTACACCGTGTTCGGGTGGACACCCAGGAGTCCGGCGAAGTCCTTGACCGTACAATACCGCGGCAGCCCATCCGGGCGGCGGTCACTCATACCACCACCAGATCCCGATCCTCATACACCGATCGCGCCGGTTCCGCGTGATCGTCATCCTGGCGGGTCCGGGCCAACGCAAAACAGATAATCGTGGCGATCACGCCATCAATATGACCGCGCGCGCGGCGCTTACTCGGAAAAATGTTTCCTTTGGCGTCTTCAATCACCACCGCGTTGGACAACATCCACGTTAACACCGGGTGGCCGCCGCCATCCGTCCGGCCACTGAGTAATTCCGCCTCGAAAATCTTGGACGGTTCGGACATCACCTTAACCGTTTGGCCCACTTCCACCACCCGGTCCACACCTAGATCCGCCTGGAGCGCCGACAATAACCCGCCATCATTCCAGGGATCGATCCCCACTAGATCGACCTGGAACCGCTGAATAGCCGCCAAGATATACTCCAGAATCAGCGACACATCGATCCGGGCGCCGGGGATCCGTTCCAGGTGGCCGCGCCGGATCCACTCCCGGAAAGGCGCCCGCGCCGCGTGTTCCCGTTCTTCCAGGTTTTCGGTGGGTGTCCAAAACTTTGACAGTAACCGCCATCGGGGATCGGACTCGGTAGGTTCAAACGCCACCACACACGCGGTTAGATCGATCTTGGAACTCAGATCCACGCCGATAAAACAGCGCCGATCAGCGGTCACCGCGGACGGCGGATCCCCGTGGGACTGTTGACCCCTCCACGTGGTCATGTTCAGCCACGGATCTGACCCTTCCACCCACTGGTTCAACCGCTTGGTCCGGAATGACGCCAGGGCGGACGGGAGTCCCTTGGCTTGACGGGCTAACCGCTTCATATCTTCCGGGTTCACCGTGATCCCAAACATGGGGTTGGCCTTTTTCCAGGTCCGGAGCGTAAATGGATCGTCTGTTTGATCCGCGTGGGCCACAAACCCCAAGATCCGATCGTCACTGATCACACCTTCCACCACCTGGCGGACATACTCCCGCGTACCAAAACAGGGCGATTGGAGATCCGTTCCGGCGGTGGTGATCACAAATAACAACGGCTGCCGCCGCGCGCCCTGGGCGGTTTCCAAGACATCAATCACACCGCGGGTTTTATGCGCGTGGTATTCATCCACGATCGCACACGCGGGATTGAGTCCGTCCATACTGTTGTAATCCGCGGATAGTGGTTCGATCTTCGATCGGGTGTCCGCGCGGTTGAGGTTACCCACAAAACACTGGATCCGGTGTTTCAGGTGGGGATCCGCTTGCACCTGGGCCTTGCAGGTATCGAACACGATCCGGGACTGGTCCCGCTTCACCCCGCATGAATAGCCCTCGGCGCCCATCTCACCATCAAAAAACGTTGTATACAGGAGAACACCGGCCGCTAAAAAGGACTTCCCGGACTTCCTGGGTAGTTCGATATACACCGATCGAAACCGCCGCGCCCCGGTATCCGGATCGATCCACCCGTAAATGGATCCCAGGATGAACACTTGCCACGGTTCCAGCGTCCACCGCTGGCCCGCCCATTCGCCTTTATAGTGGGTGAGTTGTGAGAAAAAATGGAGCGCCGCATCCGCCCGGGCCGCATCAAACACAAACGGAAACCCGGGTTTGCCTACCCGATCGAGATCCGCCAGGTGGCGGGCCGCCGCGCAGCGGTGAAGACTCCCCACCACTGACCTGGGACGGACGATCCGGCGCGCGTAGCTGGTGAGCGCATTAGTTGACACGATGATCCGCTGGTGCATCGAACGCCGCAAACGGATCGCCGTCCGCGGGTGGTTCGACCTTCACGGCCCGTGATTGGGCGGTGGGCGTCAATCCCATTTCACCAAGACTCTTAACCACTTGCGCCCAGGCTTTGTCCGCAATCGTCAACCACGCGGACTTCACCTCATACCCGGACGGCGCGATTCTCACGGCGCCCCGTTCCCGAACTTGGCGTTCGGCATGTTGCCACCGGGACCACGCCACGCAATAGGTAGCGAAGATCGGCCCATAGACCACGCCGATCCGCTGTTCCGCGACCAGGGCGGCGCCAAATTCGGCCCAATGGGCGCGCGCGTCCGGGTCCAAATGGTCCGGCGGTGGTGGTAGTCCGACCTTGGCCACCGGTTCCCGCTGGTTGATCGGCCGTTTCCCTGGGTTTCCGCGCAAAACCTTGTCGATAGTGGCTGTTGGTCGTCGTCCCATGTGCTAATTGTCGCATGTCGTCCACTAGCGCGATCCAACCC
>Ga0114901_1000713_pt1 | contig 21016 bp, 16 predicted proteins | sample MalvireepMed_s16_FD_89686 | JGI IMG/M metagenome (GOLD analysis project Ga0114901, IMG submission 89686) | Marine viral communities from the Global Malaspina Expedition - Malaspina viral metaG DeepMed_s16 | ecosystem: Environmental > Aquatic > Marine > Oceanic | place: Mediterranean Sea... | reverse complement strand
GATCCTGATTTTGTCTCTAAAGTGGTGCCAAATAAAATTATTTAAAAATAGGTGTTGACAGTATCGTGTTTACCCCTTAATATGTGCACCTCGATAGCGAGGAACACGACGTAATTAAAAGCGCAGTTCATCTGATAGCTAATAATTATTTAATCGTTTACGCTAGCGAGACAATAGAGAATTTCGGAGTGTGGCGCAGTTTGGTAGCGCATCTGGTTTGGGACCAGAGGGTCGTAGGTTCGAATCCTATCACTCCGACCATCTATTTTAAGAGCCTTACAGGCTTTTTTTTATGTATAATGGTTTAGTTGCTGATGTTTAAATAACAGCTTAGCCAAATAGATAAAGAGCCCTTAAGAGCGCCTGTAGCTCAGCTGGATAGAGCATCTCCCTTCTAAGGAGGTGGTCGCAGGTTCGAATCCTGCCAGGCGCGCCATTTAGCCTGCAAACCTTGCCTTCCTTGGCAGTAGTTATGGCGGTTGTAGCTCAGTTGGTAGAGCCCCGGGTTGTGATCTCGGTTGTCGTGGGTTCGAGTCCCATCAGTCGCCCCATATTTTTTCTATATATTTCCTTCTTACTACTTTTAGTAGACCTTATCGCGCACTACTGTGCCGCTGACAAAGCCTAATCCTGTCTTTTCTTTAGCTAAAACTTTCAAATGTTTAAACCCTAAATCGTATAAAATCTATTAACGTTTGCCTTGTTGGGCATTTTTTGCGTCTGGATTTTGTATTTTTGCGCTTTTTAGCTGCTCGCTAAACACTTGCGATTATAATTAGACTTTTATCACGACTTTTATATACTTTGTAGAAGCAAAAAATAATGGTATTGTCTAAGTGTAAGATGTGTTTAGCGTATGTATATTCTTATTTAGAGTCCAAGTTGAACGATTTGACTTGTTTGCTAATAGATAGGTGGTTTATTTTGCTACCGCTGACTAATTAGTCATTGGATTGTTGAAGGAAAAATCGATGGATACCCTAAGCGTGTTATTACAAAACGTGAATTTGTTTGAAACCAAATATCATCGCATCAATGGCGCTGGTAACTGGTCTTATGCAATCGACAAAAAAGATACCATCTTGTTTTATTTGGTCCTATCTGGCGGATTTTGTCTGGATGTTGGTAGCGAAGTACGCCAAGCTCACGCTGGTGATATTATTATGATATCTAATGCGGCTCAGCATATTAGCTATGCTCTAAACTATCATGGTAATGAAGCAAAATCTTTGGATGCTAGATTGGTCAATGAGGCAGATAGTATTATCGAGCTTAATTCAGCTGATGATAACAATGTGTCTTTGATTTTAATCGAGTGCCAATATGATAAAGAGATGACTCGGCCTTTATTATCGGTGCTGCCCTCGATTTTACCTGAGCTTAGTGATGCCTCAGATGCTCGGTTTGGGGTGTTAGATATCGAGGTCAAACTACTCACTTTAGAGTCTGAAAAAGAGCGCATGGGTAAGATGGCCGTTATTAATCACTGGGCCGGTATTATGATGATTGAGTGTCTGCGCACTTATATAGAGAGCTTGCCTGAGACCACTGATAATTGGCTAAGAGCGCTAAAAGACCCCTATTTAGCTAAAGCGATAGCCGCTATGCATTATGAGCCCAATGAAAGCTGGACGATTCATAAGCTTGCTGAAGTGGCCGGCATGTCGCGCTCGAGTTTCGCGCAGCGCTTCAAAGAGGTGGTCGGTATGCCGCCTTTGACTTACTTAATTGACTATCGTCTACGCTTAGCATCACGCTACTTACGCTTACAGCAAAACAGTATTAGCCGTATCAGTGAGCTGGTCGGTTATGCTTCAGACTCTACGTTTAGCCAAGCTTTCAAACGCGTTTATGGCGTGTCACCTAAAGCCTATCGCCAGCAGTATCAAAGAAGGACAGCGGTGTAAGCAAAGCAAGCCTTGATGTTTTAGTGACGCAATGTCATAGTGCTCTAACATTATAAATTTAGTCATCTAAACCTGATAAGCTCTAGGATTAACTTTATAATCTTAGGTTTTTTTTGGTTTATAGATCGCCCTAAAGACAAGCAATACTTAGGTGCAACCTAGCGCTACTGATATAAATTCCTTTAGCGTAATGTCCTATGCCACGAGTAGCGCTGTTGTCTTACGATATATAAACAGCGCGCTATCTGCTGTTAGGGCAGCTGACAATGGCAGTGGGTTCAGGTACTATAGACAGTGACTCGTTTTAGAGTATCAATCCCAAAACGATACTGCCGAAACGATATTTATTTTTGTTAGCGAAGATATGTTATGACCCAACCAAATTCTGAGCAACACTTTGCCGCGCTTGCACCTGCCGCTCATGATAGTAGTGATCACGCTATAAGTAGTGACAAGGCTACAACGAGTGATGAGCATACAAACAAAGATAGCGTGTATCGCAAGTCATCATCCTCTACGGCAGCGCCCGATAAGGCTGAGCTAGTACAGCGATTTTTAGTTCCGGTAGCTATAGATCAAAGCGTTGCTGCGTCTGATACACAGGGCAGTGTGGCAGAGCAGCGCCTAGCACTTTACCGTGACCAATATGAGCGTACGCGCCTGCTTTATCTGGCTCCGGCGAACGTGCGTCCCACTTATTTAGTACAAACCCTAAAGACGCAGTTCGCTGAATATCAGCAGTTTACGCTCGCCAAGCAGCTCGATAAGCGCGGTTTGCTTGAGGTGGAGTCTATAGAGCGTCTTTGGCAACAGCTACATGTGGTCGATGATATTATCGCTGATATCGTCAGCAACATGCCCGCGCAGCAGCCGGCAGGTTGGCAGCTCACCGCGCAAGACGGACACAATCCGCTGCGCCTACCTACTATCGGCAAGCTTAAGCATAACAAGCCCATCGTTGATCAAGCTAGCCTAAATAGTTATGTTTTAGGTCATTTCGGTGTCAGTAGCTTCACCTATGATCGTGGCTATTACATCGGACATGTCATAGGTTATTTATTCAGCTGTTATTTTTGCGCGCACCTATCGATAAGCTATGGGGTCGCTCCGCTTGGCGAGCAAGTGGTTGAGGGCTATGACTATGCCAGTCTCGAGACGCCTTACATGGTACGTTTGCTACAAGGTCTAGACGGCTACTGCAAAAAGCGCGTTTATCAATTGGCGGTGATTTGTGCACGTTTAAGCGTTTATGCCAGCGACAAACGCATCGAAAAAATGCTGATTGCTGAGGTCAATGACTTCGATAAAAAGCTACAACAGCAGCACTTAGAGGTATTATTGCTACAAGGAATGATGCCTGAGAGTCAAGATTCGACGCCTTTGTTCTAGCCGTTCATCTTTTTCATTGCTCTCATTCTTAACCGAGACTCTAGCGCTTTAGTAGGTTTAAAAGTGAAAGCCGTTTTATAAGCTGCGACTCTAAAGTTATTTGGTTCGTGCTACTTCTCCCTTATTCGCTCATTTAGGATCCTTGCTGTTATGGCCGCTTATCATTACAAAGCTTTTGATGATCAAGGAGCGATGCAAAAAGGCCTGTTAGAAGGTGATTCTGCACGGCAGATACGCCAACAGCTACGTGATAAGCACTGGACGCCGGTAGAGGTCAGCGCGGTCAATGACAGACAAGATAAACACAAAAACCGCTATAAAAAACCGTCTGCTTATGAGCTAGCGCTACTGACACGTCAGCTGTCGGTGCTACTAGCAGCCGGTATTCCGCTAGAAGAAACGCTAGCGGCCGTCGCCAAACAATCTCCCAAAACCCATATCAAGTCCTTAATGCTTGCAGTGCGCTCGCATGTGTTAGAAGGCTTGAGCCTTGCACGTGCTTTGCAGCAAGCGGCCAGCTTTCCGCCACTGTATATCGCCACCATCGCTGCCGGCGAAAAATCCGGTCATCTAGATCTTATCCTCAATCAGCTCGCCGACTACACCGAAAACCGCTTTGCACTTCAAAAAAAGATTCAAGGCGCTATGGTCTATCCCATTATATTGATGGTCATGGCAGCGGCGGTCATCATGGGGCTGATGAGCTTTGTGGTGCCCAAAATTGTCAAAGTGTTTGAGCAATCCGAGCAAGCACTGCCTTGGATTACGCAAGTGGTGCTGACGCTATCGAATATCATTACCGACTGGTGGTGGCTGATATTACTTGTCTTAGTGGCGGCTGGGTTTGTCCTGTACCGCTTCGCGCAGACGCAGGCCGGCAAGCTGGCTATCGATAGTTTGGTACTCAAGCTACCGATATTGGCAAGACTATCTAAGGGCCTGAATGCCGCCCGTTTTGCAAGCACCCTTGCAATATTGGTACGCTCTGGCGTGCCTTTGATTGAGGCGCTGCACATCGGCGCGGCGGTGGCGACGAACTTGCATATTCAGCAGACCATTATGACCGCGGCCGACCGAGTCACCGAAGGCGCGAGTCTCTCAAGTCAGCTTGAGCGCTCCTCGTACTTTCCGCCAATGATGGTACAGATGATTAAGAGCGGGGAGAATTCAGGCGAGCTTGAAAATATGCTGAGCCGCGCCGCCAACATGCAAGAAGCGGAAGCCACAAATTTTATCAGCACTTTATTATCGCTACTTGAGCCGCTGATGCTGGTGTTTATGGGCATTATCGTAATGATCATCGTTATGGCAGTGATGCTACCTATCGTCAATATGAACGACTTGGCAGGATAGGCTAGCTTTCTTAAGTTTTGCGCACTGTTGTATATTGTTGACTGACACCTATTTGCGCTTATCCCCGCCAGCACATTACGCTATAGTAACGAGCATCTATCATGCAATATAAAGCAAAAGGCGTTTTAAAGCGCCTAATGAAGCATCCAAAGTGTCGTCTGTCTGCTGACGCTGGTGGAAAAATAGTAGCTCATAGTCTATAGTGATTATTATTAAATTTTACAGCCCTTTATTACTGACTTTTATTATTAACCCAGTACGGATGCAAGCGATGACTAAGATGGATCAAGCGCAAATGATTAGCATAAAAGCACAACAGCATCAGCGCCACCTGACAAAAACAAGCTCACAAACCGGCTTTACCTTGATTGAGATTATGGTGGTTATCGTGATTTTGGCAATTTTGGCAGGCTTAGTGGTACCTAGAGTGGTAGGACAAAGTGACAAAGCACGAGTCAAAACCACGGAGACGGCGCTTGCGACCGTATCGAACGCGCTAGATATGTACAAAGTGGACAACGCGCGCTATCCGACGTCTGGACAAGGCTTGGATGCGCTAATCACGCCGCCAAGCGACGCCAAAAACTATCCGGAAGGCGGTTATATTAAGGGCGGCTATCCGACAGATGGTTGGGATAACGAGCTACAATATGCCTCGCCTGGTAGCGAAGGGCGTCAGTATGATCTGTTCTCGTTAGGCGCTGATGGTCAGCAGGGCGGTGAAGGGCTAGACGCGGATATTTACGCACAAATATAGTTATTTACTGTCCATGGCTTCGATTAGCTTTTAGCCATACAGCTCTAGCCTATAAGCACTCAATATCAATCAATAAATCATTATTGGTTGATATTTTTTATACGCAGCTATCATGAGTGACCATAATGGTAAAATAGAGTAATATATAAATTTATATTATAACAATTTTAATTATGTTTTGCTCCGCGTTGTTTTCATCAATTTTCAATCACCATATGTAGGGTGTGCACACATCAAATTTAAGATTACAACGCAATATTTATCACCGAACACCGATAGTATTCAGAACTGCTATTAGAGGTCATTGTCTATGTCTATCAAAACGCTTTTGTCAGCGTCAGATATTATTAATAAAACTCACGTCAATAAAATGTGCTCAAAAGCACCTCGTGTATGGGTCATTACTGTAGCCGCTAGTTTATCAGTGACCGGACTGTCAATGAGTGCGCAGGCTGCTGGTCTAAGCGATCTGTTTAGCAGCAGTAGCAGTAAGTCATCGAAGTTTTTGCCAGTGGATGAAGCGTTTGACGTGTTGACGAGCAGCAAAGCGACGAGTAAAGGCACGCGCTTAGCGATAACCTTTGATATCACGCCGGGCCATTATGTCTATAAAAACCAGCTCAAAGTGCGCTTTCCTAAAGGTATCAGCGCCACGCCTTTTACCTACAGTCAAAAGCCGGTGACTATCGATGATCCTACCTTTGGTAAAGTGCCGGTATTTAAACAAAGAACGGTTGTCGCGACCACCACTTTAGCCACCAAAAACGGTAAAGGCGCCAAAAATGCCCCGATCATTATCGATTGGCAAGGCTGCGCTAGCGCAGGGCTGTGTTATCCACCAGAGAAAGTAACCACTAAAATCAATATTCCGGCGACTCGTTAATAGTCTTTATCAGTACCTTGCTTGTGCAATATCAGTAATAAAAAGGTAGTCTTTTATGTTTATAAAGACGTCAGTGAATCATCCTGCACCGACAAAAAAAGCCCGCTTAGCCGCCACTTATCTATTGGCATTCGGGTTATCTAGTAGCTCGCTAGTAACCGGCGTGGCCGTCACAGGATTGATGGCTGTTTCTACTACCTCGCAAGCGGCATCTCTTAGCGATTTATTTGGTAATAAGAGCGCGGCGGCTCCTAAGTTCTTACCAGTAGGCGAGGCTTTTGAGGTCACTAGTAGCACTCAGTCTGTTGCTAAAGGCACACAGCTTTCTATAAATTTTGATATCACCCCAGAGCATTATGCCTATAAAGATCAGCTCAAGCTTGACTTGCCGGCTGGGGTAAGCGCCAGTGCGTTCAAGTTCAGCCAAAAACCCGTTTCTATCGATGATCCGACTTATGGGCAAGTGCCTGTGTTTGACCAAGCCAATATGGTGGCGAGCACGACGCTAACTAGCACCAACGGCAAAAGTGTGAATGCGGGCGAGGTGACGATAGGTTGGCAAGGCTGCGCCAAAGCGGGGCTATGCTATCCACCAGAAAAAATCAAAACCACAGTGTCTATTAATGCTGATGCTGATACTAGTGGGGACAGTAAAGGCAGTAATACGGCTACAATAGCAGCCACGAGCACTCAATCAGCCATGTCGTCTGCGCTCGCCACTGACGAAGCTATCGACTATGATGATTTAGACAGCGATGCGATTGATTACGATACTTTAGATAGTGGCACTTTAGATAGTGGTACTTTAAATAGTGACATGACCGCGACTGGCCCGGTCTCTGGCGACGATAGCAGTGTCGATAGCGAAGATAGCACCAGCCTTGTCAGTGACGGCACGACAACGAGTAGCCAGACTCACAATACTAGCAATACTAGCAATAACGGCATGATTAACGGTTTAGGTAACGAAGATCCGTTTGGGCTGGCAACGCATCCTTGGCTGGCTTTATTACTGCTATTCGTAGCAGGGTTAGGGTTAGCGCTGACGCCTTGCGTATTACCGATGCTGCCGATAGTGGCCAATATTGTCGCCCGTCAAGAGAACCCAACCGTCAAAAGGGGCGTTATCTTAACCACAAGCTATGCGCTAGGTGTCTCTATTGCTTACGGCCTGCTTGGCGCGGTGATTGCGATATTTGGCGAGTCGCTTGGCATCATTGGCTGGCTACAAAACCCTATTATCTTGATTAGCTTTGCCATTGTTTTTGTACTGCTGGCGCTGTATATGCTTGGTGTCTTTACGATTCGTTTGCCCCATGCTATGAGTAACAAGCTACACAAATTAAGCCAAGCCGGCGACAGCAAGCTTGGTAGTACTAGCGGTAGCTTAGTCGCTGGGTTTTTATCCGCTTTAGTCGTCTCGCCTTGTGTGTCTGCGCCTTTGTTTGGCGTACTGTTGGCGGTTTCTACTATTGGCAGTCCGCTACTCGGTTTTATCGCTTTATTTATGCTCGGTTTCGGTCTCTCTGCGCCGCTAATTTTGATTGGCGCGACGCAAGGCAAGATCATGCCCAAAGCTGGCGCGTGGATGGACTGGGTCAAGCAAGGCTTTGCGCTGTTATTATTCGCCGTAGCACTGCTAATGATTGAGCGGGTATTTATCTCGCCGGTGATGCTTCTGGTTTGGGCATTATGGTTTATGGTGGTCGCGACTTGGGCATGGAGCTGGGTCGGTCGGGCGCGTATGCTGACGCAAGCGCTAGGCTTAGTCGTCGGTATTTGGGCGACGATGCTGATTATCGGTGCCGCTTTAGGCAATGAGGATAGCTTACATCCGCTAGCGTCACTAACAGCAGCGCCAACGATGGTGTCATCAGTAGGACAAAATAGCGAGCAAGCCGCAGGAGCCAGTCAAGCGACAGATGTGCATGTCACCACATTAGCAGAACTAGATACTATTATCGCCGCGAACCCTAAAGTCATCGTCGATGTCACTGCTGAGTGGTGTATCGAGTGCCGTATTATGGAAAAAAACTTATTTCATAATCGCCCCGCGCAGATGCAGAACTGGCAATTGGTCAGACTCGATATCACTGAAACCACAGCGGACTCAAAAGCCATCTTAGCGCGTTATCAGCTGTTTGGACCGCCTTCGCTGCTATATTATGTCGACGGAGAGCTGGTCAATAAGCAAGTCGGTGAAATCGGACGCCAACAGTTCGAACAGACTTTGACGGCTTTGAACAATTGATATCAGATTCAATCGTTTAAACGAGCGCGATACTTAACTTTTAGGTTGGGTATCGCACTTTTTTATGACCAGAGATAATCAACGTTATTAAGTCTTCTTAAATACACAATGCGTAATATTAAGTAGGGATAATGCTAGTATAATGCGCATAATTTTATTACAATAACGCAACAATGTTTGATAGCTAATGCTATTGCCTTATTTTATATAGATGAAGCAGTAACAGTGTCTAAGAGCATGCGATGACTTGTCTCTTATATCACTGACTATCACCGCTATAGCCGATTCAATCTAAAAAGTATGATGTGTTACTCAGATCACTCTTGTTCAGCGTCGAAAGTGAGCCGCGCGATAGAGAGACTGATACCAGTAATATGCCAAAACTTTTGACCCTTTTTACTTCGAATTGAATATAGTCTCTACTTATTTGTGCTGTCGTCAGCAGATAATATGCCGGCATCTTTGCCCATCATGACCAAGGATTACTATGTTTGCTCAGGTTATTACCCGATATCAAGCTCAGCTTCAGCCGACTTTCAATACTGCATTAAAGACGCCTTTGAGCCTAGCTATAGGTGTCGCTTTAAGTTGCACTGCTTTGCAGGCCCAAGCCGCTAGCGAGGCGTCAGTCTACAATGAGATACCAGTAGCTGGGGCTAACGTAGAGTATTTAGGCGATGACGCTATTGAACCGAGCCAAATGCCTAGCGATGCTTTTATCGCGCAGCAAGCTCAGCTGTTTCTTGAATGTACCGAGGTTCAGACGAGCGCGGCACGTTTGGCTTGTTTTGATAAAGTAGCAGAGCAAGGCAAAACGCCTAGCTATACCATGAGTAAGCAGCCTGTAGATCTCGCTAAAACCCTTAAGACAACTATCTCAGGTAACCCGCAAGTGGTACTTGCACAAGAGGATATCGATGAGGCTAGCGCCGCCTTAGATGCGGAACAAGAGCAGACTAATACAAGTTTAAGTACAGTAGGGCTGACAAAAAGAGAAGCAAAAGTATTAGAAGAGGTGGGCGTCACCCAAGAGCAGATAGAGAGATATTCGCCGCTAAGCTTAGCGTATGACTTAGATCAAAACAGCGAGCGCGGCACTTGGACGGTCAGACCGTATCGACCAACTTATGTACTGCCGCTATTTTATACCTTTGATCCTAATCTTAGCCCAACCCCTAGCAACCCAGATGAGCCCGGTGAAACGTTTACTTCTAATGACGTTCGCAACACTGAGCTGAAATTTCAGTTATCGCTAAAGACAAAGGTTGGCGAGGATTTATTCGATACCAATGCTGACTTATGGTTTGGTTATACTCAAGAGTCGCATTGGCAGGTCTATAACGAAGATAACTCAAGACCGTTTCGCGCCACTGACTATCAGCCAGAGATATTTTTGACGCAGCCAGTAGCTGCTGACTTACCTTTTGGCGGACGTTTGCGTATGCTAGGGGCGGGCGCGATTCACCACTCAAACGGTCAAGACGATCCTTTATCACGCTCATGGAACCGTGCTTATTTAATGGCAGGGGCCGAGTGGGGCAAGCTCTCAGTAGTACCGCGTCTATGGGCTCGAGTAAATGGTAATAGCAGTAGCGACGATGACAACCCAGATATCGAAGATTACATGGGTTATGGCGATATCAAGTTCTTATATGATTTGCCTGCAGATCAAAGTATCAGTGGCACCTTGCGCTACAATCCAAGCACCAATAAAGGCGCTGCCCAAATCGATTATATCTATCCATTGTCAGAAAACGTCAATGGTATGGTGCAGCTATTCCAAGGTTATGGCGAGTCCATTGTTGATTATAATCATGAGAATACCTCTATTGGTTTCGGTATAGTGCTCAACGACTGGAAAGGCTTTTAGGATAACTATGAGGAGTCTAGCCCTTGCGCCGCCCTGCACCTTATCAGCTCGGCTTATGGCTGGCAGAGTATGTCAATATACGCTGCCAGCTCTGCGGCTGCTATCGTAAAGCACCCTATACTGAACCTGCAGATTCTAATCATGCAGACCTATCAGCCAGTCAATTTTCTAGCCTGTTTGCAACTGCTCATAAAAGCCTGCTTTGTAGTCGCTGTCAGCGCAGTATCGCTTGGCTACCTGTGCCATTTTATGTCGATATTGCAGCATCCGTCACCTTGCCGATTCAAGCCGCTAGCTACTACGATTATCCGCTGCGCCAAGCCATTCGTGCTTTCAAACATAGTGAGGATATGAGCCGCCTACCTCTGCTGGTACATATGCTGCGGCAACTACCCAGGCCGAAAGGCTGTCATGCGGGTAACAGCGTCATCTTACCTATGCCCACGACCGATGACCGCTTACGTAAACGCGGTTTCGATCCGGTCACTATCCTCTCAATCCATCTCGCCAAACACTGGCAAATCCCCTTATGGAATGGGGTAGAGCGTCAGGATAATACCGTCAGCCAGCAAGGCCTCACCCGAAGCGAGCGCCTAACCAATCTAAATGATGCTTTTGTACTGACTGAGACCCCGCCAGTCAAACGTCTTCTTTTGTTCGATGACGTTGCAACCACAGGGGCAAGTTTACAAGCATTAGCGCGTGCTTTCTTACCAGACCAGCCTTATCTAACTCCTCTAGAAGCTACTAGAACAGCTCATGGTAGTATGAATTACGCTACTGATAGCGCCAGCCAGACTGCTGATGTTAAGACTAATAAGTACCATATTTCAGCGTACGCTCTAGCACACGGTAGTCAAAATCAATAACTCTTATAGACTGTATATCCACCGCCATAGCAAAGATGACTAGAGTCTTGACGTTTTTAGTGTTATTTTTGTATATAATAAACCTCAATTGTTTTTGTATTACTTAAATGTGTAAAGGTATTCAGGCCGTATTGTCAGTAGCTAATAGCTTAGATAAACGGAACAAATATTGCATCTTGATAAGATATGACTGTTTTTATAACAGAATAAAAACAATAGCATTTCGCGAATTATTGCTAGTCAACTTAGCGCTAACTATAAGGTTTTAGGATTTGGATGTGACTACTGCTTTATCTAATTCGTCTTATAACAATAATCATTCGGCAGGGTTTACCCTGATTGAGCTGATGGTGACGATTGCCGTGCTTGCTATTATTGTTAGTATCGCTGCGCCTAATGTCAGTACGCAATTGGCAAACCAGCGAGTGAAGTCGACGACAACGACTTTGGAGAATGCGCTGAAAGAAGCAAAGGCTGAGAGCGTGATTCGGCGGCAAGATGTTACCTTGACATATAATAGTACCTCAACGCCAAAGACAATTACCTTAACCGCCAATGGTACTGAGCTCTCTAAATTTAGTATAGCTGGTCAAAGTACGGTGACGATCACACCTACTACCGCAACTAGCGTTATCTTTCGATCAAACAAAACCATATCGGGCTCTAGCAGTGTGGTCTATACCATTTGTGATAGTAATAATAAGGCAACCCCTCGACAAGTCGCCGTTAGCGCTATAGCTAATGTCAGTAACAAGCCAGAAGGAACGTGCTAATGAGGCAGCTAGTGAGTCAGCGCGGCGTAGGCTTAGTAGAGGTATTAGTTGCTCTACTGCTATTAGCGGTAGCGGTTCTAGGCTTTTCCGCTATGCAAATGACTGCTGTCAAAGCGACAGATGAGAGTCTCATGCGGACACGAGCATTGACTATTATGAGAGGTGGTGCAGAGGCTATGCGTGCAAACTCAAGTGGTATAAATGCTTTCAAGACAGCTGTGAATGGTAGTAATAACTCTATAACTATAGATGGTGTCGTCATTACTAAAGAGAGTTGTATATTAAATACAGCTGATGCTCCTGCCATTACAGATAGCTGTACTATCGATCAGCTAGCAACACGTGATGGTCTATTGATGAAATCATATGCAGATGACAATGATATCAATGTGGGATTAGTCCCTAATGGCTGTCCTGGTACTTCAGGTAATCAAGAGCGCCAATGTTTTGTAGCCAGTTGGGGTGATACGACTGTCGCCTTAAGCGATAGCGATGCCAACGCCTGTGCCAATGAAAATGGTACTTATAAAAATGGCGCAGAGTGCTTTATTATGGAGGCTTACTGATGCCCAACCCTGATAAATATAATCACGATAATATTCATCAAGCTGGTTTTACCCTAATAGAGCTGATGATCTCATTAGTATTAGGTTTGCTCATCTCAGCCGCTGTTATGCAGGTATATCTGATCAATGTAAAAACTAGCAGTGTACAAGCGAGTGGCAGTGAACTACAAGATGCTAGTATCTTTGGGTTACAACAATTAGAAAAAAAAGTTCGTTTAGCCAACTTAGGTAATCCTGCTACCAGAATTGATAGTACTACTGCAAAGGGCGGTATAGTATTAACAGGCGCTAATTTAGGCGTCGCTTTACCTTATGCCGATACAGGATATTTGACTAGGCGCGCTGGCGATAGCGCTAGCGGTACTAACGGTTGGACTGGTGTCTCAAATACGAATATTGATAGCGATCAGTTAACCATTCAATATACCAATATAACGGGCAGCCCATTTAGCGATTGTGAAGGGTCAGACGTTGAGATAAACGAGACTGCTGTCGAACGCTATTTTTTGCGTCCTGTTACCAACGATACGAGTAGCGGCGCTATCAAAAATCTAGTCTTAGCTTGTGACGCGGGTAGGGTAACTAATACAACCCCAGCGACAATCGCTACTTATGGTGGCTCAGACACGCGTAATTTTGGTCGAGCGGGTCAAGAGTTTATTACCAATGTTGATCAATTTAAAGTGTTGTTAGGTACTCAATCTGATTCTGGTAGTACTGCAGGTCAGCTTATGTATTTACCTAGCAATTCATACTTAGACATAACGAATAAACCTGCTATCACAGCCGTTAAGATGGGATTAATCGTTCACGGTAGTACGCCTGTATTAGGAAGTGAAGATCAAACCTCTTTTGTGCTACTAGGTCAAAGTAATAATCTAAAAAACGATACTTCGCGCAGTAAACAAGTGCGAACCACGTACGAGACGACCACGCTACTGCGTAACGCTCGTGTCGTCAATGTAAAGACCGGTTTATAATAGTTGGTAGGGAGAATAAGAGTGACTGCAAAGCGCTATTCATCGAGTTCGACCACAAAAGATATCAAGATGACTCTTAGATATCGAAACCGTGAGCGCGGAGCAACGCTGATAGTAGTGTTATTGTTCTTGGTATTGATTATGTTAGCGGGTGCTATAGCAGTCAGACAAAGTAGTACTGATCTGAAGATTGCTACTAGCGATCAGATCAACACCGTATTACTACAGTCCGCAGATAGTGCCAATCAAAAGCTTGAGATGATGCTCAATGGCAGCGCGACGACTACTGAGTATAAAGACGTTACCAGTGCTGCTGGAGTATTCGGTCACTTTTTATTAAACCCTGAAAACGCCACTAATGAATTTATTTATTGTTTTAACCCGCGTACCAAAAAGTACTTGGCATCGAACGCTTCTATAAAGGTTAAGGGTACAGCAGAAAACCCAGGAGGCTATTGGAACAGCCTAGACAATGGCGTATGTGATTATAACAGCGCCGATGGCTATACTAGCGCTAGGCAAACGGTCGTGACGCAGATGAGCGTCACCGTCACGCCTCCTGATCCCAACGCTGAAAGGTTTGGTCATGTGGTTATAGGTAAAGAGATTGAAGATAGAACCAGTAAGAAGTTTAAGTTCGATATTCGCTCAACCTCAGCGCTACCCTCATATAGCGAACCAAAAGCTGATGGTGATAATTGCTTAACGCAAACGAGTATTAAAGATAATGTGGCTACTGGCAAAAAGTCACTGAATGACTGTATGAAAGCGGCAAGTACACCTAGCAAAATGCTATATGAGCAAGCAGATGTCGAGAACGTCTCTGCTTCTACAAAGTGTATTCCATTTGGTAGAGGCACAGGCTCGTTAAATACAGAGTGCGTACTCAAATCTACGCCATAAGTAGTTGACTTATTATATAAAAGGATAGAGGTCATGAAACGACTTAAGAATGTATCGCCAGTTAGCGGCACCGTTGCGCTACCTTTGAAGTATCTAGTCGTTACTATGGCCGCTATGATGTCGCTGCCAGTAGCTCAGGCAGATGTATTAGGCAAAAAAACCGGTGATCTAGAGATCTATAAAGCCGCTGAAGGCGGTAAAACCACGATTACTATGATGCTCGATACCTCAGGTAGTATGACAGCAGCCCAGTCAAATGTAGGCGCATCTGCTTGTGACTTACCTGCTGAAGTCTCTTCTAGCAACATCACAATAACGACAGAAACATCTACAACAACGCCGTCTTATACGAGAAGATATTGTGAAACAAAGCCTAGCTATAAATTTCGTTATCGAACTAAGAAGGATCAATGGTATGAATGTGATTCTGGAACTGATGAAGCGGATAGAAATGATTGTGACGATAAAATATCTTATGTTCCATCAACTAGTGGTCTTATTGAAGAAGTAAAAAGAGGGAATACATATTATTACATTAGCGGCGGTAAATACTATGATCGTTTAACTCGGCTTAAAGATGCTATATTTACTTTGATGGATAGTACTAAGTTAGATCCTAAAAAAGTAGCCATAGGCATTGGTCAGTTTTCTTCTCAAAGCGACAGTAATAATGTGGTGGAGCTCAATTCAAACGGCACTGCTAAAAATACTGATGGTAGTACTGGTAAGATATTATTACCTGCCGCCTTACTAGATGATGCTCAACGTCAGAATATAAGAAACGTTGTTGCAGCAGCAGGCGGTGGTAACGGGACGCCCACAGCTAATGCTTATGCAGAGGTTGGCGCTTATATGTTAGGTACCAAAACAAGTGGTACTGGGAGTGGTTTCAGTAAATCGACATCAGCTTCTAGAAGTAATGGTAATTATATCAGTCCGCTGTCAAACCCTTCTATTTGTGATGGTCGCGGCATTTACTTCTTGACTGATGGTGCACCAAATAGTTCGAGCAATCCTCTAGCACTGATGCGAATTGCTTTAAAACAAAATAGTTTTAGCCTACCATCTATAACGCTACCAAGCGGAAGTCAAAATAATAATGGCATGCCTGAAGTTGGTGCCTTTGCCAAAGCCTTACGTGATCCAACCATCAATCCATTAGGGGCAGATAGAGAGATCTATACTGCAGTAGTTGGCTTCGGCTCGGTGTTTGATGTAGATGAATCAGATATCGTCAACTTACCTTATACCAACCCTAAAACAGGTGTGACTAAAAATCGAGATTTCTATAATTGTGAAAACATCGATAATAAAGATGCCAAAAATGCCTGTAACTGGGGCGAAAAGGCACACCCTGATTTACCAGGAGTAGGCGGCTTTGGAGAAGGCGGCTTTTATTCAGCACAATCTACTGAAGATATCATCAAAAGTATCACCAACTTCGTCAGCGATTTGAATCAAACACTACCTTCTACGCCATCAGGGACAATCATTATCCCTGATGATCCTTATCGCGCAGATAGTCAGCTCGCTGTCGCCTATTATCCGACTATTCAGCCCAAAGTCGCAGATAACGCGGTGATTTGGGAAGGTAATATGAAAAAGTACCTGCTAAACGAAGGTACGCTATACGGCAGAAGCAATACCAAACTCTTCAAAAATATAGCGGGCGAGCTCAATCCAGCCGCGCAAGATTTCTGGTCAGATAAAAACTATGCTGGCGCTAATGACAAAGTAGAGTCTGGTGGCTTCTACTCACAACTAACGACTCCCGCTACTGGCGTTGCTTCTGTGAGAACCTTATTCGTCGAGGATTGGACTAGCGCTTCTAATAAAGATCCAGTTCTAAAAAAATTCAGCGTCAACGGCTCAGGCAAAGTGCTAGTAGACAATGCAGCGTTAACAAGTACTTCCTTCAATGATACCGCTACCTATAATGAGACGACGCTAAGAAGACTCCTTAATTTCTTAGGGTTTGATAATCTACCTGGTACTGCGACCGAAGTTAAAGACATGACTTTGACTAGTGATAACGTCACTCAACCAATCAAAGTAGTAGGCGCATCCATTCACTCAACGCCAGCTGCAGTCTCTTATTCTGCTACCTTAGATGATGATGGCAAAGTCACGGCTACCCGTGATGACTATGTATTATTTGGCTCAACAGAGGGTGGTCTGCATTTAGTTAATGCTGATAATGCTAGTACTGGGGGCGATGGCGGTAAAGAGGAGTTTGTTATCATTCCGCGAGAGATGCTAGCAGACCAAGACAAGTCAGCAGCACTAGTCAAAGGTGCTACTAAAGCGGATATCGGCTCACCTAATTTCGGTATCGATGCACCTTGGCTGGTCAGTGCGGACTATAAATATGATTTTGATGCTCGCCGCGTCAACATTGACACGACAGATAATAAAGGCATCTATGCTTATGGCGGTCTACGTATGGGCGGTGAGGCTCTATACGGTTTAGACCTAGCCGATAATGAAAGCCCTAGTATGATGTTCTCGATTACGCCAGATACTTCAGGCTTTAGCCGTATGGGTCAGATTTGGGCAAAGCCAACTAGAGCTAAGATCAAAACCAGTAATGCTGCCAATGACAAAGGCACAGATGTGCTGATATTTGGCGGTGGTTATGATATGTGCTACGAGTATGAAGGCTTTCAGTTAGGAGTCACCGATTCAGAGCTAAAAGAGTGTTCGAATAAGTCATCTGTCAAAGGTAATGCGGTATATATTGTCAATGCTATAACTGGCGACTTGATTTGGTCAGCTTCTAGCGATTCGAGCGCTTCAAAGACAGTCGATACGATGAAAAACAGTATTGTCGCTGGGGTGACAACTCTAGATCGCGATAATGATGGCTTTATGGATCATTTGTATTTTGCCGATTTGGGTGGTCAAGTATTCCGCGCTGATTTTACCAATGCTGGTTTTGTCAAGCCTGCGGCGAGTGCTACGGCGACAGCGTCGCCTGAGACCTCTTTTACTAATACGCGAGTCACCCGCGTACTACAACCTACTTATAGTGGCTCTAATACTAAGTACAATCACCGGTTCTATGAGCGTCCAGTCGTCAGCTTCTATCGTAATCCTAATACCAGTCGTCTATTTGCTCTTGTCAATGTGATCTCAGGAGATCGCAGCTCGCCGCTATCTAAGATACGCGATCTTGATAAAGCCGATAGACTCTACGGTATTATGGATACGGATGTCACTAAGGCAGATAATATCTTTTATGCCAGTGACTTTACCTCATCAAGCAATGCCAATGGTCAAAAGGTAGTTGATCTAACGGCCAGTAATTCAACAAGCAGTAACTTAGCTGAGCTACCAACTACTATTGGTACTCAAAGTGCGACTGGCTATAGCCTAGCGCAAAAGAACGCTGCGATCGCAACTTTACGAGGAACAACAAAGAATGGCTGGTATATTCCGCTGACCCGTTTTGACGGTTATGGTAACGTCCGCTATAGTAAAGGCGTCGGTAAGTCTGAAGTTATCGATAGCTTCTTATATACCACAGTCTATAATCCAGACATGAACTACGGCTCAGTAGACTCCTGCTCAGCTAAGATTACCGGTGGTTCAGAGCGGCAGCTATATTGCCTGCCTTATGGTATCTGTACTGATGACGCTTCTAAGAATGGTTTGGGCGGATTCGTCAGAGCGGGCAAAGGCATCCAAGAGCTGACTTTAGGGCCACGTAGCTCAACATTATCTAACCAACGTCTGCTTATCGGTACTAGAACTTTAACCGAGCGCTTATCCGGCCGTGTTAGTTTTGGCTCTGATAATGATAAAGGCATCTTTAATGCCCTCACTAATCCTGAAGGGCTCAACCAGTCGCTAAATAATACGGATCTAATTCCAGGTAGTGGTACGGCACCGGATTTTATATTTAACGATCGCTTTATCTTACAGCCTAGAGTTTGGTATGAAGTGGACTGATAGGGTGGCTATATGAGTACAAAAGCATTAAGACGGCAGGCAGGATTTACCCTTATAGAGATGATGGTCATCGTCTCTATCATTGCGATTTTGGCGGCGATAGCGATCCCGTCGTATAGGCAGTATGTCGTCCGTAATTCTGAGATGCAAGCGCAGGCGCGTATGCAGCAGCTGGAGATAGAGCTGAACCGTTGGCGCGCTACGGCTTTGACTTATAAAGGGTTTCAGCCCAAAAAGCTCGCCGATGATGGCACAGTGAGCTACGGCTATGATGACGCGCCGACGAACCGGACCGTTTATATACCAGCAGGGAGCAGTAGTAGTAATTACCGTTATAAGATAAGCTTAGTTGATACCAGTACAGACAGTACCTTAGCACCAAGTAGCAGCGCATACTCTACCGTAGGCAACTCTTGGCGCATGTTAGCTGAGCCCAATAGCGACCTTGCGGACTATAACGCTAGTCTGTTTATGATTACTAGTGCGGGGGTTAGATGTGAGAGTATCGATCGAGATGTGGATTATGAATCTACGGATTGCGGTACCAAGCAGCAAGACTGGTAATCAATAAGCAGTCTGTATTTTGGTTAATGACCGTAAAAGTACTGAAAATACAAGTCAAGTAAACTGGGTTTAAAAGTAATATGATGTCTAAACATGCTCACGGCTTCACTCTAATAGAGCTTATGATAGTGGTCGCTATCATAGGAGTACTGGCGGCTATCGCTTATCCCAGCTATCAGGGCTATGTGGAGCGAACCAACCGCGCCGATATGATGAGCGAGCTACATAACATCGCCTCTGAGATTGAGAGCCGAAAGCTAGCACAAGGCAGCTATAGCACCATTAGTACGGCGGTGATGAGTGATTTCAATAGTAAGAGCTATCCGGCACAGGGCACAGCTCTCTACACGGTGACGGTAACACCGGACCCATTGACTGCTAACTGGACTATTACCGCGACTCCGGTAACAGGGAGTAGAATGGCAGGCGATGGTAATATTACCCTCAATCATCAAGGGCTAAAGTGTCGAGATACGAGCTGCGGTATGGATAAGGAATGGCAGTAACTGACAAATTTTGTATAGCTCAGATATTGAATGACAAAAAACGTCAGACAAAGTTACGCTCTGTTATATTAGATGACTGAACTGACAATAATTAGCAGGTTGACAGTAACATTATGTTAACGATACACTAATAAGCGGTCGAATTACTGTTATAAACGGTAAAAAATAGGGTAAAACCTATTATATTTAATATAGTCAGTGAGTTTTAAGATTTGGCATGCTATATGCAGTTAATACTATAAGGCGTAATAGCTAATTTTAATCTGCAAATCAAAGATAAGTCGCCTATAACCGACTGTCTCTATATCACCCAAAGGAGTTCTTATGAACACACAAAAAGGTTTTACCTTAATCGAACTAATGATCGTTATAGCTATCATCGGTATTCTGGCTGCGATCGCTATTCCTGCTTATACTGACTATACAACTCGTGCTCGTGTATCAGAAGCGATAACTACTGCTTCATCTATGAAGGCAACAGTTTCTGAGAATATCGTCAGCGCAGGAGGAACATCTATTCCCACTTCTGGGAACTGCGCAGGAGTGTCGCTGATTGGTACTTCAAATGCTACTAAAAACGTCGCTTCTTCAGCTTGTACTGATGCTACAGGTGTTATTTTAGTTACTACAACGGCTGCTGCTAAATCAGTTCCTTTGACTTTGACACCTACTTATACTGGCGATGCAGTTGCATGGGCTTGTAGTACAACAGCTGCTAATAGCAAGTATGTACCAGCTGAATGTCGTTAATATCGTATATCTTTTAAAGAAGTGTTGATTTTATATTTATTTTTAGGGCTAAGTTATCTTAGCCCTATTTTTTTGCAACCGTGGGTCAGTGCGTTTCAAGACTTATGCGCTATTGTCGCTTTAATATTATTAATTTCGCTACAAAGCTATCGTAAACATATTGAAATCGATAAAAAAATAATTTATGCCTTTGGGTTTATAGCGTTTATTCCTCTAGTTCAATACTTATTTGGAATATTGTATTTTACCCAAGAATTGGTTTTATCTCTTATCTACATCAGTGTTTTTTTTCTAAGTATAATTAGTGGCACTAATTTCGAAAAATCTTTCAAAAAGATTGAAAGGCTCTCTGTTTTTTTTGTTTTCGTAAGTATATCTTGTGTACTACTGCAGTTAGTACAATGGAGCGGTCTTTATCATTCAGCATTGATATTAGATAGCAGTTCTCGCCGACCCTTCGCCAATATAGGTCAACCTAATAATTTAGCCACACTGCTATTTATAGGGTTCTTCTCTAATATTTTGCTATTCAAAAATAATAAATTAAAAGTACAATTCTATTTTTTAATAAGTACAGTTCTAATGACAGGTATAGTGCTCACCCAGTCTAGGACTAGCTGGCTTGTATTTATAGCCATATTACTCATCACTTTTATAAAGAAAAAGTTAGGTCTTTTTAACATTATCTTGAAAAGCGCTATAACATTTTTTATTTTCGTCTTAACCATACCACATATAACTTTT
>Ga0114901_1000712_pt1 | contig 21029 bp, 17 predicted proteins | sample MalvireepMed_s16_FD_89686 | JGI IMG/M metagenome (GOLD analysis project Ga0114901, IMG submission 89686) | Marine viral communities from the Global Malaspina Expedition - Malaspina viral metaG DeepMed_s16 | ecosystem: Environmental > Aquatic > Marine > Oceanic | place: Mediterranean Sea... | reverse complement strand
GCTCGGTCCGGACGCTGGCGTCCGACCTGTTTCAGGGGCGCGCGCCCGGCACCATCGGTGAGGAACGGACGATCGGCTATCTGGTCGGCCGGTTCCAGGCGCTGGGGCTGGAGCCCGGCGGCCCCGACGGCCAATGGGTGCAGACCGTGCCGCTGCTCCACACGCGGCTGGGCGCGCCCACGCAGCTGGCCGTGACGCAAGGCGGCGCGACCACGCCCTGGACGTTCGGCGAGAATGTCTATGTCTCGACATTGCAGCCCAAGGACATAGTCGGCATCGACAAGGCGCCGATGGTGTTCGTCGGCTATGGCGTCTCCGCGCCCGAACGCGGCTGGGACGATTTCAAGGGCGTAGACCTGAAGGGCAAGGTCGCCTTCTTCCTGGTCAATGATCCCGATTTCGAGGCGGCGAAGGGCGAGGACGCGGCCGGCAAGTTCGGCGGCAAGACGATGACCTATTATGGCCGCTGGACCTACAAGTTCGAGGAAGCGGCGCGGCGCGGCGCGATCGGCGCGCTGATCGTGCATGACACGCCGGGCGCGGGCTATGGCTGGAATGTGGTGAAAAGCCCGGGCGGCGAGAATTACGATCTGGTGCGGCCCGCCGACAGGCTGACCAGCCTGCAGTTGCAGGGCTGGATCGCGGGCGATGCGGCCAGGGCATTGTTCGCCGGCGCGGGCCAGGACCTGGCGGCCTTGCGCAAACGGGCCCGGTCGGCGGCGTTCAAGCCGGTTGAGTTGAAGGGCGCGACCTTCTCCGCCAGCTTCCCCGTGACGCAGGAAGTGGTGCAGAGCGCCAATGTCCTCGCCCGCATTCCCGGCGCGGAACGCCCCGACGAAACGATCATGTACGGCGCGCACTGGGACGCCTATGGCAAGGGTGAGCCCGATGCGCAGGGCCGCATCTATCGCGCCGGCGCCAATGACGACGCGCTGGGCATCGCCGCCCTGTTCGAGATTGCACGCGCGTTCAAGGCCGCGCCAACGCCCGACCGGTCGATCCTGTTCGCCGCCTGGACCGCCGAGGAGCGCGGCCTGCTGGGCTCCGAACATTATGCGCTGAACCCGGTCTACCCGCTCGACAAGACGGTCGCGAACCTCACCATCGACATATTGCAGACCGCCGGCAAGGCGAAGGACGTGATCCTGGTCGGCAAGGGGCAAGGCACGCTGGAGGATGATCTCGCCCGCTTCGCCGCGCGGCAGGGTCGCGTCGTCACGCAGGAAAGCCTGCCCGAACGCGGGCTCTTCTATCGCGCGGACCATTTTTCCATGGCGAAGCGCGGCGTCCCCGTGATGCTGATGATGGGCATCGCCGGCGCGTCCGACCTGGTGGAGGGCGGCCGCGCCGCGGGGCAGGCCTGGGTCGATGCCTATACCGGCACCTGCTATCATCAGGCCTGCGATGCGGTGGACGACAGCTGGAACCTGGAAGGCGCGGCGCAGGACGTCGACCTGATGCTGGACATCGGCCGCGATCTCGCCACGTCCACGCGCTGGCCGGAATGGAAGCCGGGGTCCGAGTTCAAGGCGATCCGCGACAAGAGCGCGGGGGCCAGGCAGTAATCCGGCCCCTGCCGGTTCAGCTCAGCCGATAGAGCGCGGCGCCGTGCGGCGGCAGGTCGGCGGCGACGCGCTGCGCCTGTGACCCCAGCGCCCTGCCGGCCCACAGGTCGCGCACGGCGACGGGGCGGCTGAGGCCGAGCGCGTCGAGACCGATGCCGACCTCGCGCGCCTTGTCGCTGGTGTTGAACAGCGCCAGATACCGGCCGCCACCGTCCTCGGCCACGGCGGACCAGATGCGCGTGCCATCCTCGATGAAATGCGGGCGATTGTCGCGGCTGGCCTGATTGACTGCGATCACCTCCCGGTTGGTGAGCAGCGCCAAAGTCGCGGCGTCGAGATGACGCAGGTCCCCGCCCATGATGAGCGGGGAGCGCGCGATCGCCCAGAGCGTCATCAGCGTGCGCTGCTCGTCGGGAGTGAAGCGCGTATCGCGTTCGCCCAGCGCCAGCCGGCCGAGCGGCAGCATGTCGGCGTCGGGCCAGCTGCCCGGTCCGCGCCAGGGTGTCCAGTTTTCCAGGCGCGTGAACTGCGCCTCCAGCATCGGCCATTCGTCCCAGAAATCATCGGAGATGCGCCACATCTGCGCATGGTTGCGGACATGATCGCCGCGGATCACCGGCGTTTCGCCGGGGGAGAGGCTCAGGATGATGGGGCGGCCGGTCGCCTGTATCGCCTTGTGCACCGCCTCGATCTCCGCGGCGTGCGCGTCATAGGGCCGGCTCATATCGTCCATCTTGACGAAATCGACACCCCAGTCGGCATAGAGGCGGAAGATGCTGTCATAATAAGCCTGCGCGCCGGGGCGGGCCATGTCCACGCCATACATGTCCGGGTTCCAGGAGCAGATGCTGGTCCGGTCGGCGATGTCGGCGGCGCGATGATCGGTGCCCAGGATCGGCAGGTTCGCTTCCACCGCCGCGCGCGGGATGCCGCGCATGACATGGATGCCGAATTTGAGGCCCAGCGCATGCACCGCCTGCGCCAGCGGCGCGAAGCCCCGGCCGCCCGCGCTGGAGGGGAAGCGATTGAGCGCGGGGATCATCCGGCCATGGGCGTCCATCGCGGGCCGGGGCTTGGCATTATAGGTGTAGCTCGACGCTTCGGGCTCATACCATTGGATGTCGACGGTGAAGATGTCATAGCCGAAGGGCAGCAGCTTGTCCGCCATGATCCGCGCGGTTTCGCGCGCCTGCGCTTCGGTAATGGTCGTGGCGAAGCTGTTCCAGCTGTTCCACCCCATGGGCGGGCGCGGCGCCAGCACCGCTGCGTCCCCCCGCCCGGCGTGCGGAGCCGCGCGCGCCGCGCCAGCCCCCGCCAATCCCGCCACGCCGCCAGCCACGCCGCCCGCCAGCAACGTGCGCCGGCTCGTTTCCAGATGCATCCTCTTCATTTGTCGGAGTAAACCGTAGCCAAGCGGCGAGATCAAGCGCTAAGCGCTTGGCGCATCGCCACAGGCATGATTTAACCGCAAACCATGTTGATCCGCCTCACCCGCCTGGCCGTCGCGGCCAGCCTGCTCGCCAGCACCGCCCTCTCCGCCCAGCAGCCCGCATCCGATCCGGTCGACGCCGTCGATCCCTTCATCGGCACCAGCGGCGAAGGCCATACATTCCCCGGCGCGGTCGCGCCCTTCGGCATGGTGCAATTATCGCCGGACACCCATGTCGGCGCGGCGCGGGAAACCTATGACTGGGCGGCGGGCTATCGCCATGAGGACCCGGTGATACTGGGCTTTTCCCACACGCATTTTTCGGGCGCTGGCCATAGCGACCTGGGCGATTTCCTGGTCATGCCGGTCAGCGGCGATGCGGTGCAGCTGCAAGCGGGCGACGCGACGACGCCGGGCTTCCGTTCGCACAAGGCCGATGAGACGGCGACGCCGGGCTATTATGCAGTGACGCTGACCGACCCCGGCGTGCGGGCCGAAATGACCGCGGGAACGCGCGTCGGTGTCCATCGCTACGCCTTCCCGGCCGGCAAGGCGGCGCATCTGCTGATCGACCTGCGCAGCATCATCTATGATTATCCCGGCAAGATACTCTGGTCGTCGGTGCGGATCCGGCCCGATGGCACGATCACCGGATCGCGCGAAGTGCGCGGCTGGGCAGCGCCGCGCCGCATCTTCTTTGCCATGCGCTTTTCCGCGCCGGTGACGAGCCACAAGCTCGTCAGCACGGAAGAGAATATCCTCTACAAGGGGTTCAAGGGGCCGGGCCGCGGACCCGAAACGCTGGATTCCCTGTCCGGCCGCGCGCTGGTGGCGCAGTTCGACTTTGGCGCGTTGACGAAACCGCTGGAGGTCAAGGTCGCGCTATCGGGCGTGGACGAGGATGGCGCGATCGCGAACCTCGGCAGCGAGCCGGGCGATTTCGACGCGATCCGGGACAGGACCCGCACCGCCTGGAACGATGCGCTGGGCGCCGTGAAGATCGACGCGCCCAAGCCGATGCGGACCAATGTCTACACCGCCCTCTACCACAGCCTGATGGCGCCGAGCGTGTGGAGCGATGCCGACGGACGCTGGCGCGGGCCCGACGATCAGGTCCATGCCGGGACCGGCTTCACCATGCATTCGACCTTCTCGCTGTGGGACACGTTCCGCGCCGAACATCCGTTGCTGACGCTGATCCAGCCGGAAGCGAAGAACGCCGATTTCGTGAACTCACTGATCGCCAGCCAGAAGAGCAGCCCCTTCGGCATTCTCCCCGTCTGGCAGTTCGCCGGCAAGGAAACCTGGACGATGATTGGCTATCATGCCGTGCCGGTCATCGCCGATGCGTGCCTGAAAGGGATCAAGGGCATTGATTGCGCCGCGGCGCTCCGCACCATGGTCGCCAGCGCCGACTATGCCCCCTATGGCGGCCTCGGCGACTATATGAAGCTGGGTTACGTCCCCATCGACCGCGAGCCGGAAGCCGCGTCCAAAACGGTCGAATATGCCTATGACGACTGGACCATCGCGCGCCTCGCCCGGAAGCTGGGTGAAACCGCCATCGCAGTGCGGTTCGAAGAGCGCGCCCAGAACTGGCGCAACAGCTTCGATCCCAAGACCGGTTTCCTGCGCGCGCGCAAGGCGGATGGCAGCTTCCGCACGCCGTTCGACCCGACCGCGATCAACTATGGCAGCGACTATACGGAGGGGAATGCCTGGCAATATAGCTGGTTCATGCCCCACGATCAGGGCGGGCTGTTCCGCCTGCTGGGCGGCGACGCCAAGGCCGTGGCCAAGCTCGACGCCATGTTCGACTATGACAACAGCAAGATCGACTATAGCCATGCCGAGGATATTGCCGGCCTGATCGGCCAATATATCCATGGCAACGAACCCAGCCACCATGTCGCCTATCTCTACAGCTATGCCGGTCGTCCCTGGCGCACGCAGGAGCGGCTGAAGCAGATCGTGGACAGCCAGTACAAGCCCACGGCCGACGGCCTGGCCGGCAATGACGATCTGGGCCAGATGTCCGCCTGGCTCGTGTTCACGGCGCTGGGCTTCTATCCCGTGGCGCCGGGCAGCAACGAATATGTGATCGGCCGCCCCTTCGTCGACCGGGCGGAGATGACGCTGCCGGGCGGAGCGCGCTTCACCGTCGTTGCGGACGCGCTGTCCGACGCGAACCGCTATGTCGGCCGCGTGACGCTGAACGGCAAGCCGCTGGAGCGCAGCACGATCACCGACGCGGAAATCCGCGCGGGCGGCGAATTGCGCTTCACCATGCAGGCGACGCCGAACACATCATGGGCGACCACGCCGGCCGCACGGCCCTTTTCCACCACAGCCTATCGGCCTTGAGCGTTCAGCCCGCGGGCAGGCGCTGCGCATAGAGCGATTCGGCCAGATAGCCGCGCAACATCGTGCGATCGATCGCCAGCTTGCTGTCCTTGCCGCCGGCGAGACAGGAGGAAAGCGTCGGCATCGTCTGCTGCAAGGCGGATTTTTCCGCGGCGCTGCCGGGTTCGGCGCGCAGCATCGCGTCCGCCGCTGGCGCGTTGCGCGCGACGATGCAGTCGGCATAGGCTTGGTAGGGCCATTTCTGCGCATCCGCTCGCGCAGTCAGCGGCGCGTCCGGCGTCGCCGGAGCTTCGATCGGCTTTGGATAGGCGCGTAGATATAGTTGTTCGGCGATCGCCCCGCGCATCCAATTGCCCTGCATCCGCAGCTTGCCATGGTGCAGGCAGTTGGCGCGCTGCTGGGCGATGCGGACCAGCCTATCCCGCTCGTCCGCCGATCCGGGCGATGTCGCGAGCAACTGCCTGGCGCCGGTCGGATCGCCGGCGACCACGCACTGGGCGAAACGCTGCATCCAGCGCTTCGCCTCGGCGCTGTCCACAGGCGCGGTGTTGCGCGGACGATCGGCCGGATCGGGCCGACCCTGATAGGCGGCGCTGCTATCCTGCGCCAGGGCCGGTGTCCCGGCCAACACTGCCGCGACTAGCGGAAGAATGAGGGTGCGCATGCCATGCCTTTCTTCGCGAGGAGATCGGAAGGCTCGCACAAGGCGCAGGGAAATCAAGACCGATGCGACCGCCGGGGCAAAGAAAAAGGGCTCCTCCCTCCAGGGAGAAGCCCTTTGTCTTTCAGCCGGTCGCCCGATCAGGCGGCGAGCTTGCGCAGCACATATTGCAGGATGCCGCCGTTCAGGAAATATTCCAGTTCGTTGACGGTATCGATGCGGCAAAGCGCGGTGAAGCTGAAGGTCGAACCGTCGGCGCGGGTCACCTTCACCTCGACGTCCTGGCGGGGCTTGAGATCGGCGACACCTTCGATGGTGAAGCTGTCGTCGCCCTTGAGGCCCAGCGTTTCGCGGCTTTCGCCATTCTTGAACTGCAGCGGCAGCACGCCCATGCCGACCAGGTTCGACCGGTGAATGCGCTCGAAGCTTTCGACGATCACGGCGCGCACGCCCAGCAGGTTGGTGCCCTTGGCCGCCCAGTCGCGCGACGATCCGGTGCCATATTCCTTGCCGCCGATGACGACCAGCGGCGTGCCGTCGGCCTTGTGCTTCATCGCCGCGTCATAGATCGGCATGACTTCGCCCTTGTAGCTGGTCATGCCGCCTTCGACGCCGTCCAGCATCTGGTTCTTGATGCGGATGTTGGCGAAGGTGCCGCGCATCATGACTTCGTGATTGCCGCGGCGCGCGCCATAGCTGTTGAAGTCCGCCTTGCTGACCTGATGCTCCATCAGCCACTTGCCCGCCGGGCTGTCGACCTTGATCGAACCGGCCGGCGAGATGTGGTCGGTGGTGATCGAGTCGCCGAAGATGGCGAGCGGCATGGCGCCGACGATGTCGGTGACCGCTTCGGGGGTCATGGACATGCCCTCGAAATAAGGCGGGTTGGCGACATAGGTCGAACCGGCGCGCCACTGATAGGTGTCGGACCCCGTCACCTCGATCGCCTGCCAATGGGCGTCGCCCTTGTAGACATTGGCGTAGCGGGCCTGGAACATCTGACGGTCCATGCAGCCGGCCATGACCGTCGCGACTTCGTCATTGCTGGGCCAGATGTCCTTCAGATAGACGGCCGCGCCATCCTTGCTGGTGCCGATGGGCGTGGTGATGAAGTCCTCGACCACCGTGCCCTTGAGCGCATAGGCGACGACCAGCGGCGGCGAAGCGAGGAAGTTGGCGCGCACGTCGGGCGACACGCGGCCTTCGAAATTGCGGTTGCCGGAAATGACGGCGGCGGCGACCAGGCCATTGTCGTTGATCGCCTTGCTGATCGGTTCGGCGAGCGGGCCGGAGTTGCCGATGCAGGTGGTGCAGCCATAGCCGACCAGGTTGAAGCCGATCGCGTCAAGATGCGACTGGAGCCCCGCCTTTTCCAGATAGTCGGTGACGACCTGGCTGCCGGGCGCAAGGCTGGTCTTGACCCAGGGCTTGGGCTTCAGGCCCAGCTCGTTCGCCTTCTTGGCGACCAGGCCGGCGGCGACCAGAACGCCGGGGTTCGACGTGTTGGTGCAGCTGGTGATCGCGGCGATGGTGACGTCGCCGTCGCCAATGTCGAAATCCTTGCCCTCCACCGGAACGCGGGTCTGGCCCTTCTTGTACACCTTTTCCATGTCGGCGTTGAAGACATCGTCTACTTCCGGAAGCGACACGCGGTCCTGCGGGCGCTTGGGGCCGGCCAGGCTGGGGACGACCGTCGACAGGTCCAGCTCCAGCGTGTCGGTGAAGACCGGCTCGACCGACGGATCGATCCAGAAGCCCTGCTCCTTGGCATAGGCTTCGACCAGGGCGATATTCTCGTCCGTGCGGCCGGTGAGGCGCATATAGTCGAGCGTCTTGTCGTCGATGCCGAAGAAGCCGCAGGTCGCGCCATATTCGGGCGCCATGTTGGCGAGCGTCGCGCGATCGGCGAGCGACAGGGTGGCGAGGCCCGGACCGAAATATTCGACGAAGCGGCCGACCACGCCGCGCGCGCGCAGCATCTGGGTGCAGGTGAGAACCAGGTCGGTCGCGGTCACGCCTTCCTTCAGTTCACCGGTGAACTTGAAGCCCACGACTTCGGGGATCAGCATGGACACCGGCTGGCCCAGCATCGCGGCCTCCGCCTCGATGCCGCCCACGCCCCAGCCCAGCACGCCCAGGCCATTGACCATGGTGGTGTGGCTGTCGGTGCCCACGCATGTGTCGGGATAGGCGACGGTGACGCCGTCCGGCCCTTCGCTCGACCAGACCGCCTGCGCGATATTTTCCAGGTTCACCTGGTGGCAGATGCCGGTGCCCGGGGGCACGGCGTAGAAATTGGCCAGGCTCTTGCTGCCCCACTTCAGGAAGTCGTACCGCTCCATCTCGCGCTGATATTCGATCTCGACATTCTGCTCGAACGCCTTGGGGGTGCCGAATTCGTCGACCATGACGCTATGGTCGATGACGAGGTGGACGGGAACCTGGGGGTTGATCTTGGCGGCATCGGCGCCCAGCGCGGTCATCGCGTCGCGCATCGCAGCCAGATCGACCACGCAGGGCACGCCGGTAAAGTCCTGCATCAGCACGCGGGCGGGGCGATACTGGATTTCGCGCTGCGCCTGGCCGCGATCCTTCTGCCAGTCGACGATCGCCTGAATGTCATCGGTGGTGACGGTCACGCCATCTTCGAAGCGCAGCAGATTTTCCAGCAGCACCTTCATCGAGAAAGGCAGGCGCGAAACGTCTCCAAGCTTCGCAGCGGCCTTCTTGAAGGAATAATAGGCGATGTCCTTGCCGCCGACATTCATCATGTCGCGGGTGCCCAGCGTGTCCTGTCCGATGGCGGTCATAAGATGTGCGTCTCCTCGCGTGGCGCTCCGCCAGAGGATGACGCGATTCCACCAGAACCTCGCCGGACAGCGAACGGACTGGACGGCAGGGCCAGGGATGCGCCTCAACCGGTGGTCGAAGCAGGTATGTCCCGATGGTGCAGCGCCATACAGAAAGGGGCGGCGGTGTCAAATGGACAAAATAGCGGTTCTGCTGGCGAAAACGCGATTTTCCCTGCTAACGATTCGCAAGAGGAAACAACGGCTTTGGCCCGCGTTTGGCTGGGGATCATGAGGGGGAACGCCACCATGCCGACGCTTGTTCCGGGCTCCACCAACGACGCCGCCGCCGCGCTGCTCGTCTATCGCCCCGGTCGCGCCACGCCCTGCCCCGCCTGCGGCGAGCGGCAATGGCTGGTCGGACGCGTGGTCGCGCAATGCGCCTGTTGCGACACGGCGCTGCCCATCGACGTTGCGCATCGCGGCTGGTCGGGCGCTCCCGGACGGCCGATGGGTCTGGAGCGCCTGCCGATCGGCTGATGGCGCCCTAGCGGGCTTTTTCCTGTGCGATCCAGGCGTCGATCTGCTGCTCCAGCACCGTCAGCGGCACTGCGCCTTGCGCCAGGACTGCGTCATGGAAGCGGCGCAGGTCGAACTTGGGCCCCAGCGCCGCCTCCGCCTTCGTGCGCAGCTCGCGGATCTTGATCTCCCCCAGCTTGTAGCCCAGCGCCTGCCCAGGCCAGCTGATATAGCGGTTCACTTCCGCGTCGATATTGGCGTCGGACAAGGCGCTGTTCGTCTTCATGAAGGCGACCGCCCGGGCCTTGTCCCATCCCTTGGCATGAATGCCGGTGTCGACCACCAGCCGGCAAGCGCGCCACATTTCGTAGGACAGGCGCCCCATCATCTTTTCGGGCGTGTCATAGAGGCCCATCTCCTCGCCGAGAAATTCCGTGTAGAGCGCCCAGCCTTCAACATAGGCGGTGAAGCCGGCGAGATATTTGCGGAAGGGCGGCAGCGGCAATTCCTGCTGCAGGGGCGATCTGGTTGTGATGGCCCGGCACCGCTTCATGCGCGGTGAGCGCCGGCAATTCCCAGAAGGGCCGCTGGTCCAGCTTCGACGTATTGACCCAATAGGTGCCCGAAATGCCGGACTCCGGCGCGCCCGGTCCGTAATAAGCGGTCGTCGTGCCTTCCGCTTCCGCCGCCGGGATGGGCTTGAGGCCATAGGGCAGGCGCGGCAGCGTGCCGAAATAGCGCGGCAACAGCCCGTCGATCGTCTTGGCCTGTCGCGCCGCGACGCGCAGCAATTCCTCGGGCGTCTTAGCATAATAGGAAGGATCGGTGCGCAGATGCTGGATGTAAGCGGCGCGGCTGGGATAGCCGGCCTTCGCCGCGATCGCGTCCATGCGCTTGCCGATGCGCGCCACTTCGTCCAGACCGATCTGGTGAATCTGGTCGGGCGTCAGGTCGGTGGTGGTGTGCGCCTTCACCCGGCTGGCATACCAGGCCGCGCCGCCGGGCAGCGACGATGCGCTGTCGCTCTTGCGGCAATGGGGCAGGTAATCGGTCACGAACAGCTCGTGCCATTTGCGATATTCGGGGGTCAGCACGTCGCGGATCAGCGTCACCGCCCGCGCTTGCATCGCCGCCCAGTCGGCATCGCTGATATCGCGCGGCTTGGCGCACTTGAACGGTTCGTAGAAGCGCGTCTCGCGCGGCTCGCCCGCCACGATGCCGCTGATCGTGCCGGCGTAATTCTGCAGCACCGAACAGGGTTGGACGTAGCCGCCGGCGATCGCCTGGCGCGTAATCGCGAGCGCATCGCCGTTCATCTTCGGATAAAGAGCGAGGCGCGTCAGATAGCTCTCATAATCGGCGCGATTATAGAAGGGCAGGCCATCGGCCATGCCCGAAAAACCCTGATGCCAGCCATAATAGGTGGTGAAGAGCATCAGCCGCTCGGCCGGATGCCGGTCGCCGTCAATATCGTCGCGCAGCATCCACAGCAGCACATTGCGGTTGACCCGGTCCGTGGCGTCCAGCCCCTGTTCGGGCACCGCCTCCAGCCGGCGAACGAACTGCTTTTCCGCCGCGATCTGCGCGTCGCGCGCGGCCAGCGACATATCGGAAATGCGATCGTCATAGTCGCGCACGCCGCGCGCCGTCGCTTCGACCGGATGGGTCGACAGATACCAGGCCCAATGATCCTCCATCACCCGCGCCAGTTGCGCCTGTGGCGTCGCGGCGGCAGGCGCCTGCGCGGCCAAAGGCGCGGCGGCGAGAAACAGGGGTGTGAGGCTTAGGGACAGAATCTTGCGCATGGGCGCAATGGTTCGCGCGCCCGTAACAATTTGGCAAGCCCGCAATTGAGCGGACTTGGCTTTACGGCATCAGGCCGCTGCGACGCCGTCGGCCTCGACCACGCCGTCGCCGGCATAGGTGCCGCGCACCCGCACCCGCTTTTCGACATGGTCGACCGGCACGCGCAGCAGCACCAGCCGATAGCTGCCGCCGCCATCGCGCTGGAGCAGGAAGCCGGCGGCGTCGCGCACCAGCCTGCCGGTTTCATCCACCCCAGCGCCGATTTCGGTCATCTCCGTCAGTCGATCGCGTCCTTGACGCCCTTGCCCGCCAGGATGCCGAGCACCAGGAAGACGACGAAGACCGCAAGCGCGATGAAGAAGAGAATCTTGGCGATGCCGACGAACGTGCCGGCCGCGCCGCCAAAGCCCAGCAGCGCCAGCACGGCGGCGATGACCAGGGAAATGATGGCCAGCTTGATCATGAGACAAGTCCTTGATGCAGGTGTGAGATATGCCTTCCCAACCCGCCATGTCCCGGCTTGTTCCGCTCGCGTAGCGGATGACGCGCATGGCTAACGCCGCATTAGGGTTGAAAGTGCTGCATCGGGTTGAACCACTGCGCAGCCAAGACCGTTTCGGACCCGCATCACAAGGAGACGGTCATGAACAATCATGTCATCAGCAAGCTTGACGATCTCATCACCACGCTGATCGACAGCGTGAAGGGCTATGAACATAGCGCGGACAAGGCGAAGTCCCCCGCCTTCGAAACGCTGTTCCGCGACCTGGCCGCCGAACGGCAATCGGCCGTCGCGCTGCTGCAGGAACGCAGCCGGGCGCTGGGCGGGAAGCCCAACGAGTTCGGATCGGCCGCGGGCACCGTCCATCGCCGCATCGAGGATATCCATGTCGCGCTGGGTGGCGGCGACAAGGCGATCATCCAGGCGATCGACCGCGGCGAGGATTATCTGAACGAGGAATTTGAGCGCGTGTTCAAGGACGAGGCGATCGACGCGGAAACGCAGGCGGTGGTCCGCCGCGCCCATGATTCGGTGCGTCACGGCCTGACGACGGTCGAGCAACTGAAGCAGCAGGTCGCCGCCGCCTGATCGTCAGACCCAGCCTTCCAGCACCTGGTTCGGCGGCCTGTGCCCGTCGACCCAGGTGCGGATATTGGCGATGACGCGCGCGCCGGTCGCGTGCCGCCCCTCGATCGTGGCCGATCCCATATGCGGCAGCAGCACGACGTTGGAGAGCCCCATCAGCCGCGGATCGACCGCCGGCTCGTGCGTATAGACGTCCAGCCCTGCCCCCGCGATGCGGCTTTCCTCCAGCGCGTCGATCAGCGCGCCTTCGTCCATGATCTCGGCGCGGGACGTGTTGATGACATAGGCGTCGGGCCGCAGCAGCCCGATCCGCCGCGCGTCGACCAGCCCGCGGCTGTCGGCATTGAGCGGGCAGTGGATCGACAAGATGTCGCTTTCCGCCAGCAGGGCGTCGAGATCGCCCTGCCATTGCGCGTCCAGTTCCTGCTCCACTTCGAAAGGCAGGCGATGGCGGTTGTGATAGGCGATCGACAGGCCGAAGGCGCGTGCGCGCCGCGCGACCGCCCGGCCGATGCGGCCCATGCCGATGATGCCCAGCCGCTTGCCGCCGATCCGGTGCCCCAGCATGCCCGACGGGCTCCAGCCGCGCCAGCGCCCCGCGCGCACCAGCTTCTCGCCCTCGGCCAGGCGACGCGGCACCGACAGGATCAGCGCCATCGTCATGTCGGCCGTATCCTCTGTCAGCACGCCGGGCGTGTTGGTGACGATGATCCCCTTCTGCCGTGCGGCGATCAGGTCGATATGATCGACGCCGCTGCCGAAGCTGGCGATCAGGCGCAGCCGATCGGGCGCGCCCGCGATCAGCGCCGCGTCGATCTGGTCGGTGACGGTCGGGACCAGCACGTCGCATTCGGCCATGGCGCGGGCCATCGCCGCGCGATCCATCGGCGCATCGGCGACATTGAAGCTGGCGTCGAACAATTCGGCCATGCGCGCTTCCACATCGGGCGGCAGGCGGCGCGTGACGATGACGCGCGGCTTGGCGGGACGCGGCGGAGTCTTGCGCGGTTCTTGAGCCATGCGAGGGGCGCTATTCCCCGGCGCGATGCGGGTCAAGCGGATAAGCCGCTCGCGCTCACGACGAAGACCATAGGAAAGACTGTCGCCGCGCCGTCCAAGCGGTTATGGGTCGGCCATGGGTGACAAGATTTCCGGGTTTCACATGAAGGGATTTGCGATCGGCCTGGCCCTGGCGGGAGCGGCGGTCGCAGCCGGCCCTGCCGGGGGCGCCCCGAGCAAGCCGACGCCTTACTGGGCCTCCATCGCGCATGATGAAGCGCGCATGCGCGTCGGCCCCAGCCTCGATTACCCGTCCAACTGGGTCTATCGCCGCCGCGACCTGCCGGTGAAGGTGGTGCAGGTGCTGGGCCTGTGGCGCAAGGTGCAGGACCCGGACGGCGCGCAGGGCTGGATGCATGTCCGCTTGCTGAGCGACACGCCCACGGCCATCGTCCGCTCGGCCGTCGCTCCGCTGCACGGTTCGCCCAGCGACGGCTCCGCCACGCTCTTCCGCGCCGAACGCGGCGTGGTGGGCCGCCTGGCGGACTGCTCCGGCCAATGGTGCGCCTTCGACGTGAAGGGCCGGCGCGGCTATGTGAAGACCAGCGACATTTGGGGCGCGACCGACCCATAGGGGCCCGCGCCTTCGACGTGCGCCGATAGCGTTGGGGAAAAGGCGGACGCAAAGCCCCCTCTTCCCCAACGATCACCATTCATAGGCCTTGGGCAGGCTGCCTTCGCTGGGTGTCGCATAGCGGTCGCGCAGGCGCGTCTGGCGATCGGTCATGGGCTGTTCGACGCCATCGATCCAGACCGCGACGGGGGCGGATGTCATTTCCAGCGGATCGCCGTCCCATATCACCACGTCGCCCGCCTTGCCGGGCTGGAGCGAACCCAGGCGATCGCCCAGGCCCATCGCCTCGGCAGGCGCCAGGGTGATGGTGCGCAGCGCCTGCCCCCAGCTCAGCCCGGTCGCGCCCGGCACTTTCGTCAGCGCCACCATGTTGCCGGCCTGCTGCGTGGCGACCCGCAATTGCAGCGCGTCGTCACCCGTCAACATGCCCATGGAGACGGACACGCCCGCCTTCACCATGCGCCCGACATTGCTCTGGGTCGCGGCCAGCTTTTCGAAGGCGGACGGCAGATCCTCCAGCCCCGCGGTGATGACCGGCACCTTGGCCGCCGCGATCTGCGGCGCAACCATCCAGCCTTCGGTCGCCCCTGCCAGGATCAGGCGCAGCGCCGGAAATTCCTGACGCAGCGACAGCACGGTCAATATGTCGCGCGCGCTTTCCACATGCACCATCAACGGCATGGCGCCGGTGACGACGGGAACCAGCGCTTCGGCATCGACGCGGTTGAGCAACGCGTCCCTGGAATTGCCATCGAAGCTCGCCGGCGCCTGGGCATAATCCTGCGCCTGGCGCAGCATCATCCGGAACGTCAGGATCATCGCCGCGCGGCTGCCCCCCGCTTCGGCCGCGCCCGCTTCGCCCATCTCGACATATTCGAAGGCGCGCCCCTTGGTGATCGGGCTCATGTCCGCGCCCAGGTCGATCACCGCGCCCTGCCCGCCGAAAATGCCGCTGGCCGCCGCCGGCGCCACGACCGCACGCGTGACGCCCCCGGTGCGGCTGATGGCGATGGGATTGGCTAGCGGGTTGATCGCCGGCGCAACATCGATCGCCGCCGAAAAGGGTGAATTGGCGCTGATGTCGTTGGTTTCGGTGACCGCCGGCACTTCCGCCAGACCGACGCGGGAAAAGCCCGAGACGAGGCCCGGCGTCACCCATTTGCCCGCCGCGTCGATGACCTTCGCGCCGGCCGGGACCGCGATGCCCGCGCCCGCCGCCACGACCTTGCCCGCGTCGATCACGACGGTGCCGCCGCGCACCGGCTCCGAGCCGTCGCCGATCGCCAGCGTCGCGCCGGTGATGGCGATCGGCTGCGCCAATGCGGGCATGGATGCGATCATCGCCAGCAGCGCCGCGGCCATGCCGCCGGCCGAGCGGAAGAGAGGAAGCTTCGTCGTCATTTCACGTCTCCCGCGCCGATCTGGCCCAGTTCGAAATCGCTCACCGGCCGGCGCTTGGGGTCGAAGGCGTCATAGAGCAGCGCTCCGTCGATCCAGACCTTTTCCGGGCGCGTATAGGTGCTGAACGGATTGCCGTTCCACAGCACGACGTCGGCCATCTTGCCGACCTTCAGGCTGCCGGTGCGGTCGGCGATGCCCATGGCGCGCGCCGGATTGATGGCGAGCCAAGTCCAGGCCACCTCGTCGCTGATATCGATGCCCATGCGGCGCCCGGCGCCCAGCGCCTTGGCCGCTTCCTGATTGAGGCGCTGGATGCCGTCCTGATCGTCGCTGTGGATGATGGCGCAGGCGCCTGCCCGGTGGACCAGCGGAATATTTTCCTTGATCCCGTCATAGGCTTCCATCTTGAAGCCGTACCAATCGCCCCACAGCGCCGAACAGATACCGTTTTCGCGCAGCAGGTCGGCGATCTTGTAGCTTTCCACCGCATGGTGGAAGGTCGACACCTTGTAGCCGAACTCCTTGCTCATATCGATGACATTGGCCATCTCGTCGGCGCGGTAGCAATGATTGTGGACCATGATCTTGCCCTCCAGCACATCGGCCAGAGTCTCCATGCCAAGATCGCGGGTCTGCTCCTTCCCCGCGGCGCGCTTCTTCTGATATTCGCGCGCCTTGATCCAGGTCTGGCGGTTGACCGCCATATTGCCCATGCGGGTGCTGGGTTCGCGGCCCTTGCTGCCATAGACGCGCTTGGGATTTTCGCCGCACGCCATTTTCAGCCCCTGCGGCGCGTCCGGGAATTTCATCCCCTGCATCGTGCGCGCGGGCACATTTTTGAGCGTCACGCTGCGCCCGCCGAACAGATTGGCCGAACCGGGCAGGATCTGCAGCGTCGTCACGCCGCCATTGGCGAGCGCGCGGGAAAAGCCCGGGTCCTGCGGCCAGACGCTATGTTCGGCCCAGACATGCGGGGTCACGGGCGATGTCGCTTCATTGCCGTCCGACAGCGCCTCCACGCTGGGCGATGGATAGTCGCCCAGATGGCTGTGGATGTCGATGACGCCGGGCGTCACATATTTGCCCTGTGCGTCGATCACCACGACATCGGCGGGGATCGGCGTGTCGGGCCCGCCGATCGCACTGACCTTACCCTCCGACAGGAAGACCACGCCATTGTCGATGCGCCCGCCTTCCCCGTCGAAGATCGTCGCGCCGCGCAGCACCGTCGGCCGGCCGCCATAGGGGCGGTAGGTCGATGAATAGGGATTTTCGGGCTCCGCCGACGATCCCTGCGACGCGGGCGTTTCGTCCTTGTCCTTCCTGGCCGCGACAGGACCTGCGGTCCCCGCCAGCAGCGCTGCGATCAGCAGCAGCCTGCCCCCCTTGTTCATGCCTGGTCTTCCCCGTTCGATGAGATGGTGTCGAGATGCATCATGCGCGTGACAAAGGGTGACACCAGCAGCACCACGCCCCCCACGATCACCGCAAACCAGCCTATTTTCGTATAGACGTCAAGCACTTGCGTAACGTCGCCCGACTCGCCGCTCCCGGTGGCGCGGGCGATCAGGCCGGCGATGAAATTGCCCGCCGCCATCGCCAGGAACCAGGTGCCCATGACCAGCCCCACCATCGACGACACGGATAGCCGCGTCATCGCTGACAGGCCGACCGGCGAGAAGCAGAGTTCGGCCATGGTATGGAACAGGTAGATCAGGAAAACGAACAGCACGGGCGTAAGATTCTCCCCCGCCATCGCCGCGCCCGCGACCAATATCAGGAAGCCCGCGCCGCACAGGATCAGGCCGATGCCGAACTTGGCGGGCGATGACGGCTCCAGCCGCCTCTGGTCCAGGATCGTCCACAGCCAGGCAAAGAGCGGCGCCAGCAGGATGATGAAGACCGAATTGACCGACTGGAACAGCGATGCCGGCACTTCCCAGCCCAGCATCACGCGATCGACATTGCGGTCGGTGAAGATGTTGAGCGACGATCCGGTCTGTTCGAACAGGCCCCAGAAAAGCGGGTTGAGCGCGATCAGGAACAGGGCGGCGAACATGCGGTCGCGGTCGATCCGCCCCAGCGTGCCCAGCGTGCGCCACAGGATGTAGATCACCGTCAGCGCGGAAAAGCCGAGCAGCGCATAGCCCAGCAGTTCGGCATAGCGGATCACCAGCCAGATGGCGACGACGCCCAGCGCCGCGCCGACATAGATGGTCCATTCCTGGGTCAGGCCGGCGGCGGTGCGCTGGCGCAATTGCTGCGGCGCGGGCGGCTCGCCCTTGCCCAGCAGCCAGGGGCGCAGCCACACGAACATGACGAGGCCAAGCAGCATGCCCACGCCCGCCGCGCCGAAGCCCCAGCTCCAGCCCCACAGCTCGCCCAGCAATCCGCACACGATCGGCCCCAGCATGCCGCCCATGTTGATCCCCATGTAGAAAATGGAGAAGGCGGGATCGCGGCGATGATCGTCGCGGGGATAAAGCTCGCCCACCAGGACGGAAATATTGGCCTTGAGGAAGCCGGTGCCCACGATGATGCTCGCCAGCGCCAGGTAGAAGCCGTTGAGGTAGAAAGGGTGCTGGCCGCCCGGCCCTTCGGTGATGGCTATAAGAAAGTGGCCGATCGCAATAAAAATGCCGCCGGCCATGACCGCCTTGCGCGGGCCCAGGAACCGGTCGGCCAGATAGCCGCCGATGACGGGCGTGATGTAAACCAGCGACGTGTAGGCGCCGTAGAGAAGATAGGCCCTGTCTTCGCCGAAGAGGAAATGTTTGGTCAGGTAGAAAATCAGGATGGCGCGCATCCCGTAATAGGAAAAACGTTCCCACATTTCCGCGAAGAAGAGCAGGAACAGCCCGCGCGGATGGCCAAGCCAGGTCTTGCCCGCTTGCGCCGTCACCATGTCCGAGGTCGCCATCGAGGCCCCTTTTATTGCTTTATCATCATCGGCGCAGAAGCGCGCCGACCCCTATGCCGCCCAGCCTAGAGCGGAAGGGATCGCCCTGTCAAAGCGCCCCCGCCCTTGCGCCCCGGCGCCGCCCGCGCCATCTCTCCTGCCGATGTTCAACGATCGCTCCTCCCCGCTCGCCCTTCTCCAGACCCGCCGTTCCGGCAAGCCGCGCGACCTGATCGCGCCGGGGCCGGACGATGCGGAGTTGCGGACGATATTGGAGGTGGCGCTGCGCACCCCCGATCATGGCAAGCTCGCCCCCTGGCGCTTCGTCATCGTGCCGCAGGACAAGCGCGCCGCGCTCGCGGAGCTGCTGGAGCGCGCCTATCGCGCCGAAAAGCCGGATGCCGGGCGGATCGAGATCGACTCGATGCACCAGTTCGCACATCAGGCGCCGACCCTGATCGTCGCCCTCTCCTCCCCCGCGCCCGGCAGCAAGATACCGGTGTGGGAACAGCAATTGTCGGCCGGGGCAGCGATCATGAACCTGCTCCATGCGACCCATGCGCTGGGCTATGCCGGCGGATGGCTGACGGGCTGGCCCAGCTTCAACCGCGATGTCCGGGACGCCTTCGGCAGCGATAGCGAGACGATCGCCGGCTTCGTTTTCATCGGCACGCCGGCCAAGCCGCTGGATGAACGGCCCCGGCCAGAATATGACGCGGTCGTTTCCATCTGGGACAGATAATTGCTGGAAATTACACGTCAGCAAAATCTTCTGACTTGCCCTTATGGCTGTATTATGGCACTGATGCACTATGGCTGAAGACTCAAAGCCCGTCTATCTCCGCCTGCGAGAGATCATTGCCGCGTCCATATTGGACGGAGACTATGGCGATGGCGACCTCCTCCCATCCGTCCGCGCCTTCGCCGCGGCGCAGGGGGCCAATCCGCTGACGGTGGCCAAGGCCTATCAGAGCTTTCAGGACGACGGACTGGTGGTGGTGAAGCGCGGCGTCGGCATGTTCGTCGCCGACGGCGCCACGCGCCGCCTGCGCGAGGCCGAGCGCGAACGCTTTCTGGACACCGTCTGGCCGCCCGTCGCCGCGCAGATGCGCCGGCTGGGCCTGCGGATCGAGGATATGGATCTGGCCCAGGCCTGACGCGCGCTACAGCACTAAGTCTACAGCGCCCGTAACGCGTCGAGCGCTTCCTGCCGACCATTGAAGTCCCGGGCGGACGCGGCGCGATTAAGCGCCAGCCGCGCTTCCCCCTTTCGCCCCGCTGCCGCATAGGCCTGGCCCAGATGCATCTGCAGCGCCGGCACCGACGGCGCGAGCGCCACCGCCTTTTCCAGCAGATCGACCGCCGCAGGCCCCGGCGCGTCGGTGCGCAGCAGCACCCAGCCCAGCATGTCGGCTGTTACCGGATTGCCGGGCATCAGCCGATAGCCGTGCCGCGCATAGGCGCGCGCGGCGGCGCGGTCGCCATTTTCCAGCGATACGCGCGCCAGCTGCGCCATCAGCAGCGCGTCATTGTCGCCCACCTGCGCCCGCACCGCCTGCAACAGCCGCGCCGCGGCGCGCCAGTCCTGCGCGTCGATCGCAAAACCGGCCGCCAGCCGCAGCGCTTCCCGGTCGGCGGGATGCTGCGTTAAGAAAAGCTGCGTCACCTGCGCCGCGCGCGCGCCATTGCCCAGCCGGCTCCATGCGCCCGCCAGCCGCAGCGCGGCATCGCGATCGAACCGGATGTTCGCCGCCGCCTCATATGCGCGCACCGCCTCCTGCGCCTGGCCCTGCGCCGCCAGCACATCGCCCAAAATCAGCCAGGCGGCCGGCGCGCCGGGATTGGCGCGCCCCAGCAGCCGCGCTCGTTCCAGCGCCTCGCCGCCCCGCCCCATGTTCAGCAAGGCGCGGATATAGGGGATGTTGTCGTGGGCCGTGGCGGGATCGGCCGGCGCCGCGCCGTTCGCCAGCGACGCGTCGCGCGCGGTCGCGAAAATGTCGGCGGCAGGCCGCACCGGCCAGGCGGCACGCGCCAGCATGTCGCTGGCCAGCGCCCGATCGCCCAGCGCCTCCTGCGCGCGCGCGGCCAGGGTCAGCACATAGGGATCGGCGTCCCGCTGTGCGACGATCGGCGCCAGCGTCGACGCCGCCGACGCATAGTCGCCATTGTCGTGATAGGCGCGCCCCAGCAGCGTGCGCGCGATCCGGTTGTGGGGCTGCGCATCGACCAATGGTGCTAGCGTCTCCGCCGCGAGCAGCGGATTGCCGTCCTGCAGATGCAGCACCCCGCGCAGCAGCTGCGTCGCAGGCTCTGCGTCGAGCCGCCCGCCGGTGCGATCCAGCAGCTTGCGAGCCAGGTCCCCCTGCCCCGCACGCGCCGCCATCACCGCCTGCATCATCCAGGCGCGCGCATTGCCCGGGTCGATCGCCAGGATGCGGCGCGTCATCGCCAGCATCTGCGTTGCCTGGCCCGCATCGGCCAGGGTCGCGGCATATTGCTCCAGCACCGGCACCCAGTCCGGATCGGCGGCCGTCGCCTGCTGGAACCAGGGCAGCGCGGCGGTCAGCCCATATTGGGCGCGCGTCAGTTCGGCGCGCAGGCCGAGCGCGCGCGCATTATCCGCATCCATCGCCACCGCGCGATCCGCCGCCGCAATGGCCCCGGCCTGATCGCCGATCGCCATGCGCAGCCGGCCCAGCTCCACCCAGTTGCGCACATCCCCGGCGTCCAGCGCCAGCGCGCGCTCCATCGCCAGCATCGCCGCGCGCGCATCCCCTTGCGCCAGCGTCGCGCGCGCGATGACACGCGCCGCCGCCGCTGCGTCGCCTTGCGGCAGATCGTCGGCCCGCGCCTCGTGCAGCGCTCCGGTCAGGTCG
>Ga0114901_1000711_pt1 | contig 21040 bp, 22 predicted proteins | sample MalvireepMed_s16_FD_89686 | JGI IMG/M metagenome (GOLD analysis project Ga0114901, IMG submission 89686) | Marine viral communities from the Global Malaspina Expedition - Malaspina viral metaG DeepMed_s16 | ecosystem: Environmental > Aquatic > Marine > Oceanic | place: Mediterranean Sea... | reverse complement strand
GTACGAGACATATTTAATTTGATTTTTAGACAGTAAATTATTTGCCCTTCGGTACTTCCGTTTTGGGCTCGTTTTGTTGTGTTCTATTTTCAGAATGCCGCAAGACAATCCCTTTGTATAACTGTCTAATTATCATCCAATATGGCCTAGTGACCTCATAGCTGCATAAAACGACAACTTAGCTCACAGGTACTGAAAACACTGGCACTTCTTATACAATGGTTACATCTCAAAAGTTGGCCAAAAGTCCAATTGGATTAACCAAACTACTATTCTGCAAATGCTTAAGAACATTCGTTTGTTTCGGGATTACACTACCATTTCATAGCTTTTGAATATAACTTGTGCCCAAACTGTTTTATGGACTATCTTTACGGAAATCAACCGATTATGTTTCTTTCCAAATTCCTAAAAGGCTCAATGTTTTAAGTATTCACTTAAAACATTGAAATCGTGAAATATACGAAACGATTTGAAAGGGCTTTTGGACTTACCCCTGAAGGACATATTGATTTTCCAAAGAAAATATCCAATGTTCGTTTATCAAGGATTGACAACTATCTTAAGATGGGTGGCTGTTGTTACTGTTTTCCCCACGGGATTGAAACGACCAACTCGAAGTATTCAAAACGTACCAGGAACTGGAAAAAACATAGGAGAAACCAATACAAGGGATAAATGGTGGTATCCATTTTTTGACGGCACCGCATATTATAATACCGGACTTTCTACTTGAAAAACCTCAAATAGCTTTCTGGACTTTGCAGGAACGACCTTGTAATAGTGTAATGTTCTGTCTCCTCCAAAGATACTTTGTTCATTCCTTTGTCGGTCACCTCATATATATTGGCTCCGGGATATGCCATAAGCATAGGTGAATGTGTAGCTATAATGAATTGGGACATATGGGATTTAAGATGTTCTTGGATAAAATAAAGCAAGGACAACTGTTTGGATGGTGACAAAGCGGCCTCCGGTTCATCCAATAGAAATATCCCGTTTCCATTTATAGTATCGTCCATTATCTTCAGGTAGGCCTCCCCATGAGAAAAACCTTGTAGATCCTGACCATAGTTCAATCGCATTCGATAAATCTGATAGTTTTGGTTGTCCTTCATTTCTTGGATGATATGGTCTGGAACTTCTCCATAAATATCCTTGAAGGATTCATGGAGCCTGGCATCCTCTCTGTCGATACTGTTCAAGAGGTCACCAAAGTCCTCTGCCCTGAAGAAAAATCCTCTGGGTTTTTCAATTTTCCAATCTAAATGCAGATATGGCGTCAACGAACGGGCTGCCTTGAAACAATTTTTACCATACCCAAATCCATCCATATGTGGTAATTGTAAACGAAGTGCCAATGTTTCGAGCAATGTGGACTTTCCGGTACCGTTATCACCTATAATAAAGGTAACAGGTGCGGATACATCAACGTCCTTTGCAAACTTTATTGCACTGACATCATAGGGAAACGGATGGGTTCTTTCTGTAGTTATGCTAAGTGATGTGAGGTAAGACATAGCCTTGTCTGAGATTAACTACTTGATTTTGACGAAAGTTCTTTTTCTACTCTATAAAAAGAGGTCTTACCGATTTTTGCCCGTTTGCAGGCCAAATCAATCGATACTCCTTGATTCCCGTACAGATGCTTGGCATAATGGTACTTTTCGATTGTTTCAATCTTCGACCCTTTGGGCCTGCCCAACAACTTGTTCCGCTTTCTTGCATTATCAAGCCCCACCTTTGTGCGTTCACTGATAAGGTTGCGTTCGAATTCCGCAACTGCCGCAAAAATCTGTAATAAAAATTTACCGTTGGCCGATGTGGTGTCGAATTCCGGTTCGCTCAAGCTTTTGAAATGTACCCCTGCCTCATTGAACCTATCAATAAGTTCAACCATATTTTTCAGCGAACGGAAAACCCTGTCGTTTTTATAGGTAAGGATAGTGTCCCCCTTTCGCATATATCTCAGCATTTCGTTCAATCCTTTTCTGTCGTCCCGGGTACCGCTTGCTATATCCTTATAAATTTTCTCACAACCAGCATTTTTTAACAGATCGATCTGTGCTTCAAGCTTTTGCTCGGGTGTCGATACCCTGGCATATCCTACTACCATTTTTAGTTCCGTAAAAGGTTATATAACGAAACTACTAAAAAGAACGATAAATGGAACTAGGATAAGATATTTTTTTAGGGCATTTCGGTTGTACCGAAAAACGGCCGATTAATAGGACCATAATTATGATTTATAACGGCCTAGGATTTTCACTTTAAAGAGCTAAATAATGAAATGTATATTTTGTAACAACGTAGAGCGAATTGAAAAGCGTATCAGAAACAATTTTGACAAGAAATTTCACTACATTGTTCTTTTGTAAATCGAATGATGAGCTTTCCTTTACTTGCCGGTATTGCAGCTTCAATATTACATGTGGTTTCAGGACCAGACCATTTGGCTGCGGTTACCCCTTTGGCGATTGAAACGAGACGAAAAGTCTGGAAAATAGGTTTGTTCTGGGGTTTTGGACATCTGACCGGAATGCTTTTGATAGGGTTGCTTTTTCTCCTATTTCGGCAATACATTCCAATAGAGAAAATATCGGAACATAGTGAACAGCTAGTTGGCGCCGTTTTAATTGTCGTGGGACTCTGGGCATTATACAGTATTTTCGGCAAAAGAAAAAACCACAAACATCCGCATGTGCACAATGCGGAAGAGCCCTATATTCATATACACGAACATGAGCATGACAAAAACATGCTAAACCATGGTCACGCTCATAGCAAAAAGGTTAAGCAAAATCAATGGACTTCTTTTGGGATTGGGGTTTTACATGGACTCGCAGGAATAGCACATTTTGTTTTACTCCTTCCGGTATTGGGATTTGAAAATAAATTTGATAGTATTCAATACATCATTGGCTTCGGATTAGGAACACTATTGGTTATGACGATTTATACATTCTTACTTGGACAATTAGCGAGGTACTCCAAAAAACAAAACAGTAAATCTCTTTTTAAAATGGTGCGCTTATCGGGAGGAGTTTTCGCAATTGCTATAGGTGTTTACTGGCTGTATATTAGTCTTTAGAGCTTTAAATCCGTTATCACTACCCGATGATTTCCAGTATCGGCAATGATTAGTTTATTTTCTTTTGTAGTTATTGAAAAAGGCCAATACAAGGAGCTTGAAGTTCCCATCAAGGTTTCTTTATTTTCGCTTCCTGTTTTAAAATCTCGTTTCCCAATGACCGCTGTTGCTTCGGGATTGTTTTTCGTTGGGATTTTATCAAACCATAATACTCTACTATTCCCAGTATCATTTACTAGTATCCCGTCTTTATAGAAACAAGCATCATATATCCAGTTTAACGATTTTGAAGAGGGAAACAAGCCAAACTGATTTTGTCCACAAGCATCAAAATCGGCTTGTCCAATAATACTATCCGCTGGTTTTGAAAATGCTTTGTCAGCATCATTCCAAACTAATGAACGGTAGAATTGAGTGTCGGCTACGACCATTTGTCTTTTGGCATTTACCTTAACGGAATAGGGCCAAATGGGTTCATGATTTTCATAATCCCTGTTCGTGAAATCCGGTTTTCCTATGACTTCATCCGCCGGAGCAAAATTGGTCATTGGAATCCCGTCATAGAACAATATCCTCCGATTCCCTGTATCTGCTATCCAAAGGCTTTCTCCATCTGAGAAAACTCCGTACGGCCAGTTTAAGGTTTGTGCAGAAGGGTCGTTTCCAATACCCGAAACGTTGGGTTGATTTGATTCAAAATCGGGCTGCCCCAACACTACATCCGCTGGCTGCCCATTTTGAGTGGGTAACGAATGCCAAATAAGCACGCGATGGTTCCAAGCATCTGCAACGATAACGATAGTGCCATTGCTCCATATTCCCGATGGATAATGTAATGTACTTGCAGTTGCAATTCCACCCGCATTACGACCCGTTTCTGTGGCATCGACCTGACCCAAAACAATATCGGGTTCTTGATATTCTGTCTTGGGAATTTCATTCCAGATAAAAATGCGATTACGCCCCGTATCGGAAACAAAGAGTTTATTCTCCATAGTAAAAACTCCTCTTGGAGCCAAGAATGGCATTTCCTCGGAACCTTTAAAAACATAAGAATCGGTAACATGTTTGCCTAGCGTTTCAAAATTCATATTAACAAATTCTAGGCAATTGTTCTCCGGGAAGCATACTTATAACCCTCTTACCTCCTATTGCACTTTCCATAATGACTTGTTTGGGATGTTCCGCAACGACGCTTCCTATAATACGAGCATTTTGACCATTCTCATCTTCTTGCAAAGCAGTCAAAACGGCATCTGCTACAGACTCAGATACGAAAGCAATAAAGAGTCCTTCGTTTGCTACGTATAAAGGGTCCAAGCCTAATAATTCGCAGGCACTTGCCACCTGTTCATCCATAGGAAAATCTCTTTGAAACAAGTCGATACCTATTTCAGAAGATTGTGCAATTTCTTTCAATACTGTTGCAACACCACCCCGTGTCGGGTCAGTCAATAAATGAATACTTTCTCCAAACAGCTCAATCAATCGTAGTATGGTATGATTTAGATTGGTGGTATCACTCTTGATTTCAGAGCCGAATTCTAAACCTTCACGAACCGACATGATAGCCATTCCGTGAGATGCAACATTTCCACTAATAATTATTTTGTCTCCTACGGATATATTTTTTACGCGGATATTTGCTTTGGGATGAATAGGTCCGACACCTGAAGTGTTCACGAAAATTTTGTCGCCCTTACCCTTTTCAACCACTTTAGTATCGCCAGTAACGATTTGCACGCCTGCTTTTTCACAAGCGAATTTGATGGCTACCAGAATATCCCAAAATTCTTTTACTGGAAGTCCTTCCTCAATGATAAAACTTAACGAGAGATATTTGGGCGTAGCCCCGCACATTGCCAGATCATTGACCGTTCCGTTTACGGCCAACTCTCCAATATTTCCCCCGGGGAAAAATATGGGAGACACTAAAAAGCTATCTGTAGAAAAAGCCGTTTTGCCATGCAACTCTAAAAATGCACCATCATGGCGTTCGTCGAGGATATCGTTTTTCAGCAGATCAAAAACACCACTATCTAAAAGTCTGTTGGTTAGTACTCCGCCACTTCCATGCCCTAAAGTGATGACATCAAAGTCAAGTTTAGGCATGGGGCATTGCAGCTGCACGCGTATTTTGTTGTTCTCCGGCATTTGGTTTCGATTAAGCTTCAACTAGTCCGGAAAAGTGATAATAGGCAGCACAAGCCCCTTCACTACTGACCATGGGCGCACCAAGTGGATTTGTAGGTTTACACGCTTTACCAAATTGAGAGCACTCAAAAGGCTTTTTGATTCCCTTCATAACCTGACCTGAAATACAGTCTGGGTTTTCAGGTGCCTCTTCAATCGTGACACTAAATTTTTTTGTAGCATCAAACGCTGCATATTTCTCACGAACGGCATAGCCGCTATCAGGAATTTCCCCAATACCCCGCCACATCTGATGTCTAACTTCAAAAACTTCATCAATGACTTTTTGAGCATCACGATTACCTTCCTCCCGAACGATTCTAGCGTATTGATTTTCAACTTCAGACTTACTTTGCTCTAATTGACGGATAACCATCAAAATACCTTGCAGCACATCTAAAGGTTCAAAACCCGTAACCACGATCGGCACTTTATATTTGGCCGATATTGGATGATACTCCGTATTGCCCATTATGGTACATACATGACCAGCAGCCAAAAAGCCATCTATTTTACTTTCCTCATCATCGATTACCGCTTTTATTGCTGGTGGCACCAAGACATGCGATGCCAAAATAGAATAGTTTTTTACGCCTCTACGATGCGCGTGCACTACCGACAAGGCATTTGCCGGAGCCGTTGTTTCAAAGCCAACGGCAAAGAAAACAACTTCTTTATCCGGATTGTCTTCGGCAATTTTTACAGCCTCTAAGGGAGAATATAAAATCCGTACATCGGCTCCTTCTGCTTTTGCTTCAAGCAAACTTTTTTGAGAACCAGGCACTCTCAGCATATCTCCAAAGGAGCAAAGAATCACTCCTTTGTCTGAGGCGAGATACACCGCTTTATCGATTAAATTCAAAGGAGTCACACAAACGGGGCACCCGGGTCCATGAATCATAGTAACCGAATCCGGTAACATTTCAATGATACCATTTTTCACAAGGCTATGTGTTTGCCCACCACAAACTTCCATAATCGACCAAGGTCTAGAAACGGTGTTCTTTATTTCTTCCAAATATTTTTTTGCGAGTTCAGGGTCGCGGTATTCAGACATGTATTTCATCTGTAGATTTTTATTTTTATTAATTGGTCAGATGTAATTCGCTCAATTTGCAAATTGAATGTAATGTTTGTAATGGATCATTTCACGGCTAACGGTTTTAATTAGTTTTTGGCAAATATTCATCTACATCGGTAAGGTCTCACAGTTCCCCAATCTCTTCCAGATACTTAAACGTTTTTTGCGCTTCTTCTTCATCTACTTTGCTGATGGCAACACCAACGTGTACCAATACATAATCGTCAATATCGGCATCAGGCAGCATTTCTAAACTGGCCTCTTTGGTTATACCGCCAAATAACACTTTAGCCATGCGCACCTTGCCATCATACTGCATTTCAATACTCTTGATTTTACCTGGAATCGCTAAACACATAATTTACTTTTTAATATGCTGATAATAAGATAACTGACCGAACGAAATATTCTCATCGTTACTAGACAATATACGATTAAATTTTAACTTTATTCCCGAATTTTCAGCTAGTTTTATAAGCTTTTCGATGAGTACAGCATTTTGAAAAACCCCGCCACTACAAGCAATACAACTAAAATTATGCTGCTTTGCTATATTAAAAATCACGCGCGCTAGCGTATGAATAAAACTATTCGCAATTCTTGGAATTGAGAAACCATCTACCATAGCTTGATGAATATTTTGAATAATTGTTTTTGTTGGAATGTTTTCAAATACTACCCCTGCTAAAAAATCAACTTCATCATTTCCAACATACATTCTTGCTTGATTTTCTAATAGCATTGCAGCCTCACCTTCATAGCTAGTCACATCTATTATACCCAACAAGGATGCAACCGCGTCAAACAAGCGTCCTACCGATGATGTTTTCAATGGGTTGTTCTCCAACATTTTTAAATAGACTTTCCATTCCGTTTCGGAAAACTTCTTCCTGGCAATTTCCTTTTCTGCATTGGGAAGTATACTGAGAAAGGACAATCTTGGTTCTTTCGCCATTTTATCAGCAGCCAACCAATCATAATATTCAAAGTGAATCAGCCGTTCCATTTCGTGATTTTGATACGTAAAGGACTCGCCTCCCCATATCATATTGTCTTCTCCAAACCCAGTTCCATCCCAAACTAGACCTAGTATTTTTTCTTTGGAATCAAATAAATCGTGTTCGCCTAAAACACTTGCAAAATGGGCTTTGTGATGTTGTATGGAGATATATTCCGCATTCCATTTTTCAGCCAACTCCCTTCCCAAAATGCTACTTTGATATTGTGGATGGGCATCTATCAAAATTACTTCCGGTTGTGTTTGAAACAACTTTTCAAATTGTCCAATACTATTCTGAAATCTTTCGGAAACATCATAGCTATCCAGATTTCCAAGATAAGGACTCATATAGGTATGCGAATTAGGCACAAACGTAAACGTGCTCTTTAAATGGGCACCCATGGCCAGTATCTTTTCGTTTCCCGAAGGTGTCATATTCAGAAAGTTGGGAGCTAATCCACGAGAACGTCGAAGTGTAATTTGATGTTCATCAGTAAACCGAAATACAGAATCATCCTGAGGAAAAGTAACTTCTAAATCGTGATGCAGGAAATAATCAGCCACTCCAGATAGTTTTTGAATTGCTTCTGATTCTTTCGAGATAATCGGGGAGCCATGAACATTTCCACTCGTGGCGATGATCGGAGTACCAAGTTCATCCATCAAAACCGTGAGCAAAGCTGATGATGGTAACATAACACCGAATTGATTCAATCCTGGAGCGATACCATCTTGTTCCAAGTCAGGAATAGACTTCTTCGGGTTCAAAATAACTATGGGAGCTACAGATGAAGTAAGTGCATTTTCTTCTGTAGCACTTAGGTTAAAGTCTTTTTTGATTCTTTCCAAGGATGGATAGAGCAAGGCAAAAGGTTTCGCAGGGCGTTGCTTTTTTTCACGTAAACGTTCTATCGCCGACTTATTATTGGCATCGCAACATAGCAGATAACCATTTGTGTTTTTAAGTGCCAGGATGCTTCCTTTTCGGATGAAGTCGGATGTTTTCTTAACTAGCTCCTTATGGTCTCCATCAAATTGCCTCCCGTCATAATCTTGCAGTTTTAATTGAATCCCACAATCGGGGCAGCCATTCGTTTGCGAATGAAATCGCCTGTCATCAGGATTGATATATTCCGATTGACAAGTAGCACACATTTTAAAGGCAGAAACCGTTGTATTTGACCTCTCAAAAGGAAATTTTGTGGTCGCCGCAAATCTTGGGCCGCAGTTGGTGCATGTGGTAAAAGCATACCCATATCGCCGATTGCTTTTATCCCTAATTTCAGCTTTGCATGATTCGCAAATAGAAAAATCTGGGGTTAACGGAATGTTGGTTTGATGCTTTGCTTCTGAAGGAATTATCTTGAAGCCATCGAATTCTTGAAACGGAATTTCGGAAATCTTATGTGATTGAATGATAGAAATTGATGGAGCATTTTCTAGTAGTTGAACCAGAAAATTAGTTGCTTTTTCTTCGGAGGCATTGATGTGAATTAGTACTCCGTCTTGATTATTGCAAACCGAACCCCTCAATTGAAATTGTTTAGATAAACTATACACAAAAGGACGGAAACCCACCCCTTGTACTTGACCAGAAATAGTAATTTCAAAGGTTTTTTGCATTTAGCCATTATCCTTTCTTCCGTTCAATTTTCTCCAGTAACCAATCACACCAAGCATCTATTCCCTCTCCGTTCGTAGACGAAACTTGTAACACTTCTATTTCATGGTTTACCTCTCGCGCATCCTTGATTACGGCTTCTACTGAGAAAGGCACGTAAGGCAATAAATCGGCTTTTGAAACGACCATCATATCGCTGGTCAAAAACATTTTAGGATACTTTTTGGGCTTGTCATCACCTTCTGTTGTTGCCATTAAGGTAACGCGATAGTCTTCACCCAAATCGAAAGAAGCCGGACAAACCAAATTGCCCACATTTTCTATGAACAATAAATCAATATTCTCCAAGTCGAATTGGTCTAAAACCTGATGCACCATTTGAGCTTCCAGATGGCAAATACCTCCCGTTACTATCTGCAGGGCATGTATGCCGGTCTCCCGAATACGCTCTGCATCACGTTCCGTTTCTAAATCTCCGACCATCACGGCCATTGTTATTTTATCCTTTAGTTTTTCTGCGGTTTTCTGCATTAAGGTGGTCTTACCACTACCTGCTGATGAGGTTATGTTGATTAAAAGAGTATTGGTTTTAGCCATTTCCTTTTTAATAATATCCGCTACAAAATCATTTGCTTTGAGCAAATTGATATTAGTGTTCTCGCATTGCACAGTTCCTCGTGCCGCCTTTGTTGATTTATCTACGCTCATCGTTTTTTTGTGTTTATAAAGACCTAATGGTCTAGTCATCAAATTCTATTTTGTGAATCAACATTTCCTCCCCTTCGATTACATTTTTACTTGGTCGTTCGCAATTTTCGCATAGAAACCTGTAATTCTCCACATTGGTAACATGATCGCAAACTTCACATTGAATTTTCAATTGTGTCGATTCTATTTTCAAAGCAACGTTCTGAAATCTGCCATCCCTTAAATGATAAACATCATATGCGTTGTGTAGCAAACGCGGTTCTATGTTCGAAAGGATTCCCACTTTCAGGTGAATTGCTTTCATCTTCTGGAGTTTCTCAGCTTCAAACTCTTGTTCCAAAGTCGCAATAATGCTATTTACGATAGATGTTTCGTGCATAACCCTCCTAAATTAAACTTTTTACTTTTTCCAATTCTTGGAGATGCTTCTCAGCTTGTTCTAGTATACCAGCATCTGTCACCAAAGTTTTCACTTCCTCGGCTTTTTCCTTCATTTCTTCATATTTTTTCAACTCCTCCTCACTAGTTTCGTTATGTGTAAGCCATCCCAATTCCAATTGATTCATCAAGGTCAAAGCACGTTCAAAGGGATATGCTTCTGCCGTTCTCACCTCAAGCGCTTCCTCAAACAGACCAGCTGCTTTTTCAAGATTGTCATGAATTTTTGCTGGAGGAAAATGCATTAACGCTGTCGCATAATTATGACTTGCCATTGCATTTTCATACGGATACTTATCTTTTGTATAAAAAGCCAGAACTTCTTTGAAGGATGATGCACAAAAGGCCGTCCACATTGGTTTCTCGTCAGCACCTACCGGAATTTCAGAATAAATTAACGCCAGATTGTGATGTACATCTGCAAATTTCTGAGGATGTGTATCTCGCTTGAACACTTTCAATACATCCTGAAAAGCATTAATGGCTGCTTTATAATATTGAGGACTTCCATTCTTTGACCAAGTATATAATAGAATCGCTTTTTTGAATCCGGCCTCTCCCAAGAACTCCGGAATATCTTCTTCTTTAAAATATTGAATCGCTCTATTAATAAGTTCTTTGGATGCAACAAAGTCTCCCTTAAAATTGGCAATTTCTGTTGCATCGACCAACAACATTCCTGCCTGTATTTTCAGGTCTTTTGCTTCGAATTGAGCAATGGCCTTTAACTGCAGTTCATGAACTTCTTCTAACATTTGACTATCATAAGGCACTTGTAATTGTGCCATTAAAATTCCCGCTAAATGGGTATTCATTGCATTTTTGGCATCTTCTGAAATGGCAATTTCGAATTGTTCTTGCGCCAGTTGTTTTGCCTCCTGCAATTCACCAGAATCGAGAAGTAAATTTAGGTAGTGTTTAGCCGTAAATACCTTGACTTCATCATTTTCAGCTTTGGAAAGTGCTTCAGAAAACTCTTTTTTAAGTCCCTCATTGTTTTTGGGGTTTTCTACGACACCATAATAACTTAGAACTGCACTGTTGTGCGGCGATGTATTGTAACAAAAATCTACCATGTCAGGCGAAATCTCATAACCGAATTGCAAATGTGTTGCAATCAAAAGGTGGTGGTATAGCGGATGTTCTTCAGAAACAAACTCAAAGGCCTTTTGATGATTTCCAAGCTTATAGAAAACCAAGGCCAGTAGATTTTGCCTGTTAAATGGAGTCGCAGGAAATATATAAGGCGGTTCCAAATCATACCAATCTAAAGGAACTGTAATTTCATCCGATGCTACCACCAAGGTTTTCAGGTCATCTATAGTTTCAGCGTCCTCGGTTATGCCAACCAACTCATCCAATCTATCTACCGATGCAATCGCCTTCTGAACCTTTAGGATGGCATCAGTTGTTGTTAATATCGTAAGCATCTTTGTCTACTTTTTGTGTACCTCGTGGGTCTTTTGCAGCTGTTTGCTGTATATTTCTACCATAGATTTCAGCGAGTCGTTCCGAACGGTAATCACCGATAACTTGAACCAAAACCTCGTTAGGGTCTTGGGTATTTATAAATATGAGCGAAACCTCCCAACGTCCTTTTACAGGGGTAACCTTGTACTGCACCTCGGCATCTATTAGCCAGTCGTTTTTTGGTTTTGTCATGAGATACTCACCTTTATCAAATTCGTTTTTTCAATGATTTCATAATCCAAATCCCTGTCAGTCATATCTAAATCATTGTCTATCAATATCTCTCGAATAGCTAGGGTTTTATCACCTTTTAAATTACGTGATTTCAATAGAAACTGAGTCGGTTTGTACATTTTAACGAACCATTGACTCGAAACAGGAGTGATTAAAACCTTACTCTGCTCTTCCACATAGGTGACATACGCGTAATGAATGTCTCCGAAGATGGGTTGAATCAATTCATTGTCCAAATAAATATGTGAAGTCTTCAGGGTGATTTTAGCACTCACGTAGATATCTATAAATTTAATTCTTCCAAAATATGTTGTACGACTTTATCACCTGCTTCCTTCACCACGTCACTCAAATCAACTTCTAGCTTGGTATTTTCAATCGCCACTAAATACACTTGAATATCTTCTGGATACTCATCTTGTAATATTTTTTTCGTGTACGATAAAGCCTGGTCCCATTTCATTCCATGGAGAAAAACCATCGGGTCATCTTGAGGTGCTTTCATTACTTCTTCCGCTGGGACTTTAAACAAAGTACCCACAGGTTCATTGCTATTCAGAACTGCATCTGCCAAAATAATCTTATCATGGCCTTTTAAACCAAAAAGTACTTCAAAGGCAGCTGTACCCATATCGATAATGCTTATGTCGTCAGAATCGGGAAGTTTTTCCCGCAACTGTTCTATTACATAAATGCCTACTGCATCATCGCTGCGCACCGGATTTCCAAATCCCATTATTGCCGTTTTCATCTATTTTTCTTTCTATTAAAGTAAAAAACTTTCCCGAGGTCACCCTCAGGAAAGTCTCAAAAAAACTACATGTCAGAAGTTATAATTTGAATCTTGATAGCTCAACGCCACTTTGCGCATCATGGGCATGTACCGTACATACCAAACATGAATCGAAAGAGCGCGCTACAATACCTACTTCTACTGGATCTAATGGGTCTTCGATCGTTGTGCCCAAAAGAGCGGTCTCAATAGGTCCTGGATTATCATTACCATCTTGCGGACCAACATTCCAAGTTGTTGGGGCCATAACTTGATAGTTTTTGATAACACCATCTTTAATTTCAATCCAATGTGCTAAGGCTCCTCTTGCTGCTTCCGTAGCACCAAAACCTTTGCCGTCTTTCTCAACAGGTTTGGTGTAGAACTCACCATCTAAATCAATTTCAGATAACCATTGTTCAATGAATTTATAGATTCTAGGAGCTTCATGAACTCTAGCAAGAACTCTAGTGAATACGCTAGGCCCTAGCTTTTTCATGATATCACCAAATAAAGGATCTCTAATTTGATGTTCCTTATTATTTGGGTTAGCGTTCATAATCACCCTAGCCAACGGACCAGCTTCAGCAGCATGTCCGTCATAACGCGGAGCTTTTGCCCAGCTATATTGATTATCAAAGTCACTATCATGCAATGTCTGCGATTTCATAGGTGTCGGAAGCGGTTCATCCCAAGGGTGAAGCCCATCTTCTTGGTCTTTATACCACGAATGCTTAACGTGCTCGCTCACTTTCATGTGGTCAAACTCATGATAATTTTCACCATCAAAGAATCCACTTGAGCTAATTAAGGCGTCATTTCTACCTTCAATAGTTGGATTATTATATCTGTCTTTATGCAAGTATGTTCCTGTTGCTAAGAATTTACCAACACCTTGACCGAATTTATCCAAACCAAATTCGATACCCGCACGAATCAACAATCCCAGATCACTATTCTTTTGAGATTCATTTTCTTCGACCCACGCCAACATGTCGTCCCAAGATTTGATTTCCATATAACGCTCGATAGAGCAACCTAACCAAATCGGTTCTAACCAATCGTTTTTAAATTGTGCGAGTATAGCATGAGCTCTGGTAATATCCTTTAAGGTAGGAGCGCACATCACCCCACCCGGCACCATGTAACTTGAGTGGGGCCATTGACCACCGAACAAGGCATAAATCTGAACTGGCAGTCCACTTGCCGTCAATCCCTTTTGAAAGGTTTCTCCGACATAGGCGGACAGCGTTTTACCACTTCCTTATATAAAGGTTTATCGGCATACTTTTTATTAGCTAAATCCGTGGCGAAAATCGCATAATACCATCTTGGGATACTTTGAAGGGTTTCCGAAGCCTGACCAATCGCTCTCAACAAAAGAGCATTTGGGGTTAGCTTTGTTCCCCAAGCAGTATCTAATGCCGAGGATGCACAATATAGGTGCGACCCTCCACAAATACCACAAATTCTAGGAGTAACAATGAGTCCCGATTGTGGATCCTTGCCTGCCATGATTTTCTCAAAACCCCTGAACATCGCTGCTTGCGTATGGGCGCGTGTGACTTTGCCGTTGTCAATATAGACCTTCACATCCAAATCGCCCTCAACACGACCAACGGGAGATATATTTAATTCTGTTACTGACATTTTTATTCTTTTTCGTTGCTATTATTTTGAACCTTCCTTAACCCTATGGTTTGTAGGTAATACTTTCTGGAAACCGGCCTCTAAATAGTAAGCCAATTTGTTCCTACCCTCTGGGACTTCTTTAGGAAATGTACCCATGTACTTCATGGTCTTAAAAACACTACCTTTCATAAGGTCGTGATGTGGAAAGCCAGGTTCGGTACAGCCCAAACAAGGATGATTAGCTCGGGTTTTACTAGATTGTCTGTTCCACAATATATTGTTACAACTCGCTCTTGTCATTGGGCCTCTACATCCAACCTCGTAAAAGAGGCATCCGTTACCCCTTTGGCCAAATCCACCATCGACTTTTTGTGCAAAGTTGACTACGTTGGTACAACCTGTCTGAACAAAGTCGGTAAAAAACGTTTTTGGCCTGTGGTAATCATCAATAAGCACATCGCCTATCCTTCCCACAGAAATCGCGACAAGAATTTGAGTAATCCAATCTGGGTGCGCAGGGCAACCTGGTATATTTATTACTGGCAAACCACCTTTTGAAACATAGTCAGGGCCCAAGAACCCACCCTTGTTCTTTTTATGGAATTGCATTCCAGTAGATTCACTAGGGTTTGGCGGAACTGCAGGTATGCCTCCCCATGTTGCGCAATCGCCAATAGCGACGACATAGCCCGCAACTTCTGAGAGTTCCTTAATCCAGTCCTTCATCGGACGGTCAGCGAATAAGTTCATGGTTCCTGTGTTATCCGGGCCTTGAATTATCGAGCCTTCAAAAACAAGAATATCCATCTGCACTTTTCCTGCGAGGATATCCTTTAATAGGTCTTGAACTTGGTCCCCAATCTGTAAACCGGTTGTTGGGTGCCATAAAATGTTTAGCCCGAAATCGGTAATAAGTTCTACCACCGTTGGTTCTTCGGCGTTCAAAAAGGACATTGTGTTGCCACTACATGCACCTCCTTGTAACCATAGTACATTTGCCATAAGTCATTTGATATTTATTTTAAAAGTAATGAAAATAAGAATATGATTCTTATTTAACAAAATTTTTAGAGTATTTTGCGTTATTTGGAATATATCTTAATTATTCATGACAACCTCTTAAAATAAAAAGTCTGTAAGCTAATTTAATTTCAGATGAACTAATTGAGTTTCATGAAAGGAACCATTTTTGGTACAGAGGATGATTACCCTACACGGCCAGACCGAGGTTTTTGTCCATATCAAGCTCAAACTTCCCGTAAGGGTTCACATGTGCATGTATCAACGGGCTCAATGCTCGGTAATCTTCTTTTGAAAACCTGTCCATCCATCCGTTCTCGGAAACCACACGTTGGATCATAAGTGTGTTCACATAGACTAAACAGTTCTGGAGCAGATGAAGTGCAAGTACGGATAGTTCCTGTTCTTCCAATCGGTTCGAGGAAACTTCACCACTTTTTCCAAAAAAAATGAAACCGTTGGCAGAGTTCCAATTCTCTATCACGTTCAGCCCCCCGTGTATTTCACGTCTGATGTCCCCATCGGCAAGGTACCTGCAAAGGAATATCGTTTTCACCGCCTTTCCTAGTTCCTGCAGGGCCCTGTATGTCGGATGGCTCTCGTTACCCCTGGTGAACCTCTTTAAAATTGATTCAGGGTCGGCGGTACCCTGTTCCAAAGCAGCGGTATATTTTACCATTTCATCATATTGCCTCTCGATGATTTCCCATTTGATACCTCTATTGAGTATCGGTAAAAGGTTTTTAAGTTCTTTCTTTAGGGAAATATCGGGTAGGTAAAGTTTCTGGGAGGCAATATTCTTCAACCTTGGCATTAGTTCAAACCCCAAGAGCTTGCAAAAAGCAAACGCGACCTCACTCTGACCGTGGGTGTCCACAAACTGTTTTTCCACCTTCATATCGGTACAATGCTTGAGTACACCTTCTATCATATTGGCCACTTCTGATGAGGAACATTTCTTTAGTTGGGAATAGATGCAGGTGGATCGCGTGTCCACGTGCCAATAGATCATAACGCCCCTTCCTCCATACCGGATGTGCCATTCCGCCATCAGGTTCTGGTCCCAGGACCCGAACTTTTTGGAATCGGAGGCACATGAGGTCGTTGCCTCGCCCCAGAGTTTGGTGTCCTTTACGGAGAATACCCCATTGGCCACTTCCCTAATGGCACTGCGCAGGGAATCTTTGTGTACATATACATTCTTTACATGACGGAGCTCCTTGTAGCTTACATTATTACCTGACGCTATTCTTTTAAGTCCCATATTGGTTCCAAGCCCATAAAGAACCAACAATAGTCTTTTTCTGAGCTGTTCCGGTGTCAAACGTTCAGATGTCCGGATACTCTTGAACAATTTTGTGAACCCGGACCAACTGTCCGCTTCGCGAAGGATTTCCAAAAGTGATGTCATTGGCCATCTGGATTGTACATCTCCCTTGAGCGCATTTATGTTCGGTGGGTCCACGAGCGGGTCCATGGGGGAGAGAACAATGTTCTTGATGCCGCTTTGCCGTAATCTTACATACTTGTTGGACGGCAAGTTTTCATTTAACGTTCTCAGTGCGATTTCCATTTCTTCCTTTAATCCCTTGGTAAATTCCACGGGGTCGTTCTCTACGCCCAACCGGTCGTAATAAAATTTCCTGTTCATATTGAAGTCTTTAGGTACATCCTCATCGGGATTACGGTACCTATCGGCTCCTTCAACCCATATTTCCTTGCAACGGAGCCTCTTTCTCAAAGCTTCAAGTACTGCTATTTCATAGTCTATCCGATCCATATCGCCTTTGCCCATCCCTTTGACAAGTTTTACAAAGCTGGGCTTGATGATGTCCGAAGTGGGAATCGAGTCATCGTCCATTGAGAATTTTGAGTTTGGCATAGGGTTCTCCAACAGCCAATCTATCGCGTCCAAAATAGGTACGTGCAGATCGTTGTTCGACCTGAAGGTAAGACTGCCCAATATTTTCGGGACCATTCTCCGATAATGTGAGGAATAACTGGAACGCACCAATCCATGGATTTCATTTTTGAAACCCTTACCGGAATATTTATACTCCTTGACGATATCGGAAAGCTTCGATTTATTTGCAATGGGAAATATTACCCTATTGATGGTTCCTTTAGGGTCCTTCAATGATGCCTCGGCGATTCGGGCCAATATTGTCGTCTTACCATAAACGCGTTTCAATTCCTTTACCAGTGCGGTCTCTACTTTCTTTTTTGCCTTCTTTGATAGTTTTCCCACAATGAGAATGAAAAGATCCACAAGGTCATCTATGATTTTTTGCCTTCTGGAAAAAAGAAAGACACCCATCAGGGTATCCCTAATATATGGTGGGTGTCGCCTTATCTCCCAAGCGGATTCCGAAGCTATTCTTTTGTACAATCTTTCCCTAATCTTGGGATGTATCCCACCGATTTCTTGAATAGGAATTGCGCAATCCTCTATAAATGCCAATTTGTCCAGCTCATCAAGAACGGTTAGAAGGCCAACACGTCCAGGATCTGAACGAAGCCAAGTAAACGAACCCTTTTCGCCTGGATCGCTTCTCAGGCAACGGTCGAATAATTCCGTTGTACCCCTTCCCAACAATGATGCAACCTGATCGAAAAATCTGTTTTCAAATTTCGAGAGTGCAGTGGAAATTATACGGGAAAGTACTTTTTCCGTAGGAGCTGAAAGTTTATGTTCAAAGAACCATTTAAGGCAAACATCTTCGATTTCTGTTTTTGTACTTCCAAAGGGAAGGATGTCGTCAATCAAAAAATCGATAAGATCTTCGCGGTGTTCTTCATTTGTTTTTTCAACGCCCAAGAATTTTAATATTTCTTTACGATGACGTTCTGCGGTTCTTTGCGACCAATCATACTCATTTAAAATAGATTCATTGGTCTCCAACTGTTCACTTAAATGGGAAACCAGACCACTTACCAAACTTGATTTACTTTTAGGAAATGAACCTGTGGATAAATATTGTTTCAATTGGACTGCAAAAGCCAGTTTATGGGGAAAGCTTTTATTCTTCAACAATATTGACTCATCGTAGGTCAGGTACCAATCCTGATACTGGTTTTGTTCCATGTGTTTTTGCCACAAATTAGCATATTTATCTTAATACGCTATATTTGAGATAAATTCGATATCAGTGTTTACAGGGCTTGTGGGCTAAGTTGTCGCTTTATGCAGCTATGAGGTCACTACCCCAATTTCTCACCGATCTCAACGAACTTTTAAGACTACTTTGAACATGGAACAGATTGCTATTTTACAGCCCGATGAACACTTTCTTCCAAAATTCGCCATAATAGGCTACTCCCAAGAGGAAGATTATTACAACAGGGGACACTACTTTTCATATCACAACATCGTAGGGGCAAAGCTTACGGCAGGGATGCCGTTGACCAAAGATACCGCCCGAAACCTTTTTAGGTGTTTAGAGGGCGATTTAATAAAGTTCCGTTTTAAGGGAATGTTGCCCAAGAACCTTATCCATTTCGATTTCAAGGGAAATCTCCAACTGGTATGGTACGTCCATCCAAAACAGCACACCCTGTATTTCGATACACGAACGGGTATCGCTTCGGGAAGTTATCCCCTGCCAAAACTGGTTTTCAAACTCGAAGGAAATAACCTCAAAGTCTTTGCCCTCCATCGAAAGGATAAATTGACCGACACTATGCCATTGTATCACGCACCCTTATTGAACGTAGGACGGCACGGAAAGGTTTGTATGGGCAACACCACGATGGATTATGACGGCTTTGAATATTACGAGGATATCATGGGATTCGTGGAACAGCAATTTTTCCGTTCCGTCTTTACGGCAACCCATCACAACCACATTGCGAAAGGAAATATCGTCGATGTAATGAAACGGAATTTTGGGAAAACGTCCTTTGATGATGGGCTATTGAATGAAAACAAATTGATTTTAAAGGATTTATATGAAGACTAGAATACACTTTGCGCCTAATTATTTCTATAACCCCACCCATCCAATTACCATTGCATTGATTGGGGTGGGGGGAACAGGGTCATTGATGCTGGCACGGTTGGCAAGGATGGATTTTGCCTTGCGCCAGATCGGACACCCAGGGTTGCACATAATCGCTTATGATTCCGATGTGGTGGAAAACAACAATGTAGGCAGACAACTCTATGCCCTCAGTGATGTTGGGGAATATAAAGTGGTCAATGCCGTCAATAAGGTAAATATTGCCTTTGGTCTGCAATGGGAAGGTATTCCTATGGACGCAATTCCCAATGGCGAGGATATTCGGGCGAACATCATCATCACTTGTGTGGATAATGCCCGATTTAGAACGCTGTTATCAAAATCGCTTGGATTTCCCTTTAAAGGTTCGGAATATCAAAGCATGTTCTATTGGTTGGACATTGGTAACAGTAGGGATAGTGGGCAATTCGTATTGGGAACGTTGTTCGAGGAAGAACGAAAAACAGAACGGGAGGATTTTGAAATGGTGGACAAACTCAAAAACATCATCGACTTTTTCCCCGATTTGGATGCGCATGATACGCCCAATTTGCAGGGTAGGGGATGTGCCTATTCCGACAAGCTGAACGAGCAATCGTTGTTTATCAATGATGTTTTGGTTGCCCATGCAGCCGATTGTCTGTTTCGGTTGTTGTACCATAAGCAAATTCAGAAACATGGGGCATTCGTGAATTTGGAATCGGGGAGGGTTAACCCGATTTTGGTGTGACACTTAAAAAAAGGAACTATTGTACATTGGATATTTAATCCCTTTCCTCACCTATGTTTTCTCCCAATTCAATGTGAATAGTGCTATCGTTGTTATTCCAGACAACTGCGATAACAATGGAGGCATCATCAAAAGAACATCGCTGCCCGCCATAAATCCATCTCTTGTATCTTTTTTTCAAGGCTTCGGTTTGCTCTACCTTTCTCTCTAAATGTTTATAATCTTGAGGGTCAATAAAGAGGCAATCTCCGATTCTAGGCACAAAGGGCATCTGAATCTCAAGTTGCACGGCCTTATCCATATAATCTTCAGCACATGGAAAGTGGACATAAATTGTGTACATCTCATTCATTTTCATAGGATTTTAATTCTTCTATTTCGTTCATTCTAGAATGGAGTTGCTGCCAAACAATTTTTTGTTTGGCGAGGATTGTGTGAACTTCTCCCTTTTCAAAATGTTCGGGGTTTTTGGAGACAATGTCTTTTCTCAATTCAAGAAAATCGTATATGGCCTTGACATCAGAGAACGTAAAGTTGTTCAGGTTTTTCATATTGTCGATGTGATTTGTGGTAGAGTTGCAATATGCATATTTTTTCAAGCAGGAGATGTATTCGTTGGAATTTATACCTATTACTTTCGATTTAGTTTTTTAAGCCTTGTTTGATACGATTGTAAATAATTTCTTTTGGACGTATCGCTTAGATAGGAAGCGTCTATTAGTTTTTCGACCTCTTCAGAATTCGACAGCAATTTCTCCAAGACCCCATCCAATTGGCCTTGGCCAATTTTTGCGTGTTCGGCAAGCGAAAGAAATTGTTGCATAACCTTGCCTTTGGACAAGTTCTTAGGTAACAGGCCGTCATCTAACGCAAAATCGGAATCTTCTATATGCATTCGTGTATTGAGCAGGTCATAGGCAGGACTTAACCTGAAATCTCCCAATTCTGTTTCCAATAACGAGAAATTTTTGAAATGGGCATCCCCATTGGAAAAAAGATAATTGAAGACGAGCAGTCGGAAAAGTTTCGGTGCCTCCAATTGATAGGCGGGC
>Ga0114901_1000700_pt1 | contig 21200 bp, 27 predicted proteins | sample MalvireepMed_s16_FD_89686 | JGI IMG/M metagenome (GOLD analysis project Ga0114901, IMG submission 89686) | Marine viral communities from the Global Malaspina Expedition - Malaspina viral metaG DeepMed_s16 | ecosystem: Environmental > Aquatic > Marine > Oceanic | place: Mediterranean Sea... | reverse complement strand
CCCAGAACCCAAACCAATAAGCGCACCGAAAACATGGCCCAAAGAAGAACGTGAAGCGTTTGAAACTTTGCCCGAAGATCAACAGGCGTTTATGTTGAAAAGGGAAAAGGAACGTGATGCAGCGTTCACACGCAAGACATCAGAGTTAGCCGAGCAGCGAAAAGAAGCGCAAGGTGTTCTTGATGTCGTAAAGCCTTACGAAGCCCAGATGAGGGCAAATGGAATTGAGCCGCAAGAGTATATTGCACGGCTTATGACCTACGATCAGGCTCTACGGCAAAATCCGAGGCAAACACTTGAGTATCTCGCCCAGCATTACGGTGTAGCTCCGCAGTCAAGCGATTTAGGCGTGGATCAGCAGAATGTTTACCAAGAACCTGCTGACCCTCAGTATCAACAACTGCAACAGCAGCTAGATCAACAGGCTCAATATTTAAGATCAATGGAACAGTCGCAACAGCAAGAGCGTTATGGACAGCTTGTGAATAAGGTAGAAGATTTTGCCAATCAAAAAGATAAAAGCGGTGATTTATTGTACCCACATTTTGAAAAATTGCGTGAACGGATGGGGCGGCTGGTAAATTCTGGCGAAACCACAGATTTGAAACAGGCCTATAATATGGCCTTACGTTTAGATGAGGATTTGTATAAACAAACTCTTGAGTCTGAACGAAAGGCTGTAGCGAACAAAGAGGAAGAAAGGCGAAAGGTAGCCGTAGAAAAAGCAAAACGGGCCAAGCCTTCTTCATCTGGTGCGCCACCTAAAGGTTCTGTAAAACAGTCTGATCTTGATGGTTTATTGCGAGATTCGATCCAGAATATAAGTATGTAGTAAGCTGGTGTTGCTCCTATGATGGGAGCCAAAAATGGCAACGAGTCCGAATAGTACCTATACGGAAATCGTCACCACTACGCTCGCTGGCTATTCTAAAACAATGGCCGACAATATCACGAACAACAATGCGCTTTTGCGTCATATTGATCGTGATGGCGGTAAACAACCAGCCACAGGTCGTACCATTGTCCAAGAACTAGAATATGCAGAAAACTCCACAGTTAAGTGGTATTCTGGATACGAGGTTCTGGATACATCAACGAGTAATGTTTTCACAGCCGCAGAATTTAACTACAAGCAGCTTGCTGGTAATGTGGTTATTTCTGGTTTGGAACAGGTGGAAAATAGCGGCCCAGAGCAGATTTTTAATCTTCTCAAAAGTCGTATCCGTAATCTTGAGAAATCTCTCAAAAATACAATGGCTACTGCTCTTTATGCAGACGGCACAGGCACCAGCAGCAAGGAACTAGGCGGTTTACAGCTTATTGTTCCTGGTACTGTTGGAAACACAGTAGGTGGTATCAATTCTACCACTTATTCATTTTGGCAGAATCAAGTTTATGACTTCTCCACAGAAGGCGTAACTGCTTCTGCTACAACTATCCAATCAGCCATGAATACTTTGTGGCTGAGTACAATTCGTGGGGCTGATCGGCCTAAAGTCATTGTAGGTGGCACCACTTACTTTGGTTTTTATTGGTCATCCTTACAGAGCAACCAGAGATTTGTTTCTGATGATTCAGCTTCGGCTGGATTTATGAACCTGATGTTCATGGATGCTCCTGTTTATTATGACGATCAATGTAATGCTACAAGAATGTACTTCCTCAATACTGACTATCTGTTCCTACGTTATGCAGAGGGTCGTGAGTTCGTACCTCTTGGTGAAAAAGCCTCTGTCAACCAAGACGCAATGGTAATGCCCGTAGCTTGGGCAGGTAACATGACCTGTTCAAACCGTGCCCGCCAAGGCGTCATTCAGGCGTAGGAGGAATAAATGGCATACACAACACAATCTGCCGTTGGTATTGATTTTGATGGTGGAACAGAATCCACCCCAAGTCAGGCCATTGGCACTCGTATGATAGGAACCGATAACTCAACATGGCTTTATATTACTGCTGGTTCTGCAATAGCACAGTATGATGTAGCAGCAGTTACAGAAGCCTATTCGGGGGTTCCTTGCACCAAGGCACTCATTGATGATGGACACATTGTCGGTGTAGCTCCAGCAGCCATCAGTTCTGGCGAATATGGTTGGGTCCAACTCACAGGAGTAGTCACAATGAATGTGCTTGCTTCTTGTGCCGCAGACGTAACCCTATATTCTTCTGCTACTGCTGGATCGCTGGATGATGCGTCAACATCTCAGACGGCTGTTAATGGTCTGTTCCTGACAACTGCTCGTAGCGGAACTGCTGGTTCTGCTGCTGGTATGGGGACTTGGCCAATGTCGGCTGCGATCTAGTCCAAAGACTAATTTGTAGGTTATAGTGTTACTTTAACCACATAAGGGAACCGAGGGGGGAAACCCCCTCGGTAACTGAGAATGACAATAGAAATACAGAACCTAAGATCAACAGATGTAAGATGTGAATTTGAACCCATTTCTGATGGGGTAGCGCAGTTTTGGTTTAAGCCACTAATGGGAGGAGATGATGTAGCATATAAGCATACGGATGAAGATGCTTTGAAACGAGTACAGACAGAGTTTCCAAAAGTATTTCAGATTTACCTGAAATGGCAGGAGGACCCTAACAAAAAGGTTCGTCAACCAAAGTCTCATGGGACAGGCCTGTCTCTTTTGGAGGGGATGACAGCCCGCAAGATGAAAACCTTAAATTATAAAGATATTCATACGATTGAGGAGCTTGCAGGACTATCAGACGCAACTTGTAATAAGGGGGGAACAGATTTTATGACCATGCGTAAAAATGCCAGAAAATATCTGGCAGATTTAGCAGGTCACGAACCTAAACAGGTAGTAGGATGACATTACTAACTATTTGCCAAGATTCAGCTAAACTTATTGGGATTCCGTCACCTAATGCGGTGACTTCTTCTACAGATACTTCTGTAATCCAGCTTCTTTCGTGTGCGAATGAAGAAGGAAAGTCTTTAGTGCAAGCATACCCTTGGAATGTAATTGTAAAAGAGGGGAGCTTTACTACAGCAGCCGCAGAAAGTCAGGGAGCTATGACAACCATTGCAACCGATTTTGGCAGATTTTCTAACAACACTATGTGGAACAGAACCACAAATCGTAAGTATTACGGGCCAATAACAGATTCGGAATGGCAAAGGTTAAAAGCAACTGTTTCCGAGGGAGTAACTAACTACTTTAGAATCAGGGGTAATTTGTTAATTGTTCATCCAACTCCAACCGCATCTCAAAGTGTTTTCTTTGAGTATGTATCTAAAAATTGGGTGGACACTTCTGGAGGGTCAACTGCTAATGCTGCTAAATTTACAGGAGATTCTCAAACAACTGTTTTAATAGAAGATTTAATAATTTTGGGGGTCGTATGGCGGTTTCTTAAAATTAAGGGGCTGCCTTATGACCAACAGTATCTTGAGTACCAAACCCGTCTTGCAGATTATCAGATGCAAGATGGAGCGAAACCTATACTGCGGATGAGTGGCCCAAGGGCAGGAATCTTAGCAGTCAACGAGCCTGAAGGAAACTATGCAGGCGTATAACAGAAGGAATAAGTAGATGCCAGGATTTACAGGAAGTGAATCGTACAGTAACGCAAATAAAGGCCCTAAAGCGAAAGACGCAAGAACAGCAGGTGCAAGCCTCTATGGAAGAAACCATAGACAAAAACCACCAGTCCACACGCACGGAACCTTTAACCCTGCAAAGGCAACGGAAAATATCACGGCGGAGCGCACAGTTAAGCGCTCTGATGTTATTTAGCGCAATTATTGTACCACAAACTATTATTATTAGTTTTATTATGTATTGGTTTTATATCAATGGCTGATGACAAAATTAGACTTTCGCCTGAAATTCTTGATGTTTTGGGGCAAAAGGGAATCGAGGGAGAGAATCTTGACACTCTCTTAAATTTGGCAAAAGCTATTTCTGACTTTGAATCCAATTCAGATGTTTCTGCTGTTCAAGAAAATGGTGGACCTGCAAGGGGAATGTACCAGTATGAACAGCCTTCGGCTAAAACCGCAGTTAATCGAGCTGAAGGATTTAAAGTAAAAGCTCCTTGGCTACAGAAATTAAAAGAAAATAATTTTGATGTTGTAGAAGCAGGTCTAAATAAGCAAGAACAGACAGAATTATTTATTCTCGATCATCTAGGGGCAATAAACAATTTTACTAAAACAATAAAAGAAAACAATCCGTCTAAATGGTTTGATTATTGGACAAAATATCACAAAAGAGCAGAGCCTACTGAAGAAGAAAGAATAAGATGGGAGAAAATGAATCCATCTTCTACTCCTGTAGATAAACAGTCTGCCGAGTTATTTCTTCGTGATGCAATAGCTCCCAGAGGAACCCCAACGAGAGAAAGACAAATGTTTGCAAGGGCAATAGCAAATGGCTAGAGATTTATACGGCGAAATGATGGGTCGGGCGTTGCAACGCCAAGCCCCACAAGGACATATGCCAGCCTATATAACACAAGGCGAAGCGGATATATTGCGGTCATTGGGTGGTGGGGTTGGCCCTGCTGGTGGCCAGATTATGCGGAATGGTATTCCTTCTTTTCAATATAGTTTTGATGAGGAATATGAGCGACATAGAAATCGAGACTATATAATGCCTCCTGTTGAAAAATACCCCATAACAACAGAACAAGACCTGATAATAACAACACCAGAACAAGAAGAATTTGAGCCTGTGCCTGACCCAAATCGTAGAACGCTGGTTCCAGGTGGAGGCGGTGGTTACATGATGGATAGCCCACCTCCTATTCCTGGACCAACAAAATTACCTGAATACGATAATTTGGTTGAGGATTACCAAGGTCTTAGGGATGAATATGGCAAAGAAGGGCATGACCTTGGTATCGTTCCTTTAGCAAATATTCTTAAAAACATAGATCGTGACCCAAATACAGGAAAGTTCCCAAAAAAAATTGACAACCTTTGGGATTTTATGAAGCAAGGGGGAGTGGCTGGACACCTATATAGAGGTGTTAGAGATCGTTTTTCTGAAGAAGGGCGGAGAAAATATGATTTACAAAAAGATATTTATAGAAAACAGCGACAGCTTTATAGAGACGCTGGTTTAGACGAAAATGAAATTCAAAGAATACACGACCAATCTGTAAGGTTTGGTCTTGATCCATTAAGAAATGCACCTCGAAACGTAGTTGGAATGAACAGACTCTTTGGAGAAAGTGACAGAGATATTGCTCAAAGGGCACAAGAAGAACAGCAAGCAGATTTAGATATGCAGCTTGCGAATGAACTTGGAAATGCAATTATAGATGCCCCAGTTGGAGGTGATGACCCAGACACAGAACTGACCCCAGAAGAAGTAGCCCGCCGAGAAAGAGTTAGAAAAAACATAGAAGGGCTTTCTCCTGAATACCGCAGACTACTGGGGCTAGAAAAAGCAGAAATAGGAATACCAGAACAACCGCCTTGGATGCCAGGGCCAAGGTTCGGCCCAATAGGCGGCCCAGAAGGCGGCATACCAGGTGGGATACCAGAAGGGTTTACTGCCCCAATGACACATATTAACCCTGGTGATTATCCAGACACCTTTATTAACGATTCAACGGGGCAAATATTCACAGCCCCCTCATTAGGGTATGTGCCTCCTGCTGGTTGGAGAAGGCTGCCTAGCGGAGAACGAGAACGTATAGATTGGAAAGGTATTCCTGGCACGTTTCCACCACGAACAGGATTTGCGTAAATGGTAGGACAGCAAACAGCAACAAACTTATCGGTTACAGCCCCTATCGGTGGGCTGAATACCCGTGATGCTGTGGATATGGTTGGGGACACAGATGCTTTACGGCTGGATAACTTTTTTGCTGGTCGTTCCCATGTAGCAGTTCGAGGTGGATTCTCCGAACACGCTACGGGTTTGGATTCTGCTGTTGAAAGTTTAATGACCTATAACTCTGCAACTGCCAATAAAATGTTCGCAGCTACAGGAGCAAAAGTTTATGAGGTAACAAGTGCTGGTAGTGTCGGATCAGCCGTGATTTCTAGTTTATCTAATGCAAGATTCCAGCACGTTAATGTAACTACAAGTGGTGGAAGTTTTCTGTGGATATGCAATGGGGAAGATGCCCCTCGTCATTACAACGGATCAACTTGGGCGACCCCTTCTATATCAGGTGTAACCTCTACAACAATTATTGGTGTTGAGGTGTTCAAAGAACGATTGCTGTTTGTTCTAACAGGAAGTTTATCTTTCGGGTATTTAGCTACAGATGCGGTAGCTGGTTCGGTTGCAACTTTTAATCTTGGCTCCGTGTTTTCACGGGGCGGAAAGTTAATGGCAATTAAAACATGGACACGGGATGGAGGGGCTGGTCCTGATGATCTTGCAGTATTTTATTCTGACCAAGGTGAGGTTGCAATTTATAGTGGTACTAATCCTGCATCAGCAGACGCATGGTCGTTAGTTGGCGTATTCCATGTAGGAAGGCCAATCGGCAGAAGATGTATGATGGTGTCGGGTTCAGATTGTTATTTAATTACAGAACGAGGCGTAGTTCCTTTGACACAAGTAATGGGGACAGGAGAAGCTGCACCAAACATAGCCATCACCAGCAAAATCAATGCAACATGGAATACAGCAGTTAAAAACTATGTTGCTTCTTTTGGGTGGGATGGAATTGTTTACCCAAGAGGAGGATATGCTCTGTTTAATGTTCCCTCTGCTGCTACTAATGCGTTTAACCAGTTAGTTGTTAATTTAGAAACAGGGGCATGGTCTCGCTTTAGAGGGCAGAACGCTTATTGTTGGGGAATACTGAATGGAGATTTGTATTTTGGGGGTAACACCGAAGTTTATAAAGCAGATGATGGAACTTCAGATGATGGGTCAGCCATAGAAGCGATAGCAAAAACAGGTTTTATATATTTTGGAGGGAGAGATGGGCCTAAAAGATTTACTGCATTACGCCCTGTGTTTGCAAGCAATAGAGAATTGACTGTATCCGTTGGCTTTGATACGGACTACAGAGATGGGACTATGCTTTTTGAAAGCAGTACAGCTACAAGCATAGCGAGTACATGGGACACCGCTTCTTGGGATACTGCTTCTTGGGCCAGCGATACTACTACTACGCAAAGTTGGAGATCAGTTGCGGATATTGGGTGGAACGCTGCGGTTCGTGTTCGCACCTCAACCACATTACAGACTGTACGCTGGTTAGCTACAGATGTGCGGTTTGAAAAAGGAGTTGGGTTTTGATTCTATCAGATGAGATGTGGGAACGATTAAGACCTGCTACGGAGCCTTTTGAGGGTATAGATCGTGTAGATATAGAAATGGGTTTAACTGTTGGTGAGTTTAAGCTCTTTGAGGCTGGAGACTCAATCGCTATTACTTCTCCTTTCGGGCATATCTTGCGTATTGGTATGGCAGGGGGAGAGCTAGAAGAACTTTTTGAAATAGAGAAACAAATAACAGAGTATGCAGCTATGGAAGGTTATAAGACTATTGAAATTATTGGTCGGCCTGGATGGGAAAAAGTCCTGCAAGGGTATGATCGTGTGGCCGTTATGCTAAGAAAGGAAGTGGGCTATGGGATTCATTAGAGATATATTTAGATCACCAAGTATGCCTGCACCTGTGAATTATCAGCAAGTAGGACAAGACCAAGCTGCGGCTAATCGAGATGCAGCATTGCTATCGGCACAGATAGCACGGCCAGATGTAATTAGCCCCTATCAGACTTCTCGATACTTAGATATTGGGGGACCAGATGAAGATCGTTGGGCTATTTCACAAACCCTTGCTCCTGAATATGAGCAGATGCGGCAACGGGAAGCTGGTATTCAAGGGGGTATCCAGTCTTTAGCTGCACAAAGATTAGGGCAGGTTGATCCACAGGCGTTTACAGCAGAAGGATTACCAGCAGAGCCAGGAGCCTTTAATTATCAACAAGAAGTAGGGGCTATGCCTGAGTTTTCCACAGCAGGGGCAACGTACCAGCTTCCAGAATTTAGTGGATTGCAGGGAATGGCTGACCAAGCAACGGATCAGTTCTACCAGTCTGCATTAGGCCGTATAGCCCCTGAGTTTGACAGGGCAGAAGAAAATTTGAGAACACAGTTAATTACGTCTGGTTTACCTGTTGGTTCTGAGGCTTACAATCGGGAGATAGAACGCTTTAGACAGCAGAAGGGTGATACCCTTTCTCAACTTGCTACGCAATCCATGATGCAAGGGCAGCAATACGCAAGAGGCCAGATGGGGGATATTCTTACAGGCAGACAACAGCAATTAGCAGAAATTGGTGCTGAGTTTGATGTAGCTGGTCAACAAAGAGCGCAATTAGGCCAAGAGGCCAGAGCAGAACGGGATATGGCACAACAGGCAAGAGATCGGGCGATTGCTGAAAGGGCGAGATTCCGCCAGCAACCATTGTCTGAACTGTCTGCTCTTTTAACTGGTCAAACACCCTTTACTCAAGCGGCTGCTGCTGGTCCAGCACTACAGCCTGGTGGGGTAGCTGGGCCTGCTCCTGTTAATTTAATAGCGTTAGCCCAAGCGCAAGCTCAAGATCAGGCAATGCGGTATCAGGCGGAGGGACAAATGGGGTCTGATTGGCGTAATGTTATTGGTCAACTTGGTGGCGGTTACCTCGCAGGTCTTTCATAAGGTAGTTAATTTATGGCAATTCCAGCTTTTACTCCAAATCCTCGAATCGCAAGAGGCAGAAAACGAGCAGATTTGTTGCTTGGTATGGCTTTGCAACCACGCCCAAATCCATTGCCCCAAAACCCCTACTATATTCCTGGTATGGCAGGGATGTTTGGTCAACTTGGGTCTGGATTGCTTGCTCGACAGGCGAATGTTCAGGCTCAAAACATTGAAACTACGCAGAAAGAAGCCAGACGGATTCTTGCTGATAGACTAGCAGGAAGAACTTATACGCCCCCTCAAGTTGAAGCCCCTCGTAAAACAGGATTAAGGGCTGTTGTTAATAAAATATTCCCAAGAGCAATGGGTCCTGCACAAGCATATCATCAGGGGCTTGGTGCTGGGTTTGAAACTAGACCTTTAGGTGAAATAGCACAGGCGGCAGGAGCAACACTTCCTGCTCCAGAAAAAATGGAATTATATGAACGTAAAATTCGAGACACAGCCGATTCTTTGATGAGAAATGGAGCTGTGGATAATATGCAAGATGCCCTAGATGTGGCTGGGCAAATAGTAAGAGGGGATATAGACAATCTTACTAATCCCGTAACTGGGCAGAATTTTACGATAAATAGAATTACTGGCGAAATAGAAGAAATTGTACCTCCTGGTGGGCCGTTTACATTACCATCTTCAACACTTGAGCGAGAAGAAACATTACTAGGCAATATTGAGGCTTTTGGAGTTCCCCAAAGTGTTCAAGAATTTTATACAAAATTTTTCAAACAAATTGGGGAAGTGCTGGATGACATTCCTGAAGGGACACCTGGTAAGGGAGTGCTTACAGCGATAGGTAATATAGGTGGGGATTATCTTAATCTATCTCCGCAAGATCAACAATCACGAAGCCAGTTTAGGTTGATGAGAGAAGTGGTTATAGCAGCATTGAGAAGTAGTGGGAGGCCATCTCTTGTTGAGCAACAGAGAATTTTAGAGTTACTTCCAGATACATGGGAAAGTGAATTAACTGCCAAACAAAATTTAACGGCATTATACGACATATTAGAAACACAAAAACAGATTGACGTTGCTACTGCTAATAATAGCTCAATAGGTCGTGAAATAAGGAAAGAAGCAATGGACGCTGCAATAAGCATAAATATGGTGCAGCAACTAATAGGTCGCCCTTCTGTTACGCTTGACGGAATGTCACAAAACGAAGCAAGCAAGATAATTGCTGATTCTCCACCAGGAACGATTTTCATTTTAGGTGGAGAGGAATTTAGTAAAGATTAAACAGATGGCAAACGGAATAACACCAGAATCATTAGGGTTAGTTCCTGTTAGGAAACAACCAGAAGTAAATCTGCCTGAAATTAACCTAGACGCTTTAGGGTTAAGGCCAATAACCCCTTCTGGGGAGGGTCTTTCTTCTCAAGGAGGTGGAACACAGTATGTGGTGGATAAACCAATTAGTGAGTATATTCCTGAAGCACATCCTTTTCGTTTTGCTCCAAAAGGAGAGAGGTTTGTTGAGAGGTTATTGAGGGCCGCTACAAACATAAGCCCTGCTCAAGTAATCGAAATCGGGCTACCAACGGCAGGGATGGCTATAGGCACACCAGGTGGCCCTGTTGCTGTGGCAGGTGGTGGAGTGGCTGGAGCAGCCGCAGGGAAGGCAACTACAAATTGGCTTAGAGCAACAGAAGATTGGATAAAAGAAAATATCTTTGGGCAGGAATTAAAAACTGACGCTATCACAAGACAGCCGAGCATAACCAACTATCAGGAAATTGTAAACATGGGAGGGCTTGAGGCCGCCTTCCAAACATTAGCCCCTCTACCAATAAGGTTAATGAGTGGAGCCTTAAAATCTGTAGGAAAGATAACAAGCGTAACAGGAGATGATGTAACCAGAGCAATTAATGAGCCTTTTGGTAACATAATGGGAGCAAGCGATTTAGCTAGTGTATTTGCTCAAAGTGCGGTGAGAGTTGCAGGAGTGATGCCCATTATAGGTGGGCCGTACAAAAGACAGGCAGCAATTAAAACTATAGAAATAGGAAAATTTCCAAGCAGACTCTTTGATGATATTAGTCCTCCTGTAGATTTAATACTATTAAGTGCAAAATTGACGGATGACCAACTAAAAGCGGCCTCCTTACTTAGAAAAGATGAAGGGAAAAAGTGGGATGCTGTTTATAATTTCTTAGAAGAAGTTGGTGACAACAAAATCATTCCGACAGATAGAATAAAAGAGGGCGTTGCCCTAAACTTAAAACTATTTGATGAGCTTCCATTAGGTAAAGATGGGAAACCTGTTGGGTTTGCTGTTGATAAAAATAGTAATTGGTATAAACAAATTGAATCATTTTTGGAGCTTGACGAAAAAATAACTGTCAAAGAGTTGAGGGCTTTAATGAAAAACATAAACAATGATATTCCAAAAGAACTAGCCAAAACAGAGCCTAATATATGGAGAGTAATACAGGATATAGGGAAAAATGTTCACAAATCTATTGAAGATGTGTCACCTAGATTTGGTGGCCCAAGGGCGGAGGAATTTAGAGAACTTTTGGCTACAGCTAGTGCCGCAACCAAAGAAAAATATCGCCTGTTCAATAGTGCGGCATCCATACCAACTAGAAATATAGACAGAAATTTCTTTATGCCAGGTTATTATAAACCAGGAAATCTCAATGTAGATGAGCTTGCAGGAGCTTATTTAAGTAACAGCAGCCTTCTAAGGAGCCCAGAATTTATATCGGATTTTGTAAAGCTATCTGGTAAGCACGGAGACGAAAACCGCAGAGCTTTAGCTAGAAAGATTTTTGAAGAAGCGGCAGATATTACTTCTGTGACAGTCAAATCCCCAACAGGTCAAGGTGTTTTGGATGTGCCTTCTTTTGATGCAGTAGCCTTTGCTAAAAAACTAGGAATAAGCCAAGGATCGGCTGATACTGTAAAAAACAACCGAGCAGCCCTAAATGCTCTACTAAAGGGAACAGGATTAACTGCCGAGTCTTTAGAAGCAACATTGAGAAATATAGGCAAGATTCAAGGTGATGTTTCTAAAGTTCCAAGTGCAAGCCCCTTTTTAATGAGGCGTGTTACTTTAGGTGGGACAGCAAGTCTTGCAGGGTTCGGGGCATTGGGGCTTGGAGCTACGGCTGGAGTAGGACTCCCTTCTTTGTTTACTGTTGGTTTTTTTGTTCTTGGTGGGAGGCAACTAACGAGCTTATTAAGCTCACCGAGAGGATTAGCTCTTTTGCGTAACGGGCTAGACGTAAACCTTACACAAAGACAGATATTCCAGCTTGGAGAAAAAATACTAGATTTTACAGGAAGATACGAGCAAGACTATTCGAGAGAAGAAAACGCTAACAACTAAAAGGATAAGACTATGCCCTGGAGTGGCGGATCATTTACAAGAACAAACGGCGTTAATACGGGAAGTACCCTATGGGCGCAAGATCGTGATGACGGCTATAAGATTCTTGCGAGTCATCACGACACTCACGATCAAGATATTGCTGATGGCGTTAATTCCACCTTGGAAAAAAGCGGAAGTAATGCTGCTACAGGCAATTTGAACATAGGATCAAATCGGCTAACTTCGGTAGCAGATGGAACAGCCAAGACAGACGCAGCTACAGTCAACCAGATACAGAGCAATGGAGCCGCTTACGCAGCAGCGACAGGAACGGCTACTGCACAGGTAGTAGCCCTGTCTCCTGCCATTACAGCGTATGCTGCTGGTCAGGCCGTTACATTTAAGGCTAATGCAGCCTCTACAGGGGCAACAACAGTTAATGTTAATGCTCTTGGGGCCAAGACCTTAAAGAAACTGCATGACCAAGACATTGCAGCTAACGATATAGAAAATGGCAGTATTGTTACGGCGGTTTATGATGGAACAAACTTCCAAGTAACCAGTCAGCTTGCCACAGAAGCAGGAAGCCCTGCTGGTTCTAATACACAAGTGCAGTACAATTCATCTGGCGCATTTGCTGGTGATGCAGACTTCACTTTTGATGGTACTAATGTAAGCCTTGCCAACCCAATTTATCTTGGGGATGGTGCGGTTGCCACACCTTCTGTAACGAACACAGGAGATGTCAATACAGGCATCTACTTCCCTGCTGCCGATACTGTCGGGGTTACAACAGGTGGGGTAGAACAGTTCCGATTTGGTTCAAGTGATATTCGATCAGACAATGCCATCATAAACGGAAACTTCTTAGTGGCACAAAGAGGAACAACCTTTGCATCTGGTGATAACAATGATGATACTTACAATCTGGACAGATGGTTAATTAATTCAGACGGCAACGACATCGTGGACATTACCCAGAGCAGCGCAACTACAGGCGGAATTACCTTAGATGTGGAAACCGCTAACAAAAAGTTTGGTATAGTACAGATTATTGAAGCTAAGAATTGCAATGGCTTGATTGGCAATACAGCTACGTTATCTTTTCAGGCCAAGGTTTCTGATACTGGCAAGTTAGATAACGTTAAAGCCGCTATCATAGCGTGGAATTCTACGGCAGACTCAGTAACGAGTGATATTGTAAGTGCTTGGAATAGCGAGGGGACTGCCCCTACTCTTGCAAGTAATCTGACCTACGAGGGTTCAACTCCTGCCAATCTAAGTGTTACAACCTCTTTTGCAAAGTATTCGGTAACAGCAGATATAGACACCTCCAGCACGACAAACATAGTCTGCTTTATCTGGAGCGACGTGACTGACACCACCGCAACACACACATTGAGCATCAAAGAAGTACAGCTAGAATTAGGCTCAGTAGCTACGAGCTATCAGCACAGAACGTATGCAAATGAGTTTACAGAGTGCCAGCGTTATTACCAGCGTCTTGATGCAACCACTACCGCAGAACAGCAAATTCTGTTTGGGTTCTTTTCCTCTAACGCTATGGTAAGGTGTTTCTGGGACTTCCAGACCCCAATGAGAACAGCACCCACTATGAGTAATTCTGCGGCTGGTACTTTTGAAATAGCAGATGGTTCCGATAGCGTTGGGGCAAATGACGCTACAGCAACCAGTTATACCTCTAATGTAACTTGTGCAGACAGAGCCATGTTCCGTGCTAACTATGGAGGAACGGCCTATACCGCAGGAGCAACAGGGTATATCCGCAGGGATAGTTCAGATGAAACCTATATTGTTGCTGACGCAGAAATGTAAAGGATTTAGCTATGCACTTTAATACAGTACACGAAGTAAAAGAAGATGGGGTTCTTGTTGGTTACACAATTCCGACATCTACAGATACGCTATGGGTTCCATTGGCCCAAGGCAACCGCTTCTACGATGAAATTACTGCGAGAATAGCAGGTAATGACCCCACATTAGAGGTAGTTAGTGGATGATAGCTCGAACTCGTAGTTTGGATGGCGCATACGAGCGTTTAGAAGATCTAAACCTTAGTATTCGTGAACACGTTGTTGGGTGCAGGGCAGAAACCCGACAGCAAAACTCTCGCCTGAAAAGATTAGAAGCAATTTTAATCACACAGGCAGGAGCTACTATTATGTTGTTAGTGAGTTTAATAATACGGGGAGGGTAGAATGTTAGACTTGACACATAAAACATATCAGCAGATGGGTAGCAGCAGGGGCTTTGTTCCGTTGCGGCCCTTTGGCCCCTCTATCGGTCATGCTACTTTGCCACAAGAGCTTGTTGATGACTTCAATGCAGATATGGATAAGGGAGAAGGAATTGACTGGTCGCATAATTTAGTAGGGAATGTATCTCAAGAGCTACAGATTTCTCCTGAAGTTCTGGTCCCACATACCAAGTTCTTTTCGGATGTGGCGTTACATTATGTAGGTGATTATGCTGCCAGGTATTGTGAGCCATTTGATCCAGAGATTAAGCCAAGGGTTCACATCAATGCGGCATGGTATGTCAAGAGCAGCGCAGGGGATTTTAACCCTGCTCATCTACATACCAATACAGAGTTTAGTTGCATAGGCTATTTACAGATGCCAGAAGATATAGAAAAAGAGTGGGAAAGCGAGAAGGACCATTACCCTTGTGGGGGCATGGTTGAGTTTTTACATGGCTCACATAGTTTTTTAGGTAAGCCTTCATTTATGGTGAAACCTCAGGTGGGTGATTTTTTCTTCTTTCCTGCTGACTTAATGCACACAGTTTACCCATTCAAAAGTGATGGGGAAAGACGTTCATTCTCAATGAACATTATTATAACAGAAAAGGAAAAGGACAATGGCGTATCCAAAGAAGCTAACTCCTGAACAATACAGACGCTACAAAGATATGCAGAAGGCTGAGACATATCCAGGTGGCCTCGATATTCGTGCAGGTAACGAGCTAGGCTTCCGCTCTGAAGGCAAGCGAGTCATCAGAGGGGCAGACAAGGCCGATACTTTTGGCGTAACGATTCGTAAGCAGTACGGCTAATGGCTACCAACCCTGAAGGTCGTCAAGCAACGTGTCGTACTGCGGCCTCAACAACAGGCACATACAATGAAGATTGGATGAGCTATTGCGGTGGGTCTGGAACGTATAATGAAAGACTGCTTGCGAAGATAAACGATTATTTATCAGCAAGTCACACCAACATTAACGAGGCTTGGCTGGCATTAGTCAGGGCTAAAGGCGCAAACTCAACGGGAACTGCTGATGAGATGGGGACCTTTACAGCTTCGTAATGACTAACCAGTCCGACAGACAGGCTTCTTGTCGTACCATCTCTAGCAAAGCCCTCACCTATAATGGTGATTGGATGGCGTTAGCTGATACATACGGACTGACAGGAACGATTAACGAAAGGATGCTGAAATTCTTTAATCGTTTTCTGGGGTCAACTTGGGATGTAGCTGCGTGGGATGAAACAGTCTGGGATGGCGATGCAGCCCATACAAACTTATCCGAAGCGGAAGCTGCATTTGCAAAGGCCAATGGAATTACAGGTGGAGGCAGCCTATGGAATCAGTTAGGCACATTTTAGGAAAGAATTATGGCTAGACTCACAACAGGGCAACGCAAGAAATTACCAAAAGGTGATTTTGCTATCCCTGGTACAAGGGCTTACCCAATTAATGACAAAAGCCACGCCAGAAATGCACTTGCCAGAGTTAGTCAACATGGTTCCCCCACGCAGAAAAAACGGGTTCGGTCTGCGGTGAGGAAAAAGTACCCTAGTATTAAACAAACGAACCGACCCCGAACAAGAAAGGTCTAAGTATGATAGAAAAATCTAAGCGTTGGATAGCAGAAGCTACAGAGTGTGGCATCCTGCTAATCGCTTTAGGTATTGTCTTACAAGTTCTTTTTGGTATGCAGGTTGAGTTCTTTGACCATATTACCCAGAACATGATGCACCTATTGAATCAACTTGGTGACAATGGTTTAGTTGGGTTGATCGCCCTTGGCGTAATCCTATGGCTATTCCGTAACGCAGGTATCAAGGCATAACTCAAACACAACTTAATATCTGTGAGTGGTGTGGTCAAAGATCACACCCAATAGAACAGCACGGCCATTTGTCATGTTCCGTCTGCAAGCAGCCCTTAACAACGTGCTGTGATGGAGAGCAAGCAAAGCCGAGCCAATGTATATCTCCCCCCTCATAATTGCAGGATTGATACAATTAGCTGCTGTCGAACCCGTCAACCCAAAAGAGGAGCTTTGGGCCATGACGATTGAGGTATGCCGATTGTTGGAACCTGAGATTGAGGCGGCGATTAAAAAGAAGGTAATTTTACCACCAAAACGGGATTGCCGCTGGTTCGCCATCACCGAAGATGACCCCTTGGGGAGAAGTATTCTTGTGGCGTGGCCTACAGAAGAACGCTGTCAGAAGGCGGTGATCCCGTTAGGTGATTTATTCTTTGAAAGAAACCGTAGGTGCCAGCAACTCCCTACATCTTCTGGCGCTTGAATGTTAAATAATCTGCCGCTTCCTCTACATCATGCAAAACAGTTATAAGTCTTGGGTCATTGTCATCATGCTCTGGGTCAATGATAGTTACGCTGGCAGGGGTAATGTTCTGGTTAGGCAGTCCTAACTTCTTGGCGTACTCATCATGGATTTTGTACCCTGCAACCCGTAAGGCATGGCTTATAAGCCCCGTAGAGGGGTCTTTAAGCATCTGGTAGCCAGAAGTGTGTTTGTGTCCACATACTAAGATATGGTCCCTCCAGCCCATCTGTACGGCCTTTGCAGGGCCATGCACAGTATTCCACATACTATGACCTGAGAAGTCATGTCGGGCGTTTACACGCACCTGCTTGCCATTTGGAAATTGGAGTCCTAATCGTGCTTGCCACAACTCGTATTCTGCACCCAATTTCTTCATCCATTTAATCGGATCACCACCACCACTCCACATATCGTGATTCCCTCCAATCAAATATATCCAAGGCAACGCTCCAACGAGCCATTCCGTAAGAACCCAAGCCTCCGCAGCCGAAGTGGACTGCTGGCCGTATAAACGGGCCAACCGACCTACCCAGTTATTTTGCTGGTCCCCCACATTCCCCCCAAACATTCCTTCGGTGCGGTTAATGATATTAACGTGCTGTTGGAGTCGAACAATGTCCGTGCCTGGATCATCAACATGGGGATCACCAAAATGAACAATCCCAATAGGCCCATCCATCTTCACTTTGACTTTAATTAACTTACGGGCTTCTTCTGCTCTGTTCTTGCGGTGCCATTCTTTCGCCCGTCTTTCCAGTAGTTCTTCTGCGTCTGCTACTTCTGATGGTAAGCTCTCTACCTCAAAAGAAGGGACCGCCCCCTCCTGACGATCCTTATAGTCCTTGACGTTCTGTTGTAAGACCCGAGCACTCACGCCAAGGTCGTAAGACGCTTGGGCTACTCCATGCTCTAATGTATAGAGAACCCTATCCCTGACTTCTTCTTCGCTAAGTTTAACGCCTTGAGCCATATTAAACTAATTTTACTTAAAGATGCTACATACTTTTATCATTTTTCTTTTTATGTCAAGTAGATATGTTTTTATCTTCTTCTAAGTTATCTAGTAACTGTGCGTAACCTGCTATATCTTCTGTATGTTCGCTAGTGCCATTGTCCCCTTTCATTAAACGAACCAGCTTAACTATAATCATCATTATCATAACGTGCTTTGCGCTTATTCTCCGACCTATAATTGTTGACCATAGAGTAGCGATCTGAGTGTGTACTGCCTCGCTGTCCCCATGTTTTTTATCTCTATCCTGAATCGTGTTGGCGGCTGCTTCTAGTATATTTTTAGTCATGTATAAACCCTCCTGTTATTAATAATAAATGCTCCCGTCCCATGGTTCTCTCACCTAGACATGGCTGCCGCTCTTCTGGGATGGTTCTCTCTTTGAGTCTGGCTGCCGCTCAGGTGAGATGGTTCTCTCTCTACCTATGGCTGCCACTCCGTGTAAATGGTTCTCTCCTCCCAATTGGTTGCCGCTAGCGGTACTTGGTTCTCTCCCTACATATGGCTGCCGCTCTTTAACAATGGTTCTCTCTTCAATCCTGGCTGCGCTCCTGCGCTAGTGGTTCTCTCATGCAAAATGGCTGCGCTCCTCAAAATTGGTTCTCTCAAAGAGGGTGGCTGCTTTAGTTGATTGGTTCTCTCATCTCTTATGGCTGTTTCTTTATTGAACCATTGGTGGTGGTTCAATCTTGTGGGTATGGTTAGCTAAACTGAATACATAAGGTGCAACGGGTTTTGTTCCCACCTCAAACTCATACCAAACTTCGTGCATATGAGATAGAAAGAGTTTAACGGAATAGCGACAGGCCCGTTGATGAATGTGGGCTGGTGGTAACTTACCTTTACTATACCACCTATAGGCTTCCGTTTTTCTGCCAATGTTATATTTTTCTAATTTTTTAGCAGCTTGGTCAGCAAAATCTCCTGCTTCATTCTTAGCAATCTCTTGTTCTTTTCGCTTGGCATAAATCTTTCCGTAAATATCGGAATCTTTGTTTTGTACTTTTACGAAACTCTCCCCAAGTTTCCAGCATAAAACTTTTAAGCTGGCGTTCCAGGGCCGTTTCTCTCCCTTCTTCCATTCGCTAGTCGGGTCTAGTCCAGCGTATCTCCAAATTGCGCCAGCCGTCTGTGCTTCTCGAATATCTATATGGGCCAGGAGTCCTGCACTAAGGACAGGTCCAACTCCAGTTATACCCATCATCCACCGACCCATTGGTTGACTCTTTGAATAGTGGTGCAAGGCACTTTTCACTTGTCTTTCTAAACGAAAATTTTCTTGCGCCAACCAACTTAAAACGCTTGTGGGTTCCTCACTTTCGGTCAAAGCACGTTCTTGGTTTTTTGATCTGATACGATTAGCTTGCATTTCATAGTATGCATCAACCAAGAATCTAACCTGGTCCTTACCAAGCAGCTCAGTCGATTCCTTTAGGTCTTTCGATAGCTTGACTCTGCTTTTATTTGAAGACTCAAGCAACTCCGTAACATTACTTGTCATTTTTCTTCCTCCTGGTTAATCGTTTGCAAACGTTCAATCATTTTAATGTGATAAATAGTCTGTGCTGTGAAAACAGCGATTGGCTAAATCTAGTTTTATATTAAACTTACCAGGGAATCCAAGTTCTTCATAACGAGCCTTATGCACCCAAATAGTCGCATCTGTAACCCTATTCCCTGCATCATCTTGCAATTTATCTCTATGTATGCTCCACACATGGTCAGGCTTATTAGCCCAATGCTGCGATCCAGCTATGCGATCATAAGTAATGGGCTTTCTGCTGTTATCCCCTGCCATTGGCTTAGAGGGGTGCGCCAGTATTTGTAAGTGCAAAGACAAACCCTTTGCTAGTGCAGAGCAATCATCTAAACACTCGCCAATCCATCTTGTTTCACTAGAGCTTTTATTATCGAATCCCTGAACAATCATATTCCAAGGGTCAATGCTTACAGCCGATATGCCCATACGGGCGTGGGCATTAGCAATTTGATCGCATATCCATGAAAAGGAAGGCGTGTTCTTCGGGTGGTGCATAAATATAAAATGTTCTTCAATAAAGTCGTCTGCCTCTCTTTTCTCAGAGTCAGACATCTCCCGTTCCAGCTTGCGATGGTATGCACTACGCAAGTTTCTCCTTACAAATGGCTTTTCTCTTGTTTCCATAGACATAATTGCAACCCTAACATTGTGTTGTAGAGCTACCTGTTGCCATAGCTGTTGCGTGAAATGACTTTTGCCGTTCCCTGGATAGCCAGAAACTACCGACACACACGTTGGGGCAATACGGAATTTACTTTCCCATTCAGGGAAGCCAGAGTTCCATAGAATTAACGGGGAAGGTTCGGGGATTTCACTAAGACGATATAGCCCCTCTATGGGGTATTCCTGTTGGCCTTCATCAACATATATGTGTAAATCCCCTGCTCCCCATTGGATCAGGGCATCATTTGCATCTTTAATTCCTTCGGGCCACTCAACCCAATAACACTTTCCTGGTCCAATCAATGCTGCTAAATCTGAACGTAGGTGTCTGCCAGGGCCGTCAGCGTCAGTACATAAAATCCATTTCTTAATAGAAGATAGCCCATCCTGCATACCGCTTTCGATAAAATCATAGCGTTTTGCTTCGGCTGGATTCTCAGTCTGTTGGTTGGGCGCCCCAGAGGGGACAGATAAGACGTTGGGAATACCAGCCTGTATCATGGCAAGGCAATCCGCCTCGCCTTCAACCACATACACTTCCGAATACTTGCCTCGTAAGACTCGATCCAGATTGTACCAGACTTGAGGTGCGCCTGGCTTTGCTTTGTATTCTTTCCCTATTAAGGAACGGGCTTTGTAATTTACTCTTTCCCCTGCACGAAAATAAGGGAAGACTATGCAAGGGGCTTGCCTACCAGAGAACGTTTCCCAGCCGCCCTCGCATCCTGCTTCTTTGAGTGTCTCTATGCTGATCTTTCTGCGTATGGCCCACTGAATCACGTCTGCGCTCAGAGCCATTGTGCGCCCCCTTGCACCCACAATGATGACACAACCAGAGAATCTTTGCTCCTTCCCTTGTTATACTTAATGATCTGTCGTGCTTGTTTTTTCTGGTGGATGAACATTGAGGGCATTTCCTTTTCTGGGTTCCGTTACTTTTTGGGGCAAGAGCTATGATGTTATGCGGGTCTTGCATTTCTCAGTCGCCTCGATAAATCTTCTAATTTCATATAATTTCGAACAGCCTTCCGCAATGGTCGGCCCACCTTGCGCTCATCTCTAAGGTCATATAAAAAATGTTCGTCATTAGAGCACGCCACGCCAAATGCGCTATCCGATATTGCGTGTTTCCGAACAAACTGCTCGCACTCTTTTAACAAAAGTTTTCTATCTTCGTCATCTGACAAAATTTTATTAGACAAACTATCTCTCCCTTCACTCAGCACTTTGGATGTGTATAAATGTTCCATGTTCTTCCCCCCACATTTTCATTGCAGTCAATCTCGCTACCTGGCAATCATCTTCCCAAACCACGTTATTGAGTGCATCTACTATTTTTATCAAATTATCTAAATCTGGTCTCACGCAATGCGGTGTTCCGAGTT
>Ga0114901_1000692_pt1 | contig 21296 bp, 30 predicted proteins | sample MalvireepMed_s16_FD_89686 | JGI IMG/M metagenome (GOLD analysis project Ga0114901, IMG submission 89686) | Marine viral communities from the Global Malaspina Expedition - Malaspina viral metaG DeepMed_s16 | ecosystem: Environmental > Aquatic > Marine > Oceanic | place: Mediterranean Sea... | reverse complement strand
TACAATGTCGGCAGAAATGACGACTTACAGACAAGATCTTAGAGATTTACCAAGCGGTTTAAGTACAGTTTCAGATGTTGAAAATGTAACTTGGCCTACTAAACCATAATGAAAGATTTTATATTAGGTTTATTAGAAGTTTATTGTGGAAAAATGAGCAATTGGGCTTGGAATAAACGATGGAATAAAGGAAATAGGAAATAATGGTTAAACGAAAAAGTCTTTTTGCAACACAGATACATATTCCAGTATTTAAAAAAACAAGTATTGGAAGAAATCCAAGTCTAGCTATGATGAATAAGCATAGACGAGAAAATTTTAAAAAATATAATAAACAAGGAAATTAATTATGGCAAATGGAACATTACCTGCAGGTGCTGTAGCACCAACGCAAAGTGGACAAACAGGTTCTAAAGCTGCTGTTAATTTAATAGAATCATTATTAAATCAACCCAGTTTACCTGTAGGAACTACTATAACTCCTACTCCTCAACAAGTTCAAACAGGTGAACTAATGGCAACTCCTGGAGTTACTGGTGCAGTAACAGCTGCAACTCCAACAGTTCCAACAGTTCCTGTAGCTACAGCAACAGCACCTACACCAACAACTGCCGTATCAGTTCCTACTACTCCGACTGCTCCAGCATATACAGGAGCACAAGTTGGAGGAGCAGTACCTACAATGACTGCTGCTCAAGGCACAGTAACCGCACCAGCAGTTGCTCAAACAGGTGCTGTTACATCTGAAGCTACCGTAAAAGGACAACTTGAAGCATTACAACAAGAAGTAACTACAGCTACTCAACAAGGAACTGCATTACCTGTATGGGCTAGAGGTGCAGCAGAGGCAACTCGTGCAGCTATGCAGGCTAGAGGTATGGGTGCAAGTAGTATGATGGCTGAAGCATTATCTGAAGGTATTATGAACTCTGCTATTCCAATTGCTAAAGCAGATGCTGATACATACAAACAGATGATATTTCAAAATTTAAATAATAGACAGCAAGCTACAATTGAAAATGCTAGAAATTATTTACAAATGGATATGGCAAATTTATCCAATAATCAACAATCATCAGTAGAAAATTTGCATACTAGACATGCTTTCTTATTATCTGATCAAGCAGCAACAAATGCATCATTACAATTTAATGCACAAAATCAAGGTCAAACAGATCAATTTTTTTCAAATATAGCTAAAGAAATAAATTTAACGAATGCTAATAGATTAGATGCAATGAAACAATTTACTGCATCTGAAGATAATAAACTTACAGCATTAAATGCTGGCAATGCTGTAGAGGTAGATAAAGCAAATGCAGAACGACAAGCTACATTAAATCAATATAATGCAACTATGGGAGATTTACGAGATAGATTTAATGCAGAAAATCAAAGAATTATAGATCAATCTAATGTGGTATGGAGAAGAGAAATTAATACTGCAAATACAGCTACAACAAATGCTTCTAATCAAATAAATGCTCAAAATAGATTGAATCTATCTAATTACTCATTATCAAATTTATGGCAACAGTGGAGAGATGAAGCATCATGGGTTAACACTTCATCACAAAATGCATTAACACGAGCACATAATGTTGCTCTTTCAGCTTTAGAACGAACAACTGCACTTGATTTGCAGGACGAAACAAAACGTTTTAAAATGTATGAGTTACTAGGTGATCTTGCATTAGGAATTTTTGGAACATCAACTTAAGTAGGAGAATAATATTATGAATGATTTTTGGGCAGGTATAGGAACTAAAGTTAGAGAATTTGCAGGATCAGATATAGGAGAAAGTATTACAAAATTCGCAAAGACTGGAATAAAAAAACTTGGAGAGGCTGCAACAAGAGAAGGAATAGATCGTATTACGCAACAAGATAGACGATTAAGGGAAGGTAAACCAACTTATTTACAATCACTTAGACTTCCTGAAGCATTGAAAGATGTTGAGAAACCACATTATGGTGGAGGATTCACTTCCTCATTAATGTCTCCTAGACAGGCACGAGCAGCAAGATTTGGAAGTATTGAAACTGAAGAGTCTAGTAGGTTAAGTCATTTAGAATACGCCTGGGAAAATTACTTAAGAAAAATTGATGGAAAATCCTATAAAATGCCCAGTGTAAAATCCACAATAACATAATAGGAGATTAATAAATGGCTTACAATTTTCAAGAATTTTTAAATAAAAAACCAGAACAACCAATTTCAAATGAAACAGGTGAATTAGGAAGTGTAGAGGAATCTCCATATAACAGATTTGATACTCCAATTCCAGGAGAATCATTGGCAGATACTCCAGGTAATTCTCCTTGGGAACGTCCTCCACGTATTTCTACTGTAGATGAAGCAGCAGAATATGTGTGGCGACAATTTTTTGATTCTAATAAATTAAAGCGTATTCATGCTCTTTTAGATATGGAAGTTCCAATAGAAGCTTTAACACGTGTAATTGTATTTACTGGTTTTATTGAGGGAATGTGGAGTGTAGATGTTGCCCATTTAGTTGCTCCTATAGTCGCTCAACAGTTACTAGTTCTTGCAAAAAAATTAAAAATAAAAAAAATACGTATTGGATTAAAGGATGAAAAAGATTTAGAGTTTTCTTCAAAGGCAGTGAAAATTAAAAGTTCTATGGACAGAGCTAAAAAAGTAGGAGAAAAAGTTGGAGAGCAAATTCAAAAAACAGATGTAGGAGGATTAATGTCTCCTAATAAACGTGATAAGGAGGTAATGTAAAAATGGCCAGATTATCAGATGACCATGTACTAGCACTTGGAAATTTTGCAAAACAAAGTTGGGCACTTAGAAATTCTGACCCAGATCTAGATGGGCAAACTATAGAAACATTAGCAAATGACGCAGCTAAAGATACATCTTTAAGTGTTCAAAATGATAGAAAGCAATGGGAATTACTTCAAACTATAAAAACAAGGCTTAAAGAGGATAATAGCTTTCGAGATTACTATGGAATTGAAACGGAAGCAGACGGATCTCCTAACATAATACAATTTAATAATGTAGTTAATCCAATTTTATCAAAACTTTATGAGGGAAATTATTTGAATGGAGTTGCGAACATTACAGAGGGTTTAAATCAAGTATTTGAAATGCTTCAAAGGCAAAGTATTTCTCCTGGAGAAACATATGCATCAATAGAAGATATACGTGAACATAAAAGAAAAGTTTTAGAACAAGAAAAAAAGAACTCTGCAACTTTAGGACCACTGACTTTTGAAAATCAAGTACTTGACAAAACTGAAGCATATAAAACTGGAGAACAAGCAACAGGATATTCACAACCTGGAATACCTGATATAACTCAATTTCCTGAAGGAGAAATTAAGATTAATTGGAAAAATTTTTATGCATTTAAGCCTAAAAGTCTTGACGCTACAGAAAAGGGTGCTGATGAACTTGTAAGACTTCAAATGTTATATGATGATGTCGTATCAAATCCTGAAACTGCAGGGCAACATCCCACTCTTATAGTAGATAGAATGAAGGCTGATCTTGTAGGTACACCTTATGCTTTTGATGAAATAGCTATACGAAATGCTTTTGGTGGAGATGCAGCTACTATAAATGCATTTATATCTTCTCCAGAAGGACAAACAGTAATGAGTAATCTACTTGCTGCAGATAAAGATATAGCAGAAGCTGAAATAGTAGGAGGATATGCATTAGAAAAAGCAAAAAGAGATAAACAGGCAGCAATGGATAGCATTTCTGGTATGCTACGAACTATAGCTGATCAGCATATGTTAATATTTGAGGCAACCTATGCAGATATTGCTGGTAAAGTTGAGACCGTTCCAGAAGTAACTAAGAAAATAACAGAAGGAATTAATACTGCAATTGATAGTGATGATTTATCTCCTATAAATTATAAAGAAGATACGGAAATACAAGATAAAGTAGTAAAACCTATAATAGAAGCTTATAATACAAATGGAGCAAATTCTATTTTAGAGGGTGGTAATGAACCATTAATTTTTACAAAAAAATTAGAAGATTTTTCTTTAGCCGATGGCTCCATAATATTAAGTCAACCTGCTAGAGTACACAGATTACTACGATTTGTTAATAGTGATGGAAAAGCCGTGTGGTCTTTAGTAGATGAAAATGGTATTATTCAAGAAATAAGAGATAGCAACAATAACTCTATTGACCCTGATGCTGGAACATATAGTAGAAGAGCAATAAATGAATCTTCTAATTTAAAAAGGGAATTAATGGAAATTGCAAAGATTCATCTTAGCATTGCAGGGTTACATAGAAATTCTGAAGAGGCAAAACAGTATGGAGGAAGAGAATTAATTTATTTAAATCCTACGTATTTAAACTCCAAAGTAGATAACCTTTCATTAGGAGAAGTTCGAAATCCTGAAGGAGAGATAGGCATAATAAGATATAGAGAAAATAAATATGTCAGCCCTTATCCAATTCAACAAGAATTTACTGGTGCATAGTAATGTATTTACCTAAAACTTCTGATATTAGTTTAGATTCTCTTAGAAATCTTAATAACACAAATTTAACTGAAGATAAAGATTTTGTTAAAAAACAAGGAATGAATCTCTGGTTACAAAATTTAGCTGATTATGATCCATCTTTAAATCCTGGTTTTACAGAATCTGTAAGAGAAAAAGATGAATCTGTAGATGTTGCAGGTTCTTTTAAATACGGGTTGTATGGATCAAAGGCAGCGGCTTGGGAATTAGTTGCTAGTCTTCCTGGTGGTGTTGAACGATTAAGAGAGTGGGTTGCCAAAATTTCTGGAAAAAAAGCTCCAACAGAGGATGATCTTCTTGATAATGTTGAAAGTTATTTTAGAAAAAAGGTAAAACATAATTTAAAAGCACTATCTAAATATGAAGATCCTGAAGGTTTTTGGAATAATTTTATAGCAATGGCTGCTGCATCTCCTCTTACACTAATTTCATATATCCCTGCTGTAAAAGCAGCATCTACAGTAACTAGAGGAGCTAAACTATTTGGATTACCGCAACAGGTTCCTGCAGGAATAGCAGCAACAGAATTTTTAAGAGAATGGGATAAAGGAAGTGCAGGTGATGTTTTATGGGCTGCAACAAAAGGTTATGCTCTTGGATCAGCTATTTCTTTTGCGTCACAAAGACAATTACTTCTTAGAACAGGAATTCTTGCTACTCTTGGGTATGCACAAGAATCTGTACATGGTGCTTCTCTTGATAAACGATTAGCTGCTGCTGCTGTATGGGGAACGTTTGGTTTAATTCCAACAGCTCCTCGCAAACCACAGCAAACACGTTATGGTCTTGAAAAAGGAAAAGAATTATCTGAAAAGGAACTAAGTGAAAGAAATATTTTCATGAAACAGGCAGATGAAGCTATAGAATTAAAACGAACATTAAGAGATGTGTTAAATAAACATTTTGAAGCAAAAGAAGTTTTAGATTTAGTAGCAAAACAAAGAATGAATAATAAAAAAGTTACTGTACAAAAGAAAAAAATTGAAAGGTCTCAAAATAGATTATTGACAGATCCAAGAGCTGCTCAACTGGTTAGTGAACGAATAGAAGTAGAAGCAGCTAAAAGAATGCAAGAGCCTATTTTTGCAAGAGATTTAATAGAACCTGAAAATATTACTGTAACTAGATTACAAGAAATTATAAAACAATTAGATGTGGAGATAAGAGCACGACAAGAAGCAGCATATGATTATGATAAGGTATCTATACGTCAACAAGGTATGGATTTAAGAAGACCTACCGAAGTAAAAATTGCTGCTGTTACTGATAACTTAGCTCCCAGATATCCTGACTTAAAAGGTAACTTAAAAGGTAAAATGTCACAATGGTTTGCTCCAGGGTCTTTTGTTTCAAAATTTGCTGCAGAAAACCCTATAGTGAAATGGGGTACAGATCGTATTAGAAGGAGTAATATAGAGGCTACTCAAAAAATATCACAGATACTATATAATTTACGATATACTAAGTTTAAAAAAGATCCTAACACTGGAAGATTTGAAGGTCAAAAAGCAGGAGAAACAGAGTCTCAATTTAGATTACGAGCAGAGGTAACTGGTAAATTTACTCCAAAATTAAGAATATTGGAAGCTGTACCTGTAAAATCATATGAGGGATCAGCTATTACAAAGTTTGAGGTTTACTGGAAAACAGATCCCAATAAAGGAGAAAAAGTAAGTAGAGCAATTATTGAAGCAGATAAATTTAAACATGATCAAGCTAAAGCAAATAATGAACCTTATAATAAACGTATTAATAATACAGATAAATTTAAATACGAAGTTACAGATCACGAATTGAGAACTATTTGGAAATTAGATCCATATGAAATTTCAATTGTACGTGATGTATATGGTGGAATTAAAGAATCTATGTTATCATATTTAAAAGCTGTAGAAGAAACCGTTGGCCAAAAATCCGCTAAAACATTATCAGGTCGATTAAATCCAAATTATTTCCCTCATATGTGGGAAGGTGAGTTTAGAATATTTGCTTCAAAAAGAGTTCCTACTAAAGATGGTACTGGAATTAAACTTCAGGCAATAGAAACTAGAGCCGCTAACAATAGAGCACATGCAGAAAGAATAGAGAAGGAATTGCAATCTAAGTATGCAGCTGAAAATGAAAAAATTGAAACAAAAATAGTACTTCCAACTGAACCATTAGCAGCAAGTCGATTTCAAAGTAAAGATATTGCATCATTTTATAGAGAATTGAATAGATTAGACAAAAATGAAAGCTTACCGCAAGACTTTAAAACTACTCTTACCAAATATTTTGAAATTGAGCAGAGACCAGGGATAAAAAAACATTTTTTAAAAAGAGGAACTGCTGCAGGATATATGGGAACAGAAAAAGGTAATGTGGGATTAGCTAATTTTCAAAGAGCAGTGGAAACTTTTGTTGGAGGAGCAATACGAGCATCAGAAAATTTAAAAGCAGAAACAGATTTACATACATTGTTGCACACTCCTCTTCCTAGTCGTAATTCGACAAAAACAAATGTTATTCTTGCTGATCCAAATCTTTATCCCAATACTGCTCAATTTTTACAAAGACATTTTGAAAATGCTGGAGGAACAGTTAAAGAAAATGCTTGGATAAAAGCAGCAAATAATGCTGGAGCTAAATGGATTGGGAAATCTGGATTAGGATCTATATTAGGAACATTAAATAAAGCAGCATTACACTGGGCTTTATTATTTTTTAATCCTAGATTTACTATAGCTCAATTTATTCAACCATATCATATGCTTTGGCCTAAACTAGTTGATCTTAAAGTTGGTGGATTAGATAAAGGCAATATAACCGTTTCTTACGTTAGAGCGTTAAGAGATATGGTTTTTGCAGATAAAGAGGCACAATCTGCTCAGAAATACTTTTATGAACATGGTCTTGTTGAATCTAAATTTGTAACAGAAGCAATTGAAGGAAGACATCATCCTGCACACATACTTGCACCTGGGTACATCAAAAAACATGGATTTAAAAGATATAGTGAAGCAAAAAAAGAAATGGAGGCTGATGGAGAAATAAAAGTTATAAATTATGCAGGTAAAGCTGAAACTATAGTTGGCCAAAGAATGGCAGCAAGAGTAGAACAATTTTCTAGAATGCAAGCAGGATTAATTTTTTATAGATTTCTTAGAAGTGCGGGGCACACTCCAGAACGTGCAAAGAACATAGCTAATACATTAGGAGATCAATACATGGTTGAGTATAATTATATTGAAAGACCAGGAATATATTCTGAAGCTGGTTTGGGCACTATTGGAAGACCTGCAGGATTATTTAAAACATTTGCACATAATTATATATCTCAATTATGGGATTATTTTAAAACTGGTCAAAGGACTGGAGATTATGTTCCATTAGCTGCCTTTCTAACTCAAATGACAATGGTTGGCGGACTATACGGAATATTTTTGTCTGGATCAGTCGATTGGATAATGGATAATGTTACAAACCCGCTTTTTAAAAAATTAGGAAAAAAAGAAAGAATTCTTAATTACTCAGAAACTGTTGCTTTAAGTGACCAACCAGAAATATTAAAGTATGGTATACCCTCCTCTCTATTAGGTATGGATTTAACTACAACTTTAGCTTCTCCAGGTTTAACTCCAGGAGATTTGGCAAGTATGCCTGCGTTAGAAATGTTCGGATTATACCCTAAAAGTTTTAAAGATGGGTTGCTTCTATCGACTATGAATTTACTTCCTGCCACTATCGGTGACCCAATGGGTAATTCAGGAATAAGAAAAGACGCTTGGAAAAGATTTTGGATAAATATATCTCCAAATTCTATGAAAGGTTTTGTAGAAAGATATTATGCAGAAAAACCATTAAGTGATTTTGAAATTGGTACATCTGATGGATTTGGATTTATGAAAGGAACATCTATGGATTATCTTGGATTAAGAACTGCCAATCCAGATGAAGTTGATAAATTAATTGTACGAGACGTTAAAAGAGGTAGAAAAGAACGTGGAACAATAAAACGAGGAAGTAATGACTGGGTTGCAAGATTTTTTAGTATGCGATCTCTGGAAGAGCGAGAAGCATTAAGATTCATATATGTTACTACACAACTAAATAAAAATTTAAAATTTGACATTGACACTATAGTAACGAAGGCAGCTTATACAATAATGAATTATAAAATGATTCCACCTCATTTATACGATGCAGCTTTTAGATTAGGGTTTTCAGCAGAGAGACTTGAGGAGCGTGTAGAAAATAGAGTAGAATTGATGAATACGACCCTGTTAGAGAGAACATTCAAAAGAACTGGAGCGTTTAAAGATAATCCTAGTATAGCAGCAATTAGAGATGTAATTAAAAATAAGTATATTACTGCAGAAGGAAAAATAACAAAATAATAATATGACACGCATAACAAGAACAAATAGAGAGGCTATTATAGAAGTTCAAGGTGAATTAAAAGTTATAAAAAACGATATAAACAATATAAAAAATAATCATTTAAAACATCTTGATTATAAGATATGTCAAATACAAAAAGTACTATGGGTTGTATTTGTAGGAGTGCTTAGTCAATTACTATGGCTTATACAAACAAATATATTTGGAGGATAAAATGGAAATTATAAAAGGATTCTGTATAGAAGCATGGCAAAACAATAGAAAACTTACTATTTGTGTTTGCCTTGCAGCAGCAATTATTGTTATTGCACTTATAGCTTAATTAAATGCTCTGTACCTGGTGCAATAAACATACACTATTAATCTGGGTACATGGGCATATACAATGTGAACATTGTAAAAACAATATTTATCCGTGTTGTAATGGAGAAAGGAATGAATACTATAAAAAAACCAAAACCATATAAGAAACCAAAACCATACTAATGTCTTGGGTTTTAATGCTACGAATTTGCTCGGCTCTAGGATGTACTGGAGGAGAAATGGAAACAAAATATTTCGACTATTATTCTTGTAGTACCGCAGGATATATAAAAGTCTCGGAAATGTGGAATGATTTGACTGAGAAGTTTGGTGTTAAAATTATAAATGAATATGGTTATATGGTGTCATTTTATTGTGATAAACGAGAAAAAAATATACAAGGAGTAGTATGGCATTAAAAATTTCAGACGAAGCTAAAGTACAAATGCCAATGAAAACAGTTGCTAGCCTTATAACGTTAGTCGCAATCGGAACATGGGCTTTTTTCGGTATTCAGGAAAAATTAAACCAACATTCAACGAAGTTAGAAATTATGGATAAAGATGTAGTGATGAATACAGATTTTAGAATCAAATGGCCTCGTGGTCTTTTAGGGTCGCTTCCAGCCGATTCAGAACAATTTATGTTAATTGAAGAACTTTATAAACAAATGGATAAATTACAAATACGAGTAGATTCAATGCTACACAATGAGGTAAATATTTCAGCTTTGGATAAAGCTGTAAATAAACTACAACAGGATGTAGAGAAATTAAAAGATAAGCAAAGACAATTTGCTAATGGAAGTAACTGATGATTGAAATGGTTGTGGCATTATGCCTATTTATAATTGAAGGAGATGAGGCTAAATTAAAGGAACATTATTACTATTCCACAATGTCCGAATGCTTAGCAGCAAAACGTATTGGCCAAAGAAATACATCACCTGAAGATATTATTTTACAATGTGGTAATGTAATGGCTGAAACAGAGGTGGAAGAATACAATGGGCGGATTAGGATTCTTGAAATACTAAAAGATAAATATGGGGAATAGCAATGAATATTATTAAAACTTTATTATTAGGCTCGTTCTTAATAGTATCTGCATGTGGATATCCCAAATTAAATATTACATTAGACAAGCTGAATTTAGATGGAAATGACTGGGGAGAAAAAGGTCGTATGAAACTACACTGGACCTTCCCAGCTAAGAATAAAAACTTAAATAAATCCGACACTGTTTGGGTCGAAGAAATTGAGGAGGCTACAGAATGAACGAAAAAATTATTGGTGCACTTTTGGTTGTCTTGTTAGCACTTGGCGGCTGGAACTTAAATCAAACATTTCAACTTTCTAAGGATATGGTTGAAATTAAAGTAAAAGTAGAAGGTATTGAAAAAGTAGTCGGTAAAAAGAAAAAGAAAAAGAAGGATTAATTATGTTTCATTTATTAATAAAGCCATTATTAGGTGTTGCTGGTGAAGCAATCAAAGGAGTGGTAGCTACTAAAAAAGCAAAGGCAGAACAGAAACTTACTAAAATTAAAGCGGATACTGCTTTGATGGAACAACAAATAGCAGGTAAAGTTGAATGGGAAAAAACTGCTGTCGGTCAAATGCAAGGATCTTGGAAAGATGAAGTAAGTCTTATTGTACTTTTATTTCCTGCTGTTCTCGTTTTTATTCCTGGATGTACTGAATTTGTAAAGAACGGATTTGTTGCTCTCCAAGAGCTTCCTGAGTACTATCAACATCTTCTTTACATAGCTATCTCAGCGAGCTTTGGAATCAAGGGAGTATCAAGTGCTGCTAAAATGATGAAGAAATAATTATGGAAACAAGAGAAAAACAAGTAGGAGTGTGTGATGACTGCAAACACATATGCCATTGTGGTAGAACAGATTGTGAAGGACCAGAGAAATGCAAATGTAAAAATTGTCAATGCAATAATACAAACTACTGGATAGATGAAGAAAATAAACCTTATAACTTTGGATAATTATGAAATACTTTACAGAAGATGAATTAAAATGCCCTACTACTGGGCAATTTAAATTACAAGATGGATTTGGTGATGCTCTTGATGCTTTACGAGAAGAGTTTAATCAATCTATGATTATAACAAGTGGGTGTAGAACTGATGAACATAACGAATGGCTACAAGGTCGTGGCTATCCTGCAAGTTCAAATAGTTTCCATCTAATAGATAATAATAAATACGGAACAGATACTTGCGCAGTAGATGTTAAAAGAAAAGATGGAGCGTATGCTGCCCAACTTATTAAGGTTGCCTTAAATAGAAATTTTAGTGTAGGTATAGCAAAAACTTTTATACATATAGATTTACGAACTGCATATACTAATCTTCCTCAAGTTGTATATTCTTACTAGATTTATTTTAATTTTATTATTATGGAGTCAAATTGTTATGGCTGAAAATATTAGTGTTGGGCCACAGAAAGAATTTACAGTCAACGAACAGACTGATAAATTAATAGTTCCTACACCTATTCCTAAACCAGAAGATTTAGCACCTAATTTAAATTATGAGCAATGGAAAAAAGATTTTGTAATAAATTCTAGTAAAACGATAGAAGATACTGTTAAAAGAGATTATAAGGATATAATAAAAAATCCTAAAGCATTTTCTAATTTTCTTGCAACATTAATGGCAAATGAATCTGGATGGGGAGGATTTGAAGGTGGACCTACAGCAAAAAAAGCAAACAACTTTCTTGGAATGCATGGAAATAAAGAAACTGGTATTAGAACAATAAATGGAGATTCCGCCTATTTAAGACAATTTAATTCTTTTGAAGATAATATTCATGGGTTTATTAATTTTGCTCTTTCTAGTGATAATATGATTCCTTTTAAAAATTCATTACTAACGGCAAATACAACAGAAGATTTTATAGATGCAATAGGTCAAACAAAATATAATGAAAATCCAGGAAAATATAGAAGAACTTTACGCAGTCTTTGGTTTAAAAGAATAGAACCATTAAACTTACAATCACAAATTATGGAGGGTGATATTACAATGGCAGAGAATGACATTAATAAACAAACAAATAATATGCTTGGGCAGGCTGGTACGCAAGTTTCAGCAGAACAAGCACCACCAGAATTAACTGGTGAAAAACAATCCTATTTGGATTTTCTTTCAGGTGGATTTGATACAACTACAGCTGAAGGAAAGGATACTCTTAACCTTCTTAATTCATTATCTTTACAGGATTTAAGAAATTTAGCAGAGGATACTACAACTACAAGTGACATACCTGTATTAGAATCTGATATTCCAGAAAGCGGACTTAGAAGTTCTGCACCACGTGCCGCTGGAGGTCTAGAAGGTGCAATAGTAAATCCTGCATTAAATAGACAATTAGATACTAGTCCAGGAATTGATAAAAGAGGAACAACAGCATACGGAACTCCTATTGTTATTGGTGCATATCCAGGAAAACCTTATCTTAGATCAACGGAAACTACAGCTCCTGTACCTCAACCTAAACCTACAACTCAAACAGTTACACCACCAGGTGCACCAGAGGTTGAAGAACAATCATTTCTTCCTACCAACATGGAAGGAGTATTTGTTGCATCAAATAAAACAGGAGGATTATCTGATATAGTTATGGACAATCTGAAAAAATTAGGAATAAAAACACAAGATACGGGATTAACTAAACAAACTTAATCATGATTCCTTTTATTGTAACTGCAGCAGGAAGATTTGCATTACCTATTTTAACTAAGGAATTAGCAAAACAGGGTGCGAAGAACTTTGCAAAAACGTATGGTAAAGAAACATTTACGGCAATATCTGGATTGGGAATAGGAGGAGCTACATACAAAGGCTTAGAGTATATAGGAGGAATTCATGGTCCTAAAACTCAAGCCGAAAGAGAAACAGAAGAACTCTTAAAAAAACCAGAAACATTTCCAGAAGAACAACCAGCAGATACTATATCCGCACTACCTCCTTCTATGCCACCTCCTCCACAAGAAGATGTAGATACGGGATTACCAGTTCCTGTTCAAGAGAAAAAAATAGATCCAGGTTATGTTACTCCAGAAACACCTGATACTAGTATCTTGACACAGCAAGCAGAAAAGCCTATAGAAAAACCTAAGTTCGGTGTATTAACAAAAACTGAATTGCAAACTGCATTGGCTCTTAAAGAAGATAAACCTGATTTTTATTCACGAGCTGTTGACGCTATTAAGACCGCTAAAGATGATAAATACACTAAAGGTAAATGGGCAAGTATTATTAAAAGCAATACCACTAGAGATGAAATGGATTACCTTGGTTTAACTGAATTGTTATTTGGTAACGAAGTTATTAGCAAACAAGAATTATTAAAGTTAGTTGAGAAAAAAGATATAGCACCTGATATTATAGTTCGTTCTGTACCTGAAGAGGAAAGAAATCCTATGTATGCTGCGTATAGCTTGGGCAGAGGTCAAGAAGGAACTTCAGAAGATATAGTATTTCAAATAGATTATGAATCGCCCAAATGGAGGTATGACCCCGAAGACCCACCTCCACCTGAGACATTATTTAAATCAGCCCATTTTAATACAGAATATGGAACTGCAACTTTCGCCCATGCAAGAGTTCAAGTTGGATATGCTGATATGCCTGAATTAGACAACACTCAAATAATAGACGAGATACAATCAGATTGGTTGCAAAGACTTAGAACTGACGGAGCTTATGAAGACTACACAATTGGTTATGGTGAGGATCTTACTGACAATCAAAAATCTGCTGTAGTTGAGTCTTTCCGCCTACCAGAACAACCAAAGTATTGGCTGGATTCTTTTCCAGAAGAAATGAAGGACCGTTATTTTATTTTTAATAAAGAGGGGGAACTTCCAAGTTTTGCTAGGGCAGCCACATGGGATACATTTGAAGACACACAAAGAGTTTTACAAAAGTATGCAGCACCAGATTTTCCTATAAAAGAATCCAAAAGATGGGTTGAGTTAGTTTTAAATGAAATGATAAGAAAAGCCGTTAAGGATGGCAGAGATAGCATTGCTATTACTAATGGACAGATTCAATATAATCGCTATGAAGCACAAAGTGAAGAAAATAAACAGGGTAATAAGAAATTCTATGATGAAATTGTCATCCCACAGCTTGAGAAAATTGCAAAGAAATGGATGGGTCCTAATTTCTACCTTCAGAGAATAAATATTACTACTAAAGGAGACTTTGAATTTCAAGGAAGCCTGTCCATAGACCAGAAAATTAAAAAGGCAACGGATAATAATTATAAACTACAAAGAATAACCCTGCAAGAACTATGGGATAGAACTAAAGACGAAGATATTCCAGGACATGCTGCTTTATACACTAACGAAGGAAGAGGGCAAGGTCTTAATTACATTGAAAATTATATAAAAGGTCTAGCAGGTGATGACATTCAACAATTCGGTACTTATGATAGCCTTTGGAATAAAATAAGAAAAAATGAAGTATACGTTTGGAAAGAAGCGGAAGAAGATTATGCCCTTCCCGAAGATCCAGAAGGTATAGAACCGCCAGCTGAAATAGTCTGGGAAATGCCAATTGTTCCTGTTAATGATATATCTGATATTTCTGCTGATGATATGACAAATTATTCAAATTATCTTAAAGAGTGGAAAGATCCTAAAGGAGAACATGAAACACAAGGGGGAACAGAACAACTAATTAAAATGGAATTACCAAAGAATCTTCAAAAGGAGATTTTAGCTAATTCAATTAAACTCACATCCATTGACAAGACAAAGAGTCTTCCTATAGATGATCAAACACAACAATTACTAGCATAAAAAAAGGGGAAGCATTACACTCCCCCTTCACAGGCAACACATAGCATCCTCTGTTTACGCAGGGGATTTTTTTATCCCTATATAAAAAGACTTAAGGGAAAAAATAATATGAATATAATTAAATCAATCATGCTTTATTTATTATTTCTTTGATTTCACTTTCTAAACGTTTACAAACTGCATTACAATGATTTATAATTGCAGCACATATATTTGCATGGTATGGATAGTTTTCTAAATTCTTTTTAAGTTTATTAATTGGCTTTCCTCCATAGTCTAATACTATAGAATTATACTTATTAATACCTATTTGAAGTTCAAATAGCTCTCCATTCTCTATAACACGATATTTATCCTTTTTGGCACTCATTTCATACTCCTAAACTATAAAACGTTAATTACGGGGTCTGAGAGGCCCTTAAAGAAGAGTTGTATATGGGGGGGTAGTCTATGGTCAGTAGCCCCGTTTAAATCACTGTACGAGGCTCTGACGCAATCTTTTTTTACTGAGCTGGTTTATTTTTGGCAGATTTCTCATCTTGTGGACGTTTTACAAAACTTGGACTAATATTAGGATCCAGTTGAGAAAGTCTAGCTAATATCGACATTAACTTTACAACTTCACCATATGGACGAGACATTAAATATCTCATAAGATCTTGTAGTACTGATCCAGATACTAAGTAAACTGGTTCTCGTACATCTGGTTCTGGTTTTGTTTTTGGTGCTGCTTTATTTATATCAGTCATTATTTACCTCCTTGTTTAAACGATTTAAATACCATAATGCTTTATCTAAATCTTTTTTTGGTTCACCTTTAAATCTAAATCTAGCAACATATTTTATAACGTTACCTTTTAAGTAACCAAGAAATTCATCTTTTGTCATAATATCTTTTATGATTTCGATAGTTTCTTTATTACCTTTAAGATAATGTGCAGGTGCATTCACATCATCTTTAAAGTTTTTAGTTAGTCTATTTCTTACCATAGGTTCTCCTAATCTTATTGTATCTTATAGTTTCTAAATCGTATTCACCTTTATCCACATTACGTTTCACTATTAATCCACTCCACCACATTCGTTGAGTAGCAATAGCCCACGGCTCTTCATGATTTAAAAAACATCCAACAGATAAGCCCATAAGTTTTTTGCCAGATGGAGACGTAGATATTGCATAATCTAATAAATGATTATGACCAACTGTACTTGATGTTTTATTTTTATTTAATAAAGACCTACCAACATTTTCTCCAGATATAGCTTTTCCAAGAACTCCATTTGGAAAGCAATGACAATAGTATACACCATCCACATTAACAGGAACCTGGTAATTATACACATCCCATCCAAATCTATCATATTCTAAATCATCAATACTAATTGCTCCATCAAGTTCTGGAGTATTATCTATAGCTCTATCAATTCTATCTTCATGATTTCCCAGTAGCATTATCCTTCTTTGTCCGTTTTTCTTCCGCCCATTTCCTAGCAGGCCACGATTAAATTTTTCCAACGCATCGTGTGCATGCTCTATGTCTTTTTTATATCTTCTTCCTTCAAAAGACTTCTTACCTTTATCATAACTTGAAAGAGAATCCATACTCGCAAAGTCTCCCATACAAATTATAACATCTGCTTTTATATCTCTAGCAAATTTTCCTGCCCATAGAAACCTATCATTAGGTGATTTAGGTGTACTATGAGGATCGCCTATTACTAAGTGTGTTGCCATTAGTTTAAGTCCTCCTTTTTAAATTTACGTTTTTTTAAATACGACATAAAGTCAACCAGATTAGTCTTACTTACTCCTGCTAAATCGCCTTCTTGTATACCCAGTTCACTTGATCGCTTGCTATCCTCATGAAAACCTTTTATTCCTTCTAAAAATGTTTCATGCGGATTTCTAGTAGCCATGCGAATCATACCTCTTGCAATAGTTGTGCACATATGTTCAGACGGTGCGTCTAGTTTTCTATGAGTATCAACTAGTATACCACATGCAAAGCCATCTTCTACAGGGCTAAGTAGAATCTTTATTGAATTAGTAAAATCAACATTAAATTTCTGTATTTTTTTCATTTAAATAATCATATTTTACTCTCCAAGAATTTGTTAATTCAACAGAAGAGTGTAGTTCAAAAAATTTTTCAGCACTTAATATAACAAGTGGTTTTTTATTATTCATTTTTATAAATACAAGTGGATTTAAAGATCCATGATTATTTGCCTGGTCATAGGCATCATATACTTTTTTCCACTTCTCATCATTTTTGCATTCTATATCATACGGAAAAATAGAATACGCTCTTTTTGATAATTTTATATCTGCACCACGTTCTCCCATAATGGCACACCGTATTTCATTACTGGTTAAGTCAGGGAGTAGACCCCTCAAACTATCCCTGACCCAATTCTGAAGCTTTCGCCCTTTAGCTTTACGACTTTTTATTGTAGTCATTATCTTCTCTAGGATTATTCACTTCAGTGTACCAGACCCACTTAGGGTTTTTTCCTTGCGATTGTTGTTGTGGAAGCAACTGCAAGTTATTGCCCCAGCAAGGAACTTTGTATGGGCAATACGAGCATACCGTGCCCAACACTTTATTACCTGTAAGTTTTTTTCTATAGGTTTCATCAATTTCAGTATAACATCTTTTAAAAGGCTTATCATCTTTTATTGTTTTGTAATTTATATGAGCCTTTTCAATTGCCTCTTTTTTATATTCATCATCAACTAATGGAGTCTCACATACAGTCCATTCTCCTGTAGATTTATTAATTACAATCCATCCTCCAAAGGGTACTTTCTCAGATTCAGAATATAGATATCCTTGCGGAACATAGCCGAAAGAATCTTCTTTTACTAATTCCATAAACCCACCCTTCTCTCCAAATTTATGTTCAAATGAATACGGAGATGCACTTTTTATATCCCAAATTTTTTCTTGATTCTCCTTTATTTTAACATCATAAGTACCGTCAATGGATCCACCATTAAACTTATAGGATACTGGTTTTTGTTCTCCTGTTATATTTACGCCAGAAGATTTTAAAATAAACACTGCAAGAGCTTCTACCATATCACCAAATGTATTTCTCATTTTTACATTATATGATTGGCCATCTCCCTTTACATTTTTAGCTTCCATTTGTAATTGGCAAGTAGGTCTTCCTGCATTACTCATGCGAATGTGAAACTTATCTGCCCTTTGTTTAGAAAACTGTTTACGCAGGGCAGATTTACAAGCCTCTCCAAATTCAAATACAAGGCCATCAGATAATTTAACTGGTGATTTACTAGCTTTATCTAAATAGATTTGTACTTTTTGAAGTATATTAGTCATTATGAAGTAGAAAGCATTTTTTCTGGGTTATCTAGTTCATCAACAACTTTTGCATCAATTACATCTTTTGGTCCAGACGCTTTAGCTCTTGATTCTTTCCATAAATTAACAACCTCTTCATTTTCATCATGAATAATTTGTTGAAAAGAATTTAAAGTTTCTCTATCTTCATCATTAATAGACATATTTGCTTCAAGGTTTACTTTTATATCAGGAATATAAAAAGTATTTCCTCCTTTTTTTTGTTTCTTGCTATTAACTGTAAACACGCAAGAGAATAAAAGTTTTTTCTTTTTATCAATTTGCTCTAAAGCAGAACCCATTGGAGAAAAACTTGTTCCCGTAACACGCCACAAAGAACGGCAATTTTCTACTTTGTATTGTTCACCATTTGCTCTAGCCCCATTCATAGAAACTAATCCATAAACTAGACGATAGCATCTTATCTTTTTTTGCTCTGCTAGTTCTTCTGGAGTTAAAGAGTTTCTTTGTTTAAACGGTATTTTTCCGCAACGAACTCCGCCTTGGATATCTATAGCTTCGTCTTTCCAGTTTTTAAATATGATTGATCTATTTACATATTCTCCCTTCTCTGGTTCGTAGTGCATATATTGCATTGCACTTACAAATGGGCGAAAAGTAATAGGCTTACCATATATACTTTCTCCAGCATCAGCAACGTAAACAAAGAAATTACCTATAGGTAATCTGTTTCCATCATCATCTTCTGGAGATCTATTTATTCCAAGTCTAGGAATATTATTTCCAGATGATCCACCTGGAACTTGACCTAATGCCTTCATGATTTGATCATGAGACATTGTATCTAAATTAATAAGTTCATTTGTCATATATAAAATCCTCCAAATTATAATTAAGTATGTATAACATATTTGACCCGTTTTGTCAATGGGTAAAATTGAATTATATAAATAATTCAAAAATAGTTTTGCCTACAGAAAATACCACTACGCCACAAACAGCAACCACCCATAAAAAAAATAGTATCTCTCCAATGCCATCTAGTAATTTCCAAATAAAATATTCCATAAATTCTCCTTTATTTTCAATTAGTTAAATCAATTGTGTTTTCTTATTAGTAAGTTCAGCAGCTATTCCATGAGATCTAGCAAACCACATGAGATAGCTTTGAAGCTCATAGTCTTTATTTATCAAAAGCTTAATGGGCTTACGCACATCGCTACCATTATTAAATTCTTTTAATAGCTTCTCAAAAAAATCATATGCTTTAACCTGCTCATCATCATATTCACTATCTATTGAATTGAATGATACATGAGGGGCTTCATCTTCGATATTCATTATTTACCTCCTATTTGTTATACTGGATCTCTATCAATTTCATGTTCTGATTTCCATACTTCTTCTATGGTACTTGTAAGAACAGGTATTTGCGAACCATTAATATTTACTGCAACGCCTTTAAGACTTTCTATATTATCTTCTAGCGATTTATCCCAGTCTATTAATTCATGAACCGACATGTAGTATGCTTTTACTGCACCCATAATATCCTCCTATGTTATTGTTGTTAAATCTAACCAATTATACCCTGTCTTTAATTCTGTGTCAAGAGGCACATTAAAATTAATATCATAAATTTCTTTTAAAGACAAGATAACTTTTTGTGCTCCATCCTTCATAATTTCTTTCATTATATTTTCTTCTTCAGGATGTACATCTGCAATAACAGAATCGTGCACAGTATTAATTAATAAACTTTTTACCTTTTTAGCTTTCATAATTTTCCAAATGTTAATACAAGTAATTGGAACTATGTCTGCTGTAGCTAACCCTTGTACTGGATAATTTTTTATTTGGGTTGAATAACTTGATCCCCCCCAAGGCATTCGTTCCGCATAGGGAAATGAATATTCTCTTCCCGTTGGTAATTTTATAATTTTAAATTCAATTGCGTTACTTTGCAGAACATCATGCCAATGTTTTATATCTTTGTATTTTTTTAAAAATTCAGAATAATATTTTTTTTCTTCTTCGGTTCCGCTCATGCCTCCATACAATGGTTTAAAGGTATGTGCTTTTGCATCCTGTCGTGATATACCTATTGTATCTGCGGTGTATTGATGAACATCAATATTATTGTCAATATCTTCCATTCCCTGTTTATCCTGGGCAAGGTAAACGGCTGTTCTAAATTCCAATTGAGAAAAATCTATTTCCATAATACTTCCACCGTTCCATCGTGAGGTTACAACTTTTCGTATAGGAAATGTTCTAGCTCGTGGCTGGTTTTGAAAATTGGGATCTCTACTAGATAACCTTCCAGTAGCCGTTACACATTGCATAAATTTTGGTCTAAGAATTCTAGTTTCTTTGCTAGTAAAATTTTTTATTCCAGATATAAAAGTATTTAGATAAGTATCAATAGCATTAAAACGAATTAAAGAATCTAATAATTCCTTCAGATCTCCTTGAGCATACGAGGCAATTTTAGTAAGAGTAATACGATCTGTTTTAAAACCTCCTTCAGATACATCCATAACTCCTCGTGGCTTTTGTCTAAACCCAGCAACACTGGCCATATTAGAATACAAAAATCCTTCTCCATCGCATGAATCACACTTGCTATACTTTTTGTAAGGACTTCCGTCTCGTTTTATTTTTTTAATTATTCCTTTACCATTACAAGATGCACATTTAGATGCCGTTGTTTTATAGATTAACTCAGTATTTTCAGCTACAAGTTTACTAAGTTGAGTACGAGAATACTTTGGTCTTCTTTTTTTTCTTTTTGTAAATTTGTCTATACCAATATTAAAAATACCAGACCAGGTTTTTTTATCAATAACTTTTCTAGAGTAGATAAGCCAAGATAATTGCTCTGGACTTGCTGGATTAATTCTAGTATCTCCCATTTTCTCATGCAT
>Ga0114901_1000691_pt1 | contig 21306 bp, 15 predicted proteins | sample MalvireepMed_s16_FD_89686 | JGI IMG/M metagenome (GOLD analysis project Ga0114901, IMG submission 89686) | Marine viral communities from the Global Malaspina Expedition - Malaspina viral metaG DeepMed_s16 | ecosystem: Environmental > Aquatic > Marine > Oceanic | place: Mediterranean Sea... | reverse complement strand
TGCTGATGATATGGAAAAGACATTAATAGACTTTTATACTTCTGATTTAAAAGGTATAAATCTTGGTGAACCATATGAACAATATTTTCCTGTTTATCCTGGTGAAGTGGTTATTGTACAAGCTCCACCAAAAGCAATGAAGACAATGTTGTTGCAGAATTGGATTAATTATTTCAAAAAACCTACCTATTTCATGGAGATGGAGATGTCTCCAAGGCAAATGTGGTCTAGGTTTGTACAGATAGAAAAAGGTTGGACTGAAGAAGAATTACGAGAACACTACAAAGCAATGCGTAACGGTGTATCAGATGGTTTTAGTTGGCTGACTATAGATTATTCAGCTTGTTACCCATTTGAAATACAGAAAAGAATTGCTATGTTGCCTCATAAGCCAGAAATTGTTGTTGTAGATCATATGGGTCTACTTAGATCTAAAAAACAGGATAATAACATGAAGGTAGAAGAAGCTTCTCAAGCTCTTATGGAGCTTGCTGTTCAGCATAATCTTATAGTATTTGCTGTAAGTGAAATAACTAAATCTGCTTATGCAGAGGGCATGAATCTTGCATCATCAAAAGGTTCATTTCGTATTGCATATAATGCAAATAAAATAATCAGTATCAATCCAAGCAAAGGTACAGATGGCCTTATTTCTCAACTTCATATTAAATCTGAAGCAAACAGAGAAAAAGAACATTTAGATGTCAGAGTATGGGTTGATGGAGTACGGATCAAAAGTGAAGAAAAAGGAGCGTATGAAAAGATCAATTCTTGACATTACTAGTGATTTAGCGTTAGTTCAACATGATGTTCAACTAACAAGTGAAGAAGACGTCATGCAACGAGTAGACGAGCTTTATGTGGAACTACATCGCAAAGAAGATGGTATTTATTGGTTCTATCGCAATGTAGAAGGACAAATCAGTATATTTAAGGAGCAAATTGATAAGCTTACTAAATACGTTAAAACATTGAAAAATGCTCAAGAGCGTATTAAAGGGCTTGTTATTGGTGCTCACCAGACAATAGGTGAATTGCCTGAACATACTGCATTTAATCCACTAAAAGTAAGTACATCTTCTGGTGCAGTTGATGTCATAGAAGAAGGTTTAATTCCAGAAGAATACTATGTAGAAGTCATAACAACTAAGCTGGACAAGAAACGCATTTTGGAAGAACTCAAAGAAGGAGCTTCTATTCCTGGAGTGAGACTTGTGCAAAAGGAGTATGTTAGAGGATTGAAATAGTATGCTGGGTAAATACAAGATCATACGATTGAAAGGATTTAAAGTGCCTAAAGAAGAAAAGTATTGGGTATTTACTAAAAAATATCGTAATATGTCAGACCACCATAGGCAGAAGAAAGCTGCTTTAAAAGCTAGTAATAATGGTAAGGCATGGTGGGTATATGAATGGATGATGGCTTATCCTAATTGTATTTTAAAGAAATCAAGAAAATCGTATGAAAATTCCTGAGTATACTGCAGCTTCTAAGAAGTATGATCAGAATATAACTGCAGAGGTGATATACTAGTGGGGAGAGGTCGGTCCATGGAAACCAAGAAACAAAGTGGCTCTCCCCATGCACAGGATTTAAGGTGCGCAAAATGCACAAACAAAGCAGTAGTTTATGATAATACAACACCGTATTGTCCAAAATGTTACTTAAAACAATGGAGAAATAATCATGGAAACAAAGACCAAAAAACCAGTAAAAAAGGTTACCGTTAAAACCACACCTGATTTAGAGCTTGTACATAAAACTATTTCTAATTTAACAGATGTAGTTTCTGCATTACAAACTGATGTGAAGAGAATTAAGATAAGAATGGGGATATAAATAAAATGTTCCTGAAAATTAATGACACTTATGCTATAGAATCAGATGCTCTTGGTTGGGCAGTATCAAAATGGACCGAAGAACCCAAGAGAGGTGAGTATTGGAAACAAATTGCCTGGTATCAAACATTAGAAAATGCTACTAATGGACTCCTTCAGCGTGAAATAAGGTGCTTGGAGGTAGATACCTTCAATGAAGCAATAAAAGGCGTTCAGGGACTTGCCAGGGAGCTTACGGAAGCTTTAAGTCCTAAGTTGGAAATAAAGCAATTAAAGGAGAAAAAATGAGTAAAGTTGGAGAACATTACAGAGAAAAAGATGAAATGTTGGATCCAGAAGAAATAATAGGTCCAAATGAAGGCTTAAGGCCTGAAGATGATCCTATATCAAACTGCTGCGGAATGCTATTTACTTACCCTGGATGGCCAGATAGTGATACTTGTTCTGAATGTGGTGAGCATGCTGATCTGTATGATGAAATGGATGAATAGAAATCAAAAACTCTTATCAAAAATCCAGAATAGATGTAAAATTAACACTGTTAATTGCATTATGGATTGTGGATAAGATAATAATGTTAATATTACTTTGGATAATGAAATAATGCATATCATTTATGAAGGCAAAGCTAAGGTAGATGAATTTTTTCCCTGCCAAATGTGTGGGAAAATAAGTAAGTTTAAATACTTAAAGTATATTCATCCTGCAGTACAGTATTTGTTTAAAGAAGAAGAAAAACTACCACTTAAAATATGTAAAATATGTGCTAAACGTGAAATTGGCTCAAAAAACAAAAAAGGATGGGAAGAACTACATGGCGAGAAATAAAACTACAGGAAAACAGCTTACATACCATCAAATGGAGAATGTATTACGTGAGATGGCTGAAGTAGTACAACAGCTAATGGATCGTGTGAATAACCTGGAATATGGCATCTTTAGCTATATTGAGTTCAGGAAGACTGGAAAAAAGTTCAACAAATGGATGGATAAACGGCATGAAGAAGCCCAAGCAAAAGAGGAAGTTAAAAATGCAGTACGCAAAAATGAAACAACTGTCGGAAAGGATCTGGAAGGAACTACAACAAGCCAGGGACGCAGGGCAGAAGGAATACGCACACCATGATAATAACGTATTTGCTAACTTTGAAAGAGTAGCAGAACGCTTAAATATAAGTCCTGAAAAAGTTTTAATGGTATACCTGTTAAAACATATTGACGGAATCACAGCATACATTGAAGGTCATAAATCCCAAAGAGAAGATGTACGTGGTAGAATCACAGATACTATAGTCTACTTAGTACTCTTATGGGGAATGATAGAGGAGAAAAATGGCGAAGTACACTAAAGTAGGTCATGGATGGGCTTCAAAGCATCCTAAATATGATCCAAACAAGAAATATCCTATGTTTACTGGAGATATTACAGTAGACAAAAAGAAATTACAGATAGCTCTATGGAGAAAAACAGAATATGGAAAAGAATCTTTCACCATCCAAATTACAAAAGAGGAAAATACATCCTCTGGTTAAATACAATCGCGAAACAGGAGATACTGAAGTGAGTACATACGAAACATTTGAATTAGAAGATACCATTACTGATGTTAAGCCACATAAGTTTATTCTTTCTTATACTGTCCATATAGGACTCCAGGAAGATAATGATTGGTTAGGATTCACTAATGCAGGTGACGCATATACAAAAAGAAAAGAACTTGATAATGCGGAAAATGTAAGTAATATTAACTTATCAGCTATAATGGGTAGAACAGATGGGTAGTAAATCAAAAAATAAAGGAAGTAGATTTGAAAGAGACATTGTCAATAAAGTTAAAGATAACGGGGTACCTGCTAAGCGTGCTTGGGGTTCTAACGGTCGCAGCCTTGGCTGGCACGAGGAAGTTGATGTATTGGTCGGCAAAAGTTACCGAATACAGGCTAAATGCCGCAAGAGCATTGCTTCCTTCCTCCAACCAACAGAGCATGTAGATGCTGTAGTTTGTAAGCAAGATAGAGGAGAGACTCTTATTATTCTTCGCTTTGAGGACTGGTTAAAAAATATTGCGATTAACGATGCAATGAAGATAACTACGGAGGAACAACTGTGAAAAATATCTTCGGTACAGATATACGAGACTTTGTCTGGAAGCGAGAACTAGATTTTCGTAACGAGATAGAAAGACTTGGAGAGAAGGCCTTAGATAAAAATATTTCCAGTTGCATTAGAAAAGCTGCAATGAAAACTATGGAAATCTTGACAAAGAAACACATCATTCATTAGCAGTTAGAGGAGAGAGGGGGATAGTTAGCGCTATCCCCCCTTTTTTTTGCCTAAGGTAGCTCTCCCTTTAGAATTCTTCTTCTATATATTCAATTACAGGTTCTGCAGTCTCTTCAATGATAGGAAATACTTGTGATGGAGACATTGTCCTAACAACCTTTTTACCATAATCATCCCAAGCTTCTTGTAGATTGCCACCTACTGTACCCCAAAGCCACATTATAGCATTTGCAGCTATAGCTCCTCCTACTCCAACCATAGGCACTGAAAAAAGTAAAAAATCCCATAATTCATTTTTATCCACTTCATCATCATCATCTCCCCATTGGCTAATTGCAAGCAAGACTGGTAAAGATATTAATAAACTTGCTATGTTAGAATTTGCCTTACCAAGCTGATGGGATCTGTCTAATTTCTGCAAAACTTTACGTGTTACCCCTCCAAGGAAAAATCTTCCAATGCCAAACCCCACCATTAAATCATATGCCACAGTAAAAGCCCATATATTACCCAATCTTTGTAGTGTGGCAGATGCCTTATCTGTAGTCTGTCTTACATGCTTAGGAACATATTTACCTCCATGTATTGCTTTCCATATGTATTCAGGCAATAATCCTTTACCTAAGTCTCCCATTGTTTTAAAAAATGCATAAACATTCCATTTGCTTGGATCTTCTCCAATAGGTATATTGGCTCTATAAGCATTTTTTGCCTTTTCGCCTTCCTCTTCCATCCTTTGTTTACCAAAATCACCAAATAAACCAAAGAATTTACTGCTTGATACTCTTCCTGATTCTGGATATAAAGCTTTCTCAAGGTCAAAATCTAAAGCTCTGGTTGCCCATTTGCCTACTAAAAGAAATTCTGAACGTTGCTTTCTTAGCATTTTTAGCTTTTCTTTAATAGCTTTTCTGCCCTTAGAGTCTAAAGCTTTATTTTTAATAAGTTCTTTCTGTAAAAAATCAATCTCAGGTTCAAGTTTATGCAAAGGAACTTCATATCTCACCATTCGCCTATGTAGTTCGGCTCCTATGATCCAGCTGAGAGATCTTGTAGCTGCTTCAGTAATTGCCATTGTAGGGAGCCCAGCCATATCTCGCTTATGTTGAGATATATATCTTAATGCTTGACCAAATTTTGCTTTTAACTTAACAAATCTACTTCCTGGCATTGGAGGGGCTGGGTCATATTCCTGTGTAATAGCCCAGTTAGCCATCTTATTTACACGTTCTAGCCTAGTATTCCTATTCATTGCTTTCTTACGCTGGGTAAGCTCTACTAGGGTAGGAACGTCGCCTTTAGCTATTTCAGTCCTCATAAATAAAGCAACTTCTCTTTTCATTATCTTAAATGCAGCGTCTTCATTCTTGCCAGCTTCAACATCTTTCTTATACTTTATCATAGCGGCAAGTGCAGGAACTACTTGTATCCTTGACTCCTCAAGGGCACGCATTTCGCCAACCATGTTTTTACTAAAATAATCAGTAAATGCTGCTACATCAGCTTTTTGTAATAATGCTTGTAATCCAGGATCATTTTTATATCTCTCATAGTAATCTTGCATTTCTGTTAATAACTGAAAACCAAATATCATACCTTTTTCAACAGCTTGGGATGAATTGCCTGCTGCTGTACCAAACTTATTAAGCAATATAAAAGTAAAATATCTGTTTAATGTCTTAAAATTTGTTTCTATTACAGAACTAGGAATATTTATATTTAATTTCTCAAGTTGTTGTGATATTGCATTTGGAGAAAAATCAATACCTGCAACCATTCCCCTTGTTTCAGGATGCCCAATAGTACCATGATAAAGAGACATAATAGCTTGTTCTACTGCTTCTGGATTAACAAACTTACCTGTTTTTACTATACGCATTGAATCCATAAGGGCAGCAATTAAATTATTTCTTTCAACAGTTTTAGCCAGATTTGTTAAATATCCAGCTCCATAAAGATCTCTATCTGTACGCATTTCCATAGGATCAAAAGCATTAGTGATATGCTTTGCATGCACAGAGTCTTTTCTGCCGACAATCTTAGTATCAGTTATTGTATCTTCATCCAGCATATTAAACCTGCCTTTAGCCCATGCTGCATGCTCTAAAGCACCTTCAATTGTCTCTATTGGGAGATCAAAACTTCTTTTATTTACATCAGCTTTAGATTTTTCTCTTTGAACTCTATCTAATTCCTGTTTTAGTCTATTTTCCAGCTTATCAAATTGGAAAGGGAGCTTTTTTAAGTGGTACTGTATAGGAAATGAATCTTTATGTTGCATTTGCTGCGTATCCCAAAATAAACTTTGAAATAAAACAAATTCAGTAAAAATACTAAGTTCATCTACTATCTCCATAAGATGATCAGGGACATCTGGTCCTCGAACATAATTTTCATCCCATAATGCACGTAAACCCTGCTCAACAAGCCTTTTATCATATGGTTTACCATTTTCATCAACAAACCATTTAAGCACAGCATCATTAATTTTTCTTTTAGATTCCTCCATAACTCCAACATAAACTTCTCTACCATTCTTTTGGACAAAATTGCCATTCTCATCCCTTAGTCCATTGAACCAAGTATATACTTCTTGGTGGATACCACGAAAAGAAGGTTTCCCTTGCTCATTATAAGAACCTTTAACCATAACAAACAGTTCATTCATTCTTTTAGTCATTGCAGGAGTCATATCAATATGGTCCTCAAGAAAATCTTTAACAGGTAATGGCATATTAAATTCTTTCTTCTCGAAAAATGCCTCACCATGCTTAGCTTCATTATAACTTTCAAGGGTAATTAAATCCGTCCACCCAAATACATAATCCTTACCACCCCTGTAACTGAAGTCTTGTTCATTAACATTTTTAAACAATGCTCCACTTTCCAGCTTAAGATCAAATAATCTTCCCTCTGATTGGTTGACAATTTGCCCAAGCTGTCCTTTATAGGTTACTGCTCGCTTAAAAGTATCACCAAGAGAGCGGTACCTAGTAGCAATTGAAAATTCACCAGTAGTATGATCTAGAGATATCCACCCATTAAGATACATGGTCATAAACTTAACAAAATGCGACTGCACATTGCCCAAGCTACCCTTTTTATCTACTTCTCCCTGCCTAATACCTTCATCAAGAAGCTCAGCTATCTCCCCTGCCCACTGATAGACATCATTCATTCCATAAGGATCACCATTTTTAGTAAATCTTTGACCATTAGAGTTCAAGAACTGATTAGTATTTCTATGTATATTGCCTGCATATTGAGCAACAGCATTCTCCATGATAGCATACCCACCAGAGGAATCCTTCCATTTAAGATTAAAAGGCCTTCCAAAAGAAATATTGACTCGTCTCATTCTTTGCGAATCCCAATCAGTTTCCTGCCCAAAGTTCCACATCCTATGATATAAGCTATTTAAATATTTCCAGGGAAGAGATTCCAATACAGGACGTCCTTTAGAGTCAATTGTAATCATTTCCCATACATCATGGGCTAACATGTCTTTTTTAAGGAAATCAAGAAATACAAAAGACCTTATATCGCTCTGTGCCAGTAATTCTTCTATTTTGCCAGCAAGTAGTGCCTGTTCTCCATTTTTGCCCTTATATAGCTCTAAAAACTTCTTATTTAAAAGTTTTTCACTAGGATTAGTACCATATTCTTCATTATTAAGTCTATCTCTGAATTTCTTCCAAGCACTACGTCTTTTTTTGGTATCTGGACTGCTAGGAGATATATTTTCGTCCATACGCTTATCTATGGACCGTTGGTTGGAATCTATAGACTCCAGTACCTCATTCATTGCCTCTTCGGTTCTATCGCATTGGCTCATCTTATAAACTCCATAGATTAGGTTTCAAAATTTTGCACGCTGGGAGGGGCGACTTTTCTAAAAAAAGTTGAAAAGGTACTATATATGGAAAAACTTTTTCGTTATTTTTCATTATGGACAATTTTTCTTCCTGAAGTTAAATATTCCCTTAAACTTACTTCTGTGCTTAGCGGAAGCCCTCTCATCATAAGCTTTAGCTAATTCACCAGGATATTTTTGTATTTTAACTTTACCTTCTTTACCATAAGTTACATCTAGCTGTGGTATTAATTCATATTTATTATAGATTTTATTATAGTTTTTCATTATACCTGCATGCAAAAGTCCCATAACTTTTGACTTATCCCCATACGGAGGTAACTTTGAAGCAACAGCATGACGTTCAAGGAATCTAAAGGTAGCTTCTATCTTAGCAATGTTAGATAATGCATTAAACTGATCTACCCAGTCTTCAGTAAATCTAATACCTTCTTCACTTTTATCCCATACCTGGGGACCTAATGTTTTTAACTTACCTATCAAGCCCTGTGTAGTTTCGGTACCAAAGTATGCATTCCCCATTGCTTCCTCATACTCTTTTCCTTTCCTTAGCTCTTCTTTAATATTAAGACCAGCTTCCTCTGCCTCCTTAAAAAATACATCCTGTAATGGCTTAGCTTTTATTAGTACATTCATTGTTGCTTGATGCAATGCAGAATGCCTATTGTATGTCTTCTCTATGAAAGTATTCTCTTTTATATGTTGAAAGTATTCAGGGTTCTCTTTCTTCATCTGATTGTACACTACGAAAGGCCTACTAGCTATCTCCTCAACAACAGTCTGCCCTTCAAAGAAGTATATCCCTTCAAACTTAGCTATACCTTCTATTTCGCCAGTACCTCTATTTCTACTATCTTCCACAGCTTCTTCATATAGTTGCATAAAATATTCTGTTCTTGCATGAGAAAATGCATGTATAAATGCACTCTTACGCATTGTTTTTTCCATAGTATAAGGACCTTCTTTATCTCGACCATTTCTAAGCCTTGGAGCTTCAAGCATCTCATTTAAAAGAGGCTTTAATGCTTCGTACTGCTCGTCAGTTATCTCTTCTCCTGTGCTCTTTTTAAACAATCCTTTCATCAACTTAGGACGATTATAATCCATCTTTTTCAGGATCAAAAACTCAGCATTGTCAAGCGCAGCCTGTAGATAATATCTAAGAGCAGTCTCCATATTTTCTTTCTCAAATCCCTCAAAGCTAGAAGATTCTTTAGGGCCACGAAGAACTATTGTTTCACCATCTAGCAATGCTTTATAAAAAGTATCCTGAAGCTGTCCATATACATTTTGTATATTAGCAATCTCTCCTGTAGCCCTGCCTCCAAAGGTCATTTCACCAATGAGATCATATAATGCACCCCTATCTGATATATCTACAAGCTCTTTCTTTGCATACTTATTCATATCAATAGTAGTCAGGTCTTCCTGTACATTAAGATAAGTGCCTACAATATCCTTTGGCACTTGCTCTATGTGTAAAGTATCACCATCATTATCACCTTCATATCTACCAAAAAGATCATTAGGATGCAACTGAACAATATCATTATCATTATGTACAGATATAACCCGCATCATATGAGCACCACCTCCGTATGGTATAGGAGATCTATAACTATACATATGGTTCTCATTATTGCTAAGCCATTCATTAACATCTGCAATCTCAGCCTTCTTATCTCCTGTAGCAGTAGTATAATCCTTAATAATAGTATTCTTCACATTTTTATATGGTACACTCATTTGTCCTTCTTGCACAGTACCATCAAGACTGGGTCTAAACTCTAAGATACTACCCTTCACTTTGTCAAGCTGCACAGCAGGCCCTATAATCTTGCTTTGAACTAAGATCTTAAGTATGGTAGTCATATCTGCATGCGTACCTGCTTCAAGGCTGGCTTTCTCAGTAAGACTATGGGTTGCAAAGTCAGGATAGGACCCATCCAGTTTCTCTACTAGCTCAAGTACATGCTCCCAATTAGTCTTGTCCTTACTTCCAAACAAAATACCAGATATCTCATTTTTAATACGTGAATCAATCTGTGGTAGATAGTGCTTTTTGAATGCTTCTTTTACAGCATCTTCCCTTCTATAATTATATACTTGTAATGGATGCTTCCCAGTAGTATGTGTATTGCCATACTTAACTGATCCAATTGCATTCCCAGGAATGGTCATCTTATTAGATGATGCTATCTTAGACTCATCCCCAGTATTCATAAAGCTTATCTGTTCACCTTCAGCATTAATTATATTCCTATTCTCATCCACCTTCCATAATAGTTTTGCATTAGGCTTACCATGATTCTCCCATGCTTCTAGCCCAGATTCCATTTCAAAATGCTGATGCTTCATTGCTATCAAGTCAGTAGCATCATTATTATATACAACTGTCTTGAAGTGCTTTGCTCCTTGCTGCAGTCCCATAAACACCCTAAAATCATTGAATGCATCATGACTAGTAGGAGTACCTCCATCAAAGATGTACCTCAGTCCTTCATGTCCTGGTATCTGCACCATAGCTGGCTGTACATGTCCATTGGAGGAGACAAATGAAACATTGGTTGGATCAAATATCTCTAATGATTGGTCAGGTATCTCATCTGATATAGAGACTCCCACAGTAGGGATCTTGGCACGCTTAAGCATCTTAGCTCCATCACCTGTCTTTAAGAGCCCTGGGAACATATTTTCATACGCTTCAAAGCGAGCTATCTCTCCCGCAAGGAACTCATAAGTGATGTCAGCAGGATCTCTATTAGCTCCCAGGAAATTAAGCATCTGCTTCTCAGTAATCTTTCCTTCTCCAAATTGTTTTTGCCAATACTTTCTTGCATTTGCAGCCTTTACCTCATGATCTTTATTCCATTCTACAAAACCTAAGTTAGCCTTCTCTCCCCTCGTAAATACTGGAACTATCTTAAGCTTATTAAATGAAGGTTCAAGCATTACTAGATCCTCAGCAGTTAAGAAGCCATATGTCTCATCCCAGACACCATTGGACTGCTTAAAGGTATTATTTCCAGTAGCCCATATCAGCCTCTGCCCTGTAATATGCTCTAAGAGATTAATCTTGTCCCATTTCTTATTCTTTTTATCCCTTCTAGCAATATCCAATGGCCCTGCATATTGTACTGATGGATTCTTCTTGTTGAGATCAATCACCAAATTGTCACGTTCGTTACCAGCTCTGTCCTCTCTGTTAACTGCAACAGTAGATCTCCTTGCAAGATAGTATCGTAAGAGTTGTGTGTGATCACCTCCTCTCAAAATAGGTTTAATATTATTTTTAAAGTACCCTAAAAACTCAGTAAAACTTTCTGCATCTCTTGTCTTATGAAATAATGCATTATTCTCTTTGGTTGTAAGCGTTACCCCAAGATCCCTTAGCACTACACTTTCAAGCTTTACATCAGCTCCTGAGAGATCAATATCAAGCTCTCCCATATTAACTTTACCCATGCCTTCATTAATATCTGCGAACTGATCATCCTCTATCATCCTCTGGATGTATCCATAGTCTAAGAAGGCTATCTCATCCACACCAGGAGTATAATGATAGTTAGACCTGCGAGTATGTTCATAGTATGCCTTACCTTCTCTTGGGAATCTATCCTGAGCCCAGAGTTTAAGTGCATTTTGATATACCTGTGGTATAGATCCCTGAACAGTCTGAATAAACTCCCTGATATCAGGCAGCACAGACTTGAACTCAACTGTCCTTGCTTCCATTTTTCCAGCAGCTTTAACCCTAAACCACATCTCATCAAAGAACATTGCAAGCCTGGATTCCCCTAATTTAGTATTTAAAGGCTGTAAAGCCTCTTCTTTGGGACCTGCTTCTTCAGCAGTTGCCCGTTTCTGGGCCCTCCTGGCCCCCACACCCGCGAAAAACTTGTTAGCTATCAAATCATACAGCTCTTGGTCTTCAAGCGTCCTAAAGAGCGATTTGAGCGTTGTAAGAAATCTTTTAAGGAATAATTTCATGCGAGACAGGAGTCCTTTGTCTTTCATTTTACCAGTATAATACTGATCAATATGGCTAGCAAGTAGATGCTTTGCCTGCTTCCTGTCTTTCTGTTTGAGACGATTTAATGCATCATTTACAAATTTGTCACCCTCCAGGAGGTCTACATATACTTCTGCATACTCATGAGCCATAATTCCAATGTTGCCCTGAGTCATGCTAATCTGGATACCTGTACCTATAGCCTTACCAGCAACCTCTTCTCCATGCTGAGTAAACACTTGGTTTAGCTTCTGCACATTAACATAAGGATGGTGCCTACGAAGCCTACTTTCAATAGCCAAGAAAGCTTCATAGTTATCCTCTATCTTATCACCTAATGCAATAGTTTGTAAGCGCTCATCTATCTCTCCATCTTGAGGAAAGCCTGGTGGACGCTTAGGTTGTGGTCCTTTAGATATAGAATGTATACCATTCCAGGACAAGTTCTGTTTGTCTCCATCCTGTTGAATAACTAAATTCTTTTGCGCTCTTGTTGCGGCAGTATATAACCATCTATTAGGATTATCACCAAAAACAAAATTCTGATCCACATATACTGTATCCCATTGGCTACCTTGTGACTTATGTGCAGTGATAGCGTAACCATAAGTAGCTACATTTACATCTCTAGCTAGTATTCGTTTACCTTTTTTAGTAGTTTCCATTAAATCACTAGGAGCTTTTTTTACCTGCTGATGGTATAGGTTAGGGTTTTCCCACTTAGGAACTAAAAGTGTTCTTCCCCCTACATCCTTTGATTCAAATACATAACCTCTTATTTCTTCATCTTCCCTTGTCTTGGGGTTGAAAGCTATAAAATCAATTTTACGTAGCCCTTCATTGGTAGCAATAATTGCAACTTCTCCATTCTTAGAGTGCCTACCATTGGCAATAAATATAACTTTTTCGTTAGGGAGTAAAGGTTCTTTGCCTGCTTTTCCTCCATAAATTGCAACCCTGGCTTTATCATTAACTCGCTCTCTCCACTTATTAGTTGCAGTAATATATATAATATCTTGATTTGGATTCTCTCTAAGCGAACTCAAAAACATATTAATAGAGTCATGGCTAACTCTAACATCGCCTTCCGAACCATCAGGTATTACGATGGTTGTTGGGTCGAGTGCAGGAACTTCTCCTAGCCCAACCTTTCTTAAAAATGTAGCATAAGATAAAATATTACTCTCTAATTCTTGTCGCCTAACCTCTTTCATTTCAACACCTGCACGGGTAAGAAGCTGAGGGTCATTCTCTCCTTTTGAAAGCACAGGAGGTAGTTGAAAACCATCACCAAGAAGGATAAGGTCTGCACCTCTATTGACTACATACTGCTCCAAATCTTCCCACATACCACTTGGTATCATAGACGCTTCATCAATAATTACAACATCATTTCCTGTTATTGTTGTTTTGGGTGTAAATTTTCCAGTAATTTCATCTGGCTCACCATATATTGCACTATGTACAGTAGCGAAAGTAGCAAATCCTTCATCATTTGGGTCAACTACCTCACGAAGCCTTAAGACTGCCTTATTAGTAGGAGCAGTAATGAAGACATTTTTACCAGAAGTTTTCTTAATATCCTTTGCAATATTTTCTATAATTGTAGTCTTGCCAGTACCAGCATATCCAGAAATAATTCCAAGCCTCCCACGTTCTCTCCCGACCTCTATAGCCTGAGTTGTAATAGAAGATACATATGTAAGGCTCTTTGTTTGGTCACCCGTATACTGTAGCTGCTCTGTCCTTGCACTTAAAATAGTTAGATTAGGCCTGGGAACATTCACTATCTGGGATTCCTCAGGGGCAGATGTCTCTTCTAAAAATGCCTCTTCTTTTTTCTTATCTTTCTTCTGGAACTTACTAAGATCAATACCTGTGACCTCAATGCCCTCATCTATATCGCTAGGATCGACAGGCCTTACTGCTGGAGCTTTTTCAGGTATTAAATCGCTAACCTTATTAATATCCTTCTTTAATTTTAACCCACTTAAATTCAGCTTAGTTTCTGTGGTTATGTAGCCAGAGTTTAACAATTTTTCTACAACCTCATAATAACGATTAAATATCTCTGCTTTTAAGTCATCCTTAGATTCAAACCTACGCATTGGATCAGCAAGCCTTTGAATCTCAGTATATCCTGCAATATTCCGTCCTGCACCATCTAGAGTTCTAATCCATAATCTATCATTCTTAGGCTCATATCTAACTTTAACCAAATTATCATATTTTATTGCATTATCAGCAAAGACTGTATGCCCTACAATAGCTTCTTCCCCTTCTTTGTCATAAGAAGCAGCTTCAGCTGGCTCTTGTTCTGCAAGATAATCTTCCTTAGAACGCACCTCGTCACCCTTGATAAACCTTCCTACCTCAGGATCGTATCCAAGAATCTCATCACCCTTAATAATATTATCTTTAAAAATAAATGGAGCTATATCTGCAGGTTTTTCTTCAACTGGAACTTTCTTCTTTAGATCCCTTGCTTTACGCTGACCAGCATAAATCTTTGCCAGTATAGGACTAGTAGTAACATGCTCTCCAGTCTCAAGGTCATGGAACTCTACACCCTTTTGCTCAAGCTGTTTGTTATTATATCGAATATATTTAAAGTCATCCTTAAAGAATTCCTGAATAAATGGGTCAGCTTCAGTATAATCTACCTTGCCATCCTTAGTTAATGGTATTTTATCTGCACCAGGAACATTCATTTGTTGCATCTGTCTTATAAGTCCAGCTTGATCTCCCTCAACGATAAGAGCATCTACTTCCTTAACTGATTCATCTTTCTGAATAGCTGCAGCAACATCATTAGTGACTTTCTCTATTTTAATAGTAGATTTCTTCTCATCCCTATAAACAGTAATCTCTCCAGTTTCAGGTACTTCTACTATAGGTTTAGCTGGAGTAAGCTGTTCATCTGCTGGTATGGTAGGCGTTTGAACTATATTATCTCCCCTATACTCTTCTCCTTCTGCAGCAAATTTTAAAACTTCCTCACTTGGCTCTTCAAACCCAGTTGGTTCAGCAACATCAATGACAACATCCTCTTCGGGGGATATAATCTGATCTGGGTCAGTTACTTCTTCCTCAACATAGGGTTCAATATCACGCTGTTCAAAAAGGTCTGAGACTACATCTGTTACATCTGGAGGCCCTTCGGGAACATCTACTCCTTCTAGTCGATCTAAAACATCAAGAGGTAAGCCTTCCTTTGGCTTAGAGACTTCTTCTCCAGTAGGTGTAATCTCTCCTGCTTCATACTTATCTACCCGTTCATTTACTGAACTGATTATCTTGTTAAGATCTTTATTATCTGAGGGGAATTGTGCAATGATACCTTCTTTGATTCCTGCAGGAGTTAAACCAGCCTTCTCTACTACATCAGCTCTCCTGTTAAGTATATCATTAATCTTCTCTAATGCTTTTCTGTTATTAGATAGGCCGTAGACCTTACGTAGATATATTGCTCTTTCCTTTTGATCCTCAGGGATAGACTCTAGCCCACCAGTAATAAGATTAAGCATTAAAGCATCATCTTCAATAAAATCTATATGCCTCCGACCAGGACCTAATTGTTTCTCTATTGGTATTGGAACGCCAGCATCTTCAAACTCTGCCTCTTCAACTTCTTCGTCAAATCTTCTTTTCTCTTCAGCTTCACGTACAGGTTTAAAGAAGTCCTCTCTTGCTCTTTTTGCTTTCTGCTGTTTCCAGTATTGATAATCATCCCAGGCTGAAGGGCCTAAGCCTGTAGCAGATACACTAACACCAGCAATAAATCCAACAAATCCTGCTGTCCCAGCCTCAGCTTCTTTCCATACTTCTTTTTGTCTTGCGCGACTGGATAAGAAATCACCATACTGCTTAGTAATATCAGCTAAGGCATTTTCAGGAGCACCATCTCCATAGCCTTGTTTGGCAGCTTCAACTCCCAGGAATGAATTCATCTCTTGGAAGGCTTCAGTTAAATATTCTTTACCACCACTCTTCATAACATCTACCAAAGTGTAGGCAGTTTCACTTTGTAGTTTTTTCCTAATAGCAGGATTAGCTATCTTATTAATTAACCATCTCCTACCTGCAGTGTCATATAGTTTTTTTGCTACCTTATCCCTGCCTAATGCCTTGGATATTCCAAAGCCTCCAATAGATTCCAGTATCATTTCACCTGCACCAACTATAGTACTCATATCATTGGCATATCCTATTGCTTCTTCTGGCGGAATGCCCATCTCATCAACCAATGCTGACATTGTTTCATCATATGACGCAGCCTTACCAAGAGCAAAAGCAACACCCATAGCTGCCTGTGGACCAGCAATATAGTTTGCTGCCATAAAAGCACCAAGAGAAGGGGCAGCTTGAATCAAACCCCTCATAACAACATCACCAGCATTGCCCTCAATAAGTTCTTTAAAGCCAACAGGATGCTCTTTATTCCACAATAAGAGCCCTTGTAGCTCTGGATCAGAATCTATCCATTCATTCGTCCATTCGTTTTTCCATCTTCTATAGTCTTCTGCGCCTCTAAGCGCTCCTTCAGCTATCTCAGGGCTTATTCTACCAGTCTGTTGGAGCATAAGCCTTCTCATAGCCATTACTTTATCTATTGGAGCACCTAAAGCGCCCCTGGCAGCACCTGCAAGGTTAGCCATAGAACGCATATACCACTCACCCCAACTCTCTTCTCTGTCTTCGGGAGCTGCCTCCCAAGGAGAAAGTACGCCTGGAAGGACACCAATATCTTCAGCAGTAGTAGTCTCACCCTCAACACCCTTCATCAATTCTTCTGCCTGCTCAGCTTGCACCATCTGAGGTAAAAGAAGGCCTATATTAGTAAAACCAAATTTTAATTGCTTTCCATAACCTGCAACAGGGAGAGGGGCTCCTTCTTCAGTAAGCCCTTGAAGTTCATTAAAATTGGAAATGTCTACATCCCAGTCCATGGCGTCAGGACGAACTGTCATGTAATCTTCTACAAGAAGTATATCGTCACGCCATTCTTCACCCCCATAGGTAGGGGAATACTCTGACCTAAGGTAGGCAGCTAATTCTTGGTAGGTCATTTATAATCCTTGGATTACTTTCTCGTAATCTCTCTGCTTATCCTGCCTTTCAAGAGAATAACCTTTTCTTCTAATCAGTTCTTGCTCAAGGCCAAACCATACATTATACAGATGTGCTATTGCCTCTCCTTGCGCCATTGTACGCTTATCAGGGTCAATTCCAGGTACCCATCTTAACTGAGATTTTCCATGCAAATTAAACAGTTTATCCAAGTTTATCGCAGCCTTTTTTGTATCATAAGTACCATCACCTCTAGGATCTACAGCTTGTTGGAATTTAGGAGATTTTAAAACATTTCTAGCTTTCAGATCCACAGTCTCTCCTGCATTATAAACCCTCTCAAGATCTGCATGTGGATCATAGCCACTTTTAGTCATAATTTCTGTTATATACTTTTGTATATCTTGTTGCATAATCTTCATTGCATCGTCACTTTCATGCTTTCCTCCTACCCCAGGAAATGTTTTACCAGAAAGTAACGAATAAAGAACCTTGCTTTCATTATAGATCTTTTTCACCCATTTAGGAGTATTCTCTGGAAATTTACCACTAGTTGTCTTTCTTGCATATAGAGGACCAGATTCATAAAAGGAGCGAAGACCTCTGTATCGCTGGTCTTGTGCTGCATCAAAGTTCTCTTGTTCCCTTTCTTCCCCAGCATCCATTAGCTTAAGGTCATCTTTGGCATCTTTACGGGTCTGAGCTATGTTCTTTTGTCTAATAATAGTTTCAGCTGCTTCTTGCCTACTGACATCAGTATCAGCTAACATAGCCTCTAGTTGTTCTTCGGTTTGGCCTACTATATCTGCTTGCTCTAACTGCTCGGGAGAGACATCTTCTGGACCTGTAGGCACATAATCTGGCCCCCTAGGGTCAATATCCTGTATAGTACTAAGTGAATCAAGCGCTGCCTGCCTCTGCTTTGTTAAATTAAGAAATTCTTCTGAAGCCATTATATCTTCCCTAGAGCGCTTAACTATAGCTCCCATGCGAGGGTCCTCTCCTACTATCATTCCTTCTTTTTCAAGTAGAGTTTGCTCAAGAGGAGTATATTTCTGCCTTGCATAAGGATCTTCAGCTCCAACAACCTTTTGAAGTGCTGCGGTAGCTGCAGGAATTTGTTGTAATTGAATCGCATTTAATGTATTTTCTATCTCAATTGCCCTTGGATCTGAAGGATCAAATTGAAGTCCTGGAGCATCAGGATCAGTATCTTTAACATGCGCTCCTAGCATATTAGTAAGATCAAATAAGGCTTTCCTACTCTGCTTAACCTTTGGTTGCTCTAAATATGCCCTTGCCCCTCTTAAATAAGGCTCAGGAAATTCAGTAAGATCAAGTGACTTAAGAAGTTGTTGCCCTTCAGGACTGTTTTGAAAAGTACCTATTTCTGCTGTATCAATTTTACCATCATAATTTATATCTAAGATTAAAGCATCATTTTGACCCTGGGTGATTAAATTTAAATTATCTAAGGCAATTGAACGTCTATATTCAGCATTATGGACAGGAGCTTGTATCATATTCTCCTGTACAATCTTATTCATTTTGTCACCACCACGAGTATGGGTAGCAGGAGAGCTAACTTCATTCTTACCTAGATCTATATCTATGGTAACACCTTTGTTTATAGCTATTTCCTGTAATCCTATAATTGCCTTTTCGTACATAAGGTCTTTATCCATCTCATGCTTAATATACTGACTATCTCTTGCAAATTGCCTAGCTCTTTCAGCCTCTTCTGCATGCAGTTTAGTCTTCTGATATGTAGCAAACATACCTGGCAGTTCCTCAAAGAAAGTCTGCCATGGACTTTGTTCTACTACTATTCTTGGCGTTTGAAAAGTTGCCATATTACATCTCCTTAAGTACTTTGATTAATGCTATACATTCGTGGCTTCATAGGTTTCCCACCATTCATCTGCTGCTCGTTGCCCTACACTAAACTTCTTCTGTTTATAAGTGAGGTCTGCTTGGTCTCTATCCAAACCAGCACCTTGTCTTGTTAAATCAGCTTGCCCCATAGCACCAGTATAAGAAATATCAGCACTTGCCTTTGAAGATCTTAGAGACTCTGCTAATCCCTCTGCCTGAATATCAAACCCAGTCATAGCTGAAGTCTGAGCTTCTGCCAATTGTTTCTGCTGTGTTGTATAATCCTGAAAGACGCCTTTCTGTGCACGTTTACCAGCAGCTGCTACTGCTCCTCCAGGCCCAAATCCTGCTTTCTCCTGTTGCGCAGATGTCTGAGCATAAACACTAGATAAAGATCTTCCTGCTTGGAGCCCAGCCTGTTCCATTCCTAATCCATATCGAGCCGCAGCACCACGCCTTCCTTCCGCCAGACCCTTACTACCTATATCAAAGGCTGCCTGAGCACCTGTATACGCTTCTCCTTCAGTTCCATATTGTGCCTCAGCTTGACCCTCTGCAAGAGTAGCTCCTGCTTCCGTAAGAGTAGCGGCTTCTCCTGAAAGAGTCTTTGCTTCCTGTGCTAGATCTAGTTCACCCTTTACATCTACATTAGCTTCAAAATATTCTATCTTATTTTGAGGGATTCCAATGTCTAATAAATATTGCTCTCCTTCACCTTCCTCAAGTGCTGTTGCATAAGCATCCTTATCAAATTCATCTGGAGCATCTGCATAAGCTCTTCTCTCCGCTTTCTTTCGACGTTCTTCATTAATTTCTGCTTGAGTATGATGCCCAGGATGTCCAACTGGAGGCTTGAAATAATTTCTTTTACTTCCATGATACTCAGGAAGTCCAGTCTTTGGATTTATAGTACCCGCCCCTGCATCTCGAACTAAGCGTTCACCTAGCATACCATATAAATCTATAAGATTAGATTCTTTTCTATTTACATGAGACTTTCTACCTGCAACATTACGTATCTCTGTATCACCATATCTACCTTTTTGTGCTAATTTATCGTATGCCATATTATAATCTCCTTAATGTTACCATCTAGATTCAAACCCTCGCTTTTTAGGAAAAAATCTTTTCTGCCACGGTATTTGTTCATCTGCCAGTCCAAAATCAATATTGCTCAATGTCTTACGTCCTTCTTTCCAGGATGCTTCATCAAATTCAGAGAACCCTGGCCCACCTTGCCCACTTACAGATACCTCATTCATTGTAGTAGGTAAATTAAAATCTTCTAAACCCTCCATAGGATAGTCTTGCAAAGGAACATTAGGGCTGGCAGGAGGTCTTACTATATCTCCTGTTTCTCTTGAAATATATCCACGCCCATATTCTTCTGGCAATCCTCCCCTTACACTTGTACTATATCCTCCACCTTCCATTTGATTGACTCTATCATAATACTTTCTTTCAATTGGATTCAATCCCTTACCTAATGGCATATCTGTTGGAATAGCCTCTGTAGGCATATCTGCTCTTTCTATATCCATTAGATAATCTTGTTCTTCTACTCCTTTAAGCCGTTGCATGCCACGTATGGGGTCTGCACTTTTAGCTGCCTCCATACGTTCTACTCGGGCTAAACTTAACTCATCTTCATACATATCCATTAAATCAGGGACATCTCCAGCATAGTGAGGATATTGTGATAGCGCACCCTGATGTCCTGGTAAGCCCCCTTTTTGGCCTGGTATTGCATACGACAGATCACTTCTACCTGGATCAATAGCAGTCTCTCCCCAAGTTACTCCCTTGGGAAGACCATACTCAGGAGGTACTAAACCTTCCGATATAGCTTTTGCCTGAGCTTCAGAAGCCCCTGCAAGCTTAGATGGATCTACTTTCTTTATATTTTGCAAATGATGTGCTGCAGTTGACCTTGGCGCTGCAAGCGTTCTATCAAATGCCGAAACAGATCTTTCCATCTCTACAGCATCTTTAACTCGCTGTGCCTTACCTTGTTGCAGCACTTTATCAATATCAAAACCACCATATGTAGGTGCCATCCCTCCCTGAATAGCCTCCCATTCTCTAGCAGCATCTGCAGTCTCTCTAGTAGCTCTTGCAGCTTGCATCTTTCCTAATCCCTTACCTACAAAGCTACCTCTGAAATCTAAAAGCTTACCAAGACCACCTTCTCCTGGAGCATATAGAGATGCAGCTTCCTCTGCTTTACCCACCTGCCCACTTGCCTTTTGAACTGTTGCTGAAAAGCCCTCCTTACCAAACTTCAAAGCAGCACCAGGTAGCTTCGCCATGCCAGCTGTAAGACCAGCTTTAGCAGCTTGAGCACCTATATTC
>Ga0114901_1000690_pt1 | contig 21331 bp, 20 predicted proteins | sample MalvireepMed_s16_FD_89686 | JGI IMG/M metagenome (GOLD analysis project Ga0114901, IMG submission 89686) | Marine viral communities from the Global Malaspina Expedition - Malaspina viral metaG DeepMed_s16 | ecosystem: Environmental > Aquatic > Marine > Oceanic | place: Mediterranean Sea... | reverse complement strand
CTCATGGTGTAGAAAAGCGGACGATCCGCAATCGGCCCACTTCCCGCCATATCTGATTGGTTTCCACAGCATTCGCCAATGCGAGTGTAGCCGGACACAACCTGCTCAAAATGGCTCAGCCGCCAATTGCATTTCACGCAACGGCAGCTTCGCGCCCCAAATTCCGCCATTGGTGAACGCTCGAGAGATGCCCGATAGCGGACCAGCAGAAATTAAGGTCGGAAGTTTCTTGCTAACCTTCAGCGTGCGAGGCGACGCGGCTCCAACTATTCACCGACCGCTTTAACTTCCGTCATGGGCTCTCACCGGAACCGGTATCCAAAGCCAACCGTTGCGACCTTCAAATAAGTTAATAGGGCTACAATGACCGATACGGATTCAACCAAAGCCGCTTGCGACCAGATCGTCCGGGCGAGAAGCGAAACTTCCCTGCGGCCGTCCATCGCGGGCTTTTTCGATGAGGCGACGAATACGGTAAGCTATGTCGTACATGATCCAAAGACCCGCGAAGCGGCCATAATAGATTCCGTTCTCGATTTCGAAGCCGCTTCAGGACGAACCTCCAACGGTCCCGCCGATCTCATCCTCGAATATGTCCGTCAGAACAATCTTGAGGTAGTCTGGATCCTTGAGACCCACGCGCATGCGGATCACATCTCCGCCGCCCCCTATCTGCAGGAAAGGCTGGGAGGAAAGCTGGGTATCGGCCAGGGTATAATTCGTGTGCAGGAGGTTTTCGGCAAGCTGTTCAACGCCGGTACCGATTTCGAGCGGGACGGGTCGCAGTTCGATCATCTTTTCGTGGACGGTGAGACGCTCAATCTTGGCGAGATTGAAGGGATTGCTTTGCACGTCCCCGGCCATACCCCCGCCGATATGGCGTTCATCTTCGGCGATGCTGCATTTGTGGGCGATACGATCTTCATGCCTGACTTTGGCACGGCGCGTGCGGACTTTCCCGGCGGCGACGCTGGTGAGCTATACCGCTCCATCCGGCGCCTGCTCACTCTACCAGATGAGACCAGGCTGTTCCTGTGCCATGATTACAAGGCGCCGGGACGGGAGGAATATGCCTGGGAGTCGACCGTCAAGCAGCAGCGAGATGAAAACGTGCACGTCCGTGATGGCGTGAGCGAGGAGGAATTTGTCGCCATGCGAACCGGACGCGACAAGGATTTACCCATGCCCAAATTGATCATGCCCTCGGTCCAGGTGAATATACGCGGAGGTCGTCTGCCAGAGCCCGAAGATAATGGGGTCAGCTACATCAAGATTCCGGTGAACGCTGTATGACATTGGCCGGATTTCCTGAAGCCGCTCCGCTGGCGGGACTCGCCGGGGGCATCTTGATCGGGCTTGCGGCTGCGCTGATGCTGCTTGGTGTAGGACGCATCGCAGGTGTCTCCGGCATGGCTGCGCGTGCGTTCGGCTTAAGCGAGGGCGGAGCGCCGCGTAGCCTTGCATGGGCGTTCGTGCTCGGACTTCCTTTGGGCGCGTTTGTCGTGGCACTCTTTAGCGGAGGGATCGAGGCGCGCTTTACCGGCTTTTTGCCAATCGTCATTGCAGGCATTCTTGTGGGTTTTGGCACGCGTATCGGCAGCGGGTGCACGAGCGGGCATGGCGTGTGCGGCGTGAGCCGCCTATCGCAACGCTCCATCGTAGCCACGCTAACGTTCATGGCCGCGGGAATTGCTACGGTTGCGATCATGAACGCATTGGGTTGGGAAGTGCTGCCATGAACCGCGTGACCTTGCTCGCCGCAGCTTCTGGGACATTGTTCGGAGCTGGGCTCACGATCGGTGGCATGACCAATCCTGCCCGAGTACGCGGCTTTTTGGACACCTTTGGAGATTGGGACCCCACTCTGGCATTCGTCATGGGCGGAGCGGTAATCGTTATGGCATTCGCCTGGGCGATCCAACGGCGCATGGACACGCCAAGGTGGGCAAGCAGCTTCAAACTTCCCGATACCAGCGATCTAACCCCGAAACTCCTCGGTGGATCGGCGATCTTCGGAATCGGCTGGGGCATCGCGGGCCTGTGTCCAGGCCCCGGCTTCGCAGCTTTGGTAATCGAACCAGCAAAGGCAGCGGCATTCGTGGCATCGATGCTCGGTGGCATGGTACTGGCCAAGGTGGTCGCTGGCGGCACCTAAGCCTGACACTGGAATAAAAGGGAGCCTGCCGAGTTGCTAGCGCGCTATCTTCCGATCCTTGAATGGGGCCGGACCTATAACCGGGCGGTTCTGGCCAGCGACCTGGTCGCTGCCGTGATCGTCACCATAATGCTTATTCCGCAAAGCCTCGCCTATGCGCTGCTCGCGGGTCTGCCGCCGATCGTTGGACTTTATGCCTCGATCCTCCCGCTAATAGCTTACGCCCTGTTCGGAACGAGCCGGACGCTCGCAGTGGGGCCAGTCGCCGTTCTTTCGTTGATGACCGCATCAGCGGCCGGCGCGGTCGCGATGCCAGGCACGGTCGAATATCTGGAAGCGGCAATCACGCTCGCGGCGCTTTCGGGCGTGATTCTTACAGTCCTTGGCATTCTCAGGCTGGGCTTTCTCGCCAATTTGCTATCGCATCCGGTGATAAGCGGGTTCATCACTGCCAGCGGCATCCTGATCGCAACCAGCCAACTCAAACACATCATCGGTGCCTCGGCAGGCGGGGACAACTGGCCAGAAATGCTCGGCTCGCTTGCTGCCGCCATTGACGAGATAAACATGTGGACGTTGGCGATCGGCGTTCCGACCACTCTATTCCTGTTCTGGGTGCGGCGCGGCTTCAAGCCAGCTCTCGAACGCCTCGGCCTAGCTTCGCGCACAGCTGACATCGTTGCGAAGGCAGGCCCGGTGATCGCCGTGGTCGCGACCATCCTTGTAGTCATCGCTTTCGACCTCGGTGCGCGCGGTGTAAACCTTGTCGGCGCCATACCTTCAGGCCTCCCGCCGTTTGCAGTTCCGTCAACCGACCTCGATCTGATTGCCCAGCTGTGGGTGCCAGCCTTGCTGATCTCGATCATCGGTTTCGTCGAGAGCGTTTCCGTCGCGCAAACCCTCGCGGCCAAACGGCGGCAGCGTATTGCACCCAACCAGGAACTGATCGGCCTTGGCGCATCGAACATCGCCAGCGCATTCTCGGGGGGCTATCCGGTCACGGGAGGGTTTGCGCGCTCCGCCGTGAACTTTGATGCGGGGGCCCAGACTCCCGCGGCCGGGGCTTTCACAGCGGTGGGCATCGCTCTGGCAGCACTGTTTCTGACGCCTCTGCTGTTCTCGCTGCCGATCGCCACGCTCGCCGCCACGATCATCGTTGCCGTGCTCAGCCTCGTCGACACGAAGACACCAGTACAGCTTTGGCGCTATTCGAAAGCCGATTTCGCCGCGCATGTGGCCACCATTCTCGTCACCTTGCTGGCAGGAGTGGAAATGGGCGTAATGGTCGGAGTGGCAGTGGGGCTGCTACTCTACCTCTGGCGCGCTTCGCGCCCCCATGCAGCCATTGTAGGCCGCGTTCCGGAGACCGAGCACTTTCGCAACGTCGAAAGGCATTCAGTATTCACCGTGCCACATATCCTGTCGATCCGGATCGACGAAAGCCTGACCTACCTTAATGCGCGGTGGCTGGAAGAGTATGTTCTGGAACAGGTCGCGGACAGGCCGAGCGTGCGTCACGTGATTCTGATGTGCAGCGCGGTGAACGAGATCGATGCTTCGGGACTGGAAAGCCTGGAGGCGATCAATCATCGGCTGCACGAAGCGGATATCGCACTGCACCTTTCGGAAGTTAAGGGCCCCGTGATGGATCGCCTCAAGCGCACCGATTTCGTCGAAGAACTCACCGGACGCATCTTCCTTTCGCATAACCGGGCTTTCAGCGACCTTTCGAAGGACGATGGGACTTCGACTGATACCGGCGGCGACCTTGCGCGTGGTCTGATCTAGCGCCGCTACATCGGAACCGCCCCCGACGTTGAATTGTTGGCTGTTCACGGAGGACGCAATGATACTCGAAAAGATCAAGACCCCTGGACTCTCACATCTTTCCTATCTGGTCGGCGCGGGCGGGCAGGCCGCTGTCATCGATCCGCGCCGCGACTGCGAAATATATGTCGAAAAGGCCTGTGCCGAGGGCCTCAAGATCACGCACATCTTCGAGACGCATCGCAACGAGGATTTCGTTTCGGGTGCCCCGGTCCTGGCGGAGCTGACGGGAGCCGAAGTCTTTCACGGCCCGAATGCCGACGGTGAGGTCGTCTACGCGCAGACCACGCGCGAAGGCGATTGTCACCGCATCGGGCAGCTTGAGATCCGTGTCCTCGAAACGCCCGGCCACACCTTCGACCACGTCGCATACGCCTTGTTCGACACCGAATATCAGGAAGGTGCTGTCGGCGTATTTACCGGCGATGCACTTTTCGTGGGCGATGTTGGCCGAACCGATTTCTATCCTGACCGAAAGCGCGAGGTTGCCGGTTTGCTGTATGATTCCCTGCGCAAAATATGCGATCTGGGTGATCAGACGATCCTTTATCCGGCGCACGGGGCAGGCTCCGTGTGCGGTTCAGGCATGGCCGACCGCGAGTTTTCGACGATCGGACACGAACGACGCAACAACCCGCGGCTTCAGATCGAGGATCGCGAGGCCTTCATCGACTTCAAGGTCGACGAAAACCATTACCAGCCCCCCTACTTCCGCCTGATGGAAAGGCTGAACCTCGAGGGAGGTGAGGCGGCGCCCAGAGTGATCCGCCCGCAGCCGATGTCGCTGGATGAGTTATCCAATTGCGGAGCCGACCGCCTCGTCGATATCCGCGAACCTCTGGCTTATGCGGCCGGCCATTTGCCGGGCAGCATCAATCTCCCGGTCGATATGATCCCCGCATTCGCCGGATGGTTTTTGCGCGAGGGAGAAAGCATCGCGCTGATCGCCTCGGCGCAAGACCAGCTGGAAACGGCGCTGGAGCATTTGGTCCGCATTGCCTTGGACAATGTTATCGGCGGTTATGTCGGGGTTGTCCCCGCGGCCGCTGCAGGAAAGCCCATGCGCACCATACCCATGATCGGTACCGATACGGTCGAAGCGCGGCTGGCTTCGAACAAACTAGACTGGACCCTGCTTGATGTGCGCGACGCAGACGAACGTGCCGAGAGCAAGATCGAGCAGTCGCGGCATATTTATGTCGGCGAATTGAACGAGCGTTGGCAGGAGCTAGACCGCGACCACAGCTACACCGTCATGTGTGCCAGCGGGATGCGCGCTACCGTCGCTGCAGGCTGGCTCGATGCTCACGGGTTCGAAAAAGTCGACGTCTATCTGGGCTCGATGGGAGCGTGGAAGGCAAGGCACGGCAAATAGCCTCTCCGCCGAATAGCTCGGGGCTCAGTCGATTGCCTCTACGGCAACCCGGTGCCAGGCTGTCGCAAGATAGCCGGAAAAGTTCCATATATCGTCCATTTTCTCCGGCTGCGACTGACCTGCTTCATCGACTGCCTTGACGACGAGTTCGTGCTTTCCGGCGGGCAAGTCGATATCGAGTGACCAGAGTGTCCAGGCCGCAAGCGCATCGGGTTCGGACTGAAGATCGGCCTGCTTCCAGGTGGTTCCGCCGTCCGATGAGACATCGACCCGCACTACGGCCCGGCCATAGGCCACCGCATAACCCCTGATCGTGGTTTTGCCGGAGGGAATTTGCTCATCCGGTCCAGGAACGCAGATCGCGGACGACACCGGCATGCGTTCGATCGTCAATCCCTCGTCCCACTCGGCCTCGTCCTTGGCGACCGAAGGCGGGAACAACTTGTAGTCCTTCGCTTGAATGGGCGCATTCGACGGAGTTTCGCGCACTTCGATTTTCTTGATCCACTTGGCGCTACGTACACCGGCTTGGTCCGGAACGATGATACGCATGGGTGCACCATGTTCCGGGGTGAGCGGCTCACCGTTGAGCGCCCAGGCTATCAATACATCGCCCACCATCGCTCGCTCCAGAGTGATGGAGACCCCGTAAGCAGCGATTTCGCCATCGACATCCACTTCATCGGCGCAAGTGAACGCAACGTATCTTGCCCGTGAATTGTCCACTTCTGCTCTATCCAAGACATCCGACAAGGCCGCCCCCGTCCATTCGGCATTGCCTATGGCGCCCACGAGCCAGGGATCGCCTGAAGTCTCACGCACTTTCTGCATATCGGCACGCCTGTTGCCGGCGCACTGGAGAACGGCGGTCACCTTGCGGTGCGCAATATCCCTCTGCAGGTCAGCCAGACAAAAGGATGCAGGATTCTCCACCAAGCCTGAAAGTTCGACCCGATGGTCTTCGGCGAGCTGCGGAATCTCGCCGTGGTTGCGGATGTAGAAGAGGTCCTGCGGCGTATAGAAGTTTGCGACCAGCGCCGAGGATACCGGCTCGGTATTCAATGGCTCATCCGAATGGACGATCAAGCCGCCATCTGCTTGCAGTTTAGACATGATGAGCTCCCCGCCGACAATCGCAATTGGCACAGCGCCCTTGCAACGCTTTCAACGTCCATCTTGGACCCCCGGTTCCGTTAGCCCGCTTGGGCGTGTGGGACACACCCGCCCGCTCCCCCACGCCGCAAAGAAGACCTAGGCGTTGTGCGGGAATTCAACGACAAAACATGCCCCTTCTCCATCTTCGCGCGGGCCGGCCGAAAGTGTGCCGTGAAGCTGTGATGCAAGTGCCGTGATCACCCGCATTCCAAGACCGGCGGATGCTGCATATGGATCGAAGCCGGCGGAAAGCCCCTGTCCTTCGTCGCACACGATCAGCCTATTACCGCCGTCCGAAATGCGAAACGAGACATCGATCTTTCCGCGACCATGCTTCGCAGCGTTCGTGACAAGCTCATTGGTGATCAAACCGATCGCTTGAATCGACTTTGCAGGGATCCTGCCTTCGTCCCCATCAACGGTTATCTCTCGCTCCAAAATAGAGCCAAGGTCTTCACACAGACTCCGCAAAAATTCTGTGCAGGATACCGCCTCGCCGGTGTCCGCATAAAAATGGCGGTGGACTTGCGCTACCGAGGCCACGCGATTTGCTGCCGACTGAAGATGGGCAGCGCCATCGCCGATATCGGCTGATCGGCTTTGCATCTTGAGCAAGCCCGAGACGAATTGCAGGTTGTTTTTCAACCGGTGATCGATTTCCTTCGCCAGCAAATTCGCCCGTTCGATCGCTTTGAGAGACGATAGCCTGAGTTCAAGCTGGTCCATTACGATGGACGCCAGATCTTTGAGATCCTCGACTTGATGATCCTCAATGGAACGGGGCTCCTTATCGATCACGCAAAGAGTGCCGAGGCTGTGACCGTCACTGGTCGTAAGCGGGACAGCGGCATAAAAGCGAAGGCCGAACTCTCCCGCAACCAGCGGATTTGCCAAGGACCGAGGGTCTATGCGGGCATCTTCGACGAGATAGGGTGCATCTTCCATGATCGCCGAGGCACACAGGCCAGGCTCTCTGTCGATTTGCTCCACATGGATGCCATGATGCGACTTGAACCAAATGCGATCTTCATCGACGATACTGATGATTGAAATCGGAACGCCGAGCCTGCGGGCAGCAAGGGCGGTAATCCGATCGAACGCACCATCCGGCGGACTGTCCAGAATGTCATAGCGCCGCACGGCAGCTAAACGCTGGCCCTCTTTCGATTGCGAATTATCTGCCGGCTGCATTGCTCTCTTCCGCAAATTGCTAATGTTTAGCGCCAGACGATTCTTGATCAGGCAGTTCGGCAAGGCTTACCCCGATAAAGATTGGGATGGAAGTTTGGCTGTCCTGTCGCGCCAATAATGGCTGCTAAGCTTTGCTGAGCGCCGCACTCCGGACGGTCAGTAAACGGCCCACTTGTCGCCGTAAATCTGATGAAATTCGAAGTCAGTCTGCAAGGCCCCTGAGGCAGACAAACCAAAGTAAGGGTGCCGTCCAGCTCCTCGGCAGCCATGAGCCAAGCCGCCAATAGCGCTGCATACCCTTCGGCAATAGTCATTGATTCTGTGTGAGAAGGAAGAGGCCGCGAGGGACCTTGGTTGGCATACTTTGGGAGGCGGGAGACGTTGTACGTTTCACCATGCCGGGTGAGGCAACAAAGTCACGTCGACTTCGGTGTCTTCGAAAATGCGGAAGTTTCTCTGCAGGAACAATTGACACCACTTCATAAATAGGGTCCTGCGTCCGCCGCCCGAATACCCGGGCTTTTTCAGGGGGTTGCAAATATGATCAGATTTGTTCTTGCCGCTTTTGCGGCGCTTTCTCTTTCTGCGTGTGCAAGCAGCGTTTTGGTCGTAGAACAGCCATACGCTGGGCAGGAGAAGTTCACCGCGGCAACAGTCGAGTTCGATAACGGTGGTGTCCCCATCGACAACGACAATCGAGCTTACACGCAAGAAAAGCTCGATCAGGAACTGTTTATGGGCGACTCGCCAATCTTCGCAAAAGGCGATGGTCTGGCTGTAAAGTGGCGCTACGTCGGCTTTAACGAAGGTAGCCGCCTCGGCCGCTATCTGACCGGCGGTATTGGGGGCGGCTCAAAGGTCGTCCTTGAAGTGGATTTCATCAATCAGTCAGGCGAAATCCTTGCGACGGTTCGTGGCGAGGGCTCCGTTGGAGGAGGGCTTTTCGGTGGCTCGAACAAGACGGGAATTGATAAGGCTGCCCGCCACGTTGCGGAGTACGCCGCCTCTAACCTGCGCTGATATTGGCAGCTGAAGATAAGAAGGCCGCCTCGGGGTAACTCGGGGCGGCCCTTTTGAGGAACAGCGGACTGCCTAAGGGGCTAAGGCCCCCAGCCTGGGGTCGCATTCCTGCCGAGCAGCCCGCCGTTCACATCCAGTAGATGGGCTGCAGACGCAAAAGTGCAATGGAGCCGTGGCGTCCGTTTCCAATTTACAATCGATCCCGAACACCTTGCTGCTTATCGAACGCTGGCCCCAACCGCGTTTGGCGGCTCCCGCATCGTGAACAACGCAGTCGTCCCTCAAGAGCCGCCATCTGCTTCGACCAGCCGCGCCGCTGGCATTGCAGGATGATTTGTAGCGGATCCAGCACTGCGACCCTGCGACAGCTGCGGCAGTCTACACGTAGTGCATAACCATGCCGCGAATAGTCGGCGATGCTGTCGAGACGCTTGGAGCTCATGGCTTTCGGCGCACCGACCAGACGAGCGCAGAACAGGCGGTTATGATGCATGCGATCGCAGCGAGCATCGACGGGCTTAGAACGATCATAGGAATCTCCGACTCGATGGCCACGCTTGTTCCACATTTGTTCCAAGTAGGAAAATGCTGATATTCGAGGTAGGGTGCCCCGATGCTTCTGCTCGCTGCCGCGCTCGCCGTTTGTGCCCCCGGACCTAGGGACCACTGTGTCCATGACGGCGACACCGTGTGGTGGGAGGGCGAGAAGATCCGCATCGCCGACATCGACACGCCGGAGTTGAATGGGGCGTGCGAATATGAGCGAGACCTTGCGCTTCGCGCGAGGAACCGGCTGGTGCAGCTTCTGAATGCCGGAGCTTTCCAGATCGCCCGTAAGGGCCAGGATCGTTATGGACGCACACTTGCCACCCTGCACCGTTCGGGACGCTCTATTGGCGATCAGCTGGTCGCAGAGGGGCTTGCACGGACCTGGTCTGGGCGACGCGAGCCATGGTGCGCCGGTGCCTGAGCGAGAGCGGCATGGATTCGGGCTCAAGATCGAGTTCGTGATCCTGCTCGGACTGCACATCATCGCCGCTGGCCTAGCGCTCGCTTGGATCGTGACATGATGCTTATCGGTGAGAGGGAAGATTAGGTCATAAGGGTCCGGCGCATGCTACGTTCTCGGTTTGCTCGTTTGCCGACTGCGCTAAGCACTAAAAGGCACCCTGCCAGTCTTAGCCCGTGCGAATGTCAGTTCCATCGGCGCCCGCTCCTATAGGTCGCATGCGTCCGGCGGGTCTTGCTAATTGGGCTCGGCTTAACACGGTTCGAAAATTCGGGTGCGACGCTTTCGACGGCACCACTACAACTGCCAAAGCGCCGCACCCCGGTTCGGCATGAAATCTCTGCGAATGTCCGCAGGGTGATCGTCGACCTACTTCATTTGCAACAAGTGCTCGCTCAGCGCCCGAGCACCGCGTTTGCAAGCCAGATCCGCCCACGCTTCCCAACGATCGATGCGGTGAAGGAGCCAGCCGTATAATCGGTCCCGCGCATGCCTGTCGGAACAGGTGATACTCCATACGACACGCCCGAGGGGAACGTTTTCTCCCTCTGGCAAGCCGATCAGCTTGATGGCGGGCATCTCGGCGATCGTCTCGCGAACAAATCGATGGGGAAGCCCATGTGCAAATCGCTCGTTCGCGGCGAGCATTCGCTCATAATCCTCACGAGTCTTGCCGCCATCGGGACCGCGATGGGGTCCGATAGTCGCTAGTCCAATCGGGATGGGTGCAGCCCCTGCTGAGCGTGTGCTGGCTAAAGCAACCAGGATCGCTTGGCCCTCGGGTGTCAGGGCTCCACTCAACCCATCCTCGATAAGACCGTGGCCTTCGAGCCAGGAGCCATAGTGACGTGCAACATCCCACGAGCCGACGAAGAAATCCGTGACGTGCTCTTCAATAGGGACCGTACGTCGATCCATTGCGGCAAGGATCGACAGCAGGAACTCGATCTGGTTCTCGCATTGCACGGGATTGTTTGTCGCCATGCCAAGCCTTCCCCGCCAGATGTAATCGCGAAGGGATTTCCAACGCTGGCCCTGCTCATCGATGAGATGGGGTGGTTCTTCGTCGTCGGCCACGAGCCAATAGCCGAAAGGCAGGTTTGCGTTGCGGCGTTCTTCGTAAAGACGTTCATCCATGGTCTGTCCTCCTCACGACTTGCCGAGACGGGCCGGCGAAGTACCGACTGAATTGTGATTGAGCGCAGATTGCGGCGTTCGCCGTTCGATAGCCGCCAGTTGACCAGCCAGATCGACGGCGACCTCGTACATGTAATCGATGTCGCGATAGGTCTCGCCGTGCTCGCGCGCCAGAATTGGCTTAGGGGAATGCGGCACGTAATCGCCGGGCTTGTCGGCAGAGCAGCCAAACCACCATGCATCGCCAGCATGATCGTGCTCGTCGTTCGGGACATGAGCCCCGCTTTGCCGATGCGCCTCCACGTGGCAGATCCGGGTTTCTTCGGGCTCATAGAGTGCGCAGGTTTCGGCATAGTCTATCTCGACATGACCCGTGAGGTCGAGCGACGAGGGGATTGCATCGCATTCGTACCCCCACAGCGGATGCGATGGCGAGACGGCTACGAAAGCTCCCCATACGCCGCTTGGCTGGCGCAGGAGAATGCAGTCGAGGCCCGATGCTGCATCCTTCCAGGCAAGCTTGTCGGGTTCTCCATTCCACGGGCCTGAGCCTTCGGGATGGCGCTTTGCGACAGTGTAAAGCTGGAGAGGTCTCACCTCGGTGCCGGCGATCGGGAATCGATCAGGAAGGGCAGTAAGATTGGTGGCAGCAGCCTTTGCAAGCTGCTTGCCCTTATTCGAGTTGTTACGTGGCATTGGTTAGTTTCCTTTAAGCATAAAAAATGCCGCTGATCCCGAATGGGAAAGCGGCTTGCGTATGACCTGCAGGATCGCAGGTTCAGTTCGGCACGAGAAAAGGGCGGCGGTACCGATCGCCGTTTCTGTCGGTTCGTTATGTCATCGATATTCTCCTTCGGTATGGTCGTACGGCATCACCGTCAGTCGAGTCGGTAGACTTTACCGCGAAGCCGCGATGCCCGCTCATCGTCTCGGGCCCATGGGCGAAAGACTTTCGATGCAAATGCGCTTTGGGGCACGGCAGCCTGAACGGCATTGCCGATCGCAACATTGGCGCACGCGCGGTCGATTTGGACGATGCCATGGGAGCAGAAATGACGCAGCGCGATCACGCTGGTTGTCATCACATCGGCCAGCACCTGTTCGCGTACCTTTTCCCACGCGCCGGCTTCGACGAGCGTACCGATCTTTTTGCTCGGTGAGGGCTTGGCAGGGATCGAAGTCGCAGCGGCGTACTCGGGTAGATGCGGCGACTTCGCCTGAACCGTAACCGCGCGGCAAAGATCGACGCGCTCGCGCGCATGTGGCGATCCATCGATCAGTTGCGGAGGAAGCAGAAGCCCGAACTCGTTGGCGCAGCGGCGGAGCACCGCCAGGTCTTTCGTTTCACCGCCCCAGGTCACAAGGCACGCGTCACCCGCCTGGCACAGTGCGTTGAAAAATTGCTCTGCCATCTCGGATTCTGTGGCCTCGTTTTCGGTAACGACCACCACGTCCTCGATCACTGGAATGTCTTCACCTGGATCGATGCGAAGCTGCAACCAGGATGCAGCCGCGATGCGATGAAATGGCCACCGGATCAGGGGCTCGGCATCGCAGCCTTCTTCCACGCGATAGGCATCGTAGCGAAGCCGGTCCCAGCGGTATTCGAAGTCCCCAATGATGAGCCTTACCGGCCGATCTGATTGTCCATCGCCGGTGCTTCTCGCTGCAAACAGTCGGGCCTCACGCTCGAGGATTTCCTCGAAGCTGTTCTGGGTAATGTGCATTTGTATGGTCTCCATATGAAAAGACCCGCGAGAAACGCGGGCCGTCTGAAATTCGGTGGTTGGAAATTGTTGGCTTCAGCGATGACGCTGATGGGCACTGATCGGTCGCAAGGTCGGCGCAGGAAGGCCTTGGCAGTAGAACCATGCCTGCTCGTGCGCGACGAGCTCTTCACCTAGCTCTTTCTGCCAGAACCGCGCATCCGCATTCCAGCGGTAGCCACGAGCTTTCAGCAGATCCTTCCTCGAGAACGGCGCGCGAGTAGCTTGGACAACGACGCTGTCTTTTTCGATTGCTTCGAGCAGGCGCTGGAGATGCGTTCGTTCCGGATCGGCGCCAAGGCCTTTGCGCCTCTGGCTCAATAACCAAAACAGCGACCACACGTCCGGGCCTGCGCGATGTGCATCGCTGAACCATGAATGTTGCATCAGCAGGTGGCCTTGCGCACGTGCGTCGAAACCCGCCATCAACCAATCGATATCTCGAAGCGAGCAACCCCATGGTGCGTGCTCGAGAATTCGATAGCGCCGTTCGAGAAAATCGATCTCGAATTGGGCATTGTGCGCGACGAACATATCAGCGCGGCTGAGCAGCCCTTCGACCGAGATATCGTTGATCGTTTTGCCGACCAGATGGTGATTGGCGAGACCTGTTACGAGCGTGATCCGCGAATCGAGTTCGACGCCTGGATCCTCCAACCAACTCAAGGGCCCGAAGTGCGAAATGATCTCGCCTTCATCGTCCACCCATACGAGCATGAGAGCGAGTTCGATGATAGAATCTTTTTCTGCGTCGAGGCCGGTCGTTTCGAGATCGACGATTGCAATGCAGCGGCCATCGGGCGGGACGCCATCATCGGGAAATTGCGAATAGGGTTCGGGGACGCGTCGCAGCACGGTGTAGCCGGGTTCGTGCTGCAAAACTTTCGCGTGTTCCTCGAGCACTGGATCGAGGTGTTGGTTAGTCATTTTCGTTTTCCTTTTCGGTTCGGTTAGCGAACCGGCGAGGCGAAGCTCGAGCGGAAATCTTTTCCTCTCTTCATGCCGGTTCATCCCGGCATTCCTTCCTTCAGTTCTTCGAAGAAAATTCTGGATCCGGATCGGACGACAGATGCTGTCCGAACGGTATCACCTATTCCCAAGGCGATGCTCGCCGCCCCAGGTCATGCCCATGACCGCAACGAGGAGGCCCGGCAGGGACGACGTGTGAGCGAAGCGAACAAATACCATGAAGGCCGTCAACGGCCGGAATGGCGCCCGCAAAAAGGGGTGCACGCAAGTGCACCCCTTTTTGAGGTATTGCGCATAAAAAATTAAGAGGCTGTCTAGTAGACATGCTGCGAATAATCGCCCGTCGTCAGTCAAATTTGGTATCTCTTGTCCAGAAATTGTATGTGGCCGGTTCAGAGTAAGACCGAAATATCTTAATATCTTGAGTTTATCGGCGCTAGGGGGCCGTTTTATTTTGGTTCTTATCGAACAGAACACACGGATAAATGCGGGTTTGAGCGAATTGTGGGATTTTTGTGAGGTCTGCGCCACCCTCAGGCACCGATCCTGAAATCCGCCACGATCCTAGGTATTCCGTGACCTATGTGGTCTGCGACTGCGGTATGCTAAAAGTAGTATAAACTAGGGCTTATGTGGCCTCGGCCACCCTCTGATATGCAAACAAACCGCGGAAATCCTATATCCTAGAATGTTATGTGGTCTGCGCCGCCCTGTTCCGCGAAAAGGCACAGTTCTGCTGGCAGCGGTGTTTTGCTCCGTTCGCCGATGCCGATGAGTACTTTGCTAAGCTTTATGTGGTCTGAGCCACCCTCTCGCAAAGGTCTGAAGAGCAGAGGTTTCTGATTCGATTCTCAAGGATCAACTATGATGGAAGAAGAAAGTGCTGAAGGTCCTAAGCGACCGAAACAAAAATTCCCGATGGAAGAGGGCAGGGTTGCGGACCCTATTTCGGATTCGGATTTGGAACCACCTTTGACCTCGAATGAGGGAGATTTAAAAGACGAGGAGCTTAAAGATTCTCGTCGAGAAAGAGGCAAGAGGCGTCGTCATATTGAGGAACTTGCCAAGGAATTTGGCATGGATGACGATGAAAAAATCCGCTTACTTGAACTCGTTCAAGACCTATTGCCGGAAACCTCAAGAATGTCTCGGGCGGATGATATCCGGAAGAGATTGTCACATGGCTTCGAAGAGACAAGGTCTCGCCATCCAAAGCTATTGTTCACGAAAAGGACCCGTTATCCGATCGATATAACGGACACCAAGAGGGTGACTGCTGGGAATAAAGAGTTGAGTAGCATCTTCGACAATGAAGAAGAAATATTGCGTGCATTGATTATCAATGATCGAGTTTTGGCGGGCCTCAGTCGCTGGGTAACGGAGCATGAGGAAACGCGATCCATGCTCCTTACTGAAATGGTCCGGCGCTCAACTTTAGTTGAACAATGGCGGCATATGCTGCCGAAATTCATGCTCCCACTGTCCTCAATGCTGTTCGAAGCAAAAGCTGGATGGAAAGATCTGCGGGTCAATGCAAAGCTGTTCAATCGTATCAGAGATGCGATCATCGAGTGGTCCGGGGATACGCTCTCGAGAGACGATCTGATGTTAGCTGCGAGGCGGACGGAAGAGGAATTCATGTCTATCCTCAAAGAGAAGGATTTCTCTGGAGAGGCCGACGATATGGAAGAATACCGCGGTCGTTTGCGCCTAGCGTATGAAGATGCGCGCAAGATTTTGGACGAGCAGCTTTCTCTTGCGGGGGAAGGAACGCTGTCATCACCTGAGTTGGATGCAATTAAGCTTCGCGTTCGAAGACTGGAAGTCGTGACGGCGATGAAAGCGGGTTTAGACCGTGAGGGACGATTGGTCTTTTCCTCGCTGGAAGATTTTGACGAGCGTTCGACGATGGTCGCTCCGTCAAGGAGGCATGCGAAGCAGGACGATCTTCCGCAGGCTGCGACAGTAATGCATAAAGATGGTTCGCCTCATGGCGTATTATCTGAAGGTTCTGTCTCTGATGCTGGTAGTGAGGAAGGCGAGTATGACGAGCTTCCTTTAGTTGAGGTAAGGGGGGACGGCATGATTTTCGTGCCCGAGATGTTGGACTCGGTGCCGACTTCATACCCTGATACTTTGGCGTTGGCCGGAACGCTGCCGCGGTCAACGGGCTTGTCCCGTTCGCTTTCGGATAAGCCATTCTTTAAATATGGCCCTAATGCTCTCAAGCCGCCTTTCACGTTTGTAGCTTTCAGGCGTCACCCTGACTTAAGTTCTCGTGAAGGTATCGAGGGGACAATTGAGCCGGTCGATTTGTCGCGTATAGAATTGGGCGATGGTGATTGGGTGGTGTCGCAGATGCCAGGCTTCTCACCTGTGCTTGGTGCCAATCACCCGTTGATGCTTCCGCCCCATTCTTCCCTAGCTTGGTATGGCAGAAAGCTGGGTTGGAGTGAAACGGAGATCCGTGGCTTGTCTGCCTTTGGCTCGCCGGCTCGACCGGAGACTATCACGACCAAGGGTGGTGTGGAGAAGCTGGTTAATGCGATGCGTGGTGTTGCACGTCTTCGTGTTGATGAACTGGCACAGAAGGTTCCGGGTCATCATCTAGCTAAGAAGGATGGTCAGGAACTTCGTGATGAGGCTGTCGAGGATTTGGCTCGTTGGTGGATCTTCATTCTGCTGGCGCGTCATCGTCAGGCAGACTTCGAGCTCCTGTTGCCGAAGTTCTTCCATAATGTGCAGGCGCCTGATTTTGCGCTTATGGAAGATGGAACCATGAACTTCGGTAGTGGGTCTAATGCCTCGAGGTCGATTATCTTCTCTATCAAGCTGAAGAACATTGTCTCCAGCAATGATGAGGAAGCGAGTGCAAAGATGCTGGGTATCGGGGGTAAATATTCCGGCGCTCGTAGGCTTGGCGTTCTATAAGACGATTTGTCGATTCGTTGATTTGGGGGGATGGGCGGCTTTCTATCGTCAAAAGAAAGCCGTTTCGTTTGCGTGGCGCAATCGAAGTTATTCCAGTCTTGATTAAAGTCCGGCCTCGGGAGGAGAACAGTACGAGATGAGCCATAAGCCGCGCGCCCACTTCCATCGATGTCTAACTGGCGAAGGGCGTACAAGCCTCAGCTACCATATCGGGAAGGTCGAAGGCGTCATGGAAATGTGCGCTGACATTGAACATTTCAAAGAGCTAGCGAAGCGCCTCAATGTAGTCACCGTAGAGCCGTATCTCTTTGACGAGACGAACAAAGTTATCGACTAACTTGGATAGAAGTGGTGATTTTGGTCAAGATACACTAGGAAAAAGGCATCCTTAACTCGGAAGCCGTGTACTCTACTCTCGGCATCTACACGCAACTCGAACCAGGTTAAGTCTGGGCTGAACTTTTCTAATTCGGTGTTGTCTGGCAGAACACTATGGTCTTTGTGGACAGTATATCCAAGGCCAACCTTCGTGCCCGCTTTACCCCCGGTCGCGTAAATATCAGCCCATCGGGTCTGAGTGATCTGTCGACAAAACCCGCTGAAGGACTGAAGCTTTTCCTTCGTCCAGTCAGATAGGCATTGATAGTCGGGCCGGTAGTATTTGAGGTTGACGTAAGGGCGCTCGCCATCCGTGCGTTCGTGCTTAACACCCAAAAATGAGGCTTCTCGAAGCGTCAAATCGGTCGCTTCCGATGTTTTAGCGCCTTGCTGCCCGGCAACTTTCCTAAGCCGCCTATTACTCGTCATCCGCCGCCTTTTCGTAGAGGCCACGATAGTAATCCATCATTCGCTCTTTGGAGATAACAGCATTGGACCTTGCCTCAGGCAGAATATCACCACGGGCCTCAAGCCACGGATCTTCGTGGTGCGTCATGCGCTCAAGGTGCTTCGCTGAAAACTCGCCAAAAACACTAAGGATTTCACTCAGGTGAGCGGCGTCCTTCTCAGCAATTTCAGCAACTTCATCGGGGGCCGGTAGGGCATCCCACCCCGCGTGCTTATACTCAGGGAAACAGATTCCACTACAGGACCATGCGCCCACGCCTGCATATCCTCCTCGAAAAGTGGGTAGGCGCGTTTAGGCAAGGCCAAAGACCAAGCTTGAGCATAGTAAATCAATTTCTGTAGCTTCAATGGCGTAATCGAGTCGCCGGAGTCCCGGTCAATCGCGCTGAGAAGCCATTTTGCAATCTGGCTCGCGGTATATGGTGCGGGCATATGTGGCCCCCATTTGTTCGCAGGTTAGCAGGAACTCGGTTCGCTGGCTAGCAAAGTGTATAGGTCCCTTTTTTGAATTCCAGCATGGGCGCGATTGAAGCCGGCCACTGCTAGTCGAGTTCGGCGGCGAACGCCACCGGGCTTGCGTAGCCAAGGGCTGAGTGCGGACGACCCCGGTTGTAGTCTTCCACTCATGCGGCGATCTCAAGCCAGACATGGGTCAGGCTCATGAACAGCGCTTCGTTAAGCAGCTAATCGCACAGTCGACTGGCGCTGGCTCGCACCGTATGTCGCAAATTGGGCCGTCTTTTGCCTGTCCGGTTGGGGGGCGAGAACGACAGAAGATGCCGTTCAGTAGTGCAATGTTCCGGTCTGTTCGCGCCGACGAAGCCGCCGTCCGAGCCATCGATCGCGCAGTTCAAAACCTGCCGTCCGTTCATCACGCAATTCCAGTCCACCACTGAAACCAAATGCCTGCCGAAACGTCGCCGCTGGTTGACCCTGCAAATGGAGCGGGCAATTAACCTCACAAATTGTTTCGTTGGAGGATGCCGTGAGTTTCGATTTCTCAAAAATGGGTGGCGCAGGAAAGAAGGACGTTCCTATCGATCCCATTAGGATTTTCGAAACACTCCCAAGCCTGGACGGCACACCTAACGATCTGTGGCGAGGCCAAGCCAAAGCATTAAGCGAGTGGCACGAACACAGGAAAAAGCTCGATGTCCTCGTATCGCTCAATACCGGGGCAGGCAAAACCATTGCAGGGCTGCTCATCGCGCAGAGCTTGGTGAACGAGGGTTTGGAGAACGTCGTGTACGTTTGCTCAACAATCGATCTCGTGAATCAGACTGCTAAAGAGGCAGAAAAGATAGGTTTAAAATTCACGAGCCGACTTAGAGGTAGTTATTCTAACACCCTTTTCGAGTCCGGCAAAGCTTTCTGTATCACCACCTATGCAGCTATGTTTAATGGCTATAGTTCGATCCGAAATAGGCATTTCCCTGACGCCATAATTTTCGATGATGCCCATGTCGCTGAAGCACTATTGCGAGATTCATTCACGATCAGAGTAAATGCGTTCGAACATAAGGATCTTTTTGCTGAGATTGCCGAGCTTTTCGAACCAGAGTTCGTCGCAATCAACCAAAAGTCTCGCTTTTCAAATGCTACGGACCCTGAGCAGCACTCGACGATTTTGGTTCCCCCGGGCGGATTGCTTCGAAGGCTAGAGCGATTGAAAGCGACCCTGGACACCCATGACGTCGCCAATCACGATGACTTCAAATACCCCTACGCTTGGCTTCAAGATAATCTGCATTGCTGTGCAGCATTGTTCTCCCAAGGCAATTTTGAGCTTTCACCTCCCTTCTTGCCTTCCTTGGCGCTAGACATTTTTGAGCAGCGTGTTCGTAGGGTCTATCTTTCTGCGACCCTCCAAAGCCCGACTGAGTTTATCAGAGCGTTCGGCCGACTTCCGAAGATCACTATCGAACCTTCTGTAGACGCGGGCAACGGTGAACGCCTGATCTTGGGCAGCGAAGGGATAGCTGGTGGTTTCGGCCCGAAGTTCGGGGAAAAATTGGTCGAAGATCACAAAGTTGTCATGGCTGTTCCAGATTATCGATCAGCCGCCCGGTGGACAGATATTGGTCAACTGCCAGAGCTAGAAGACTTTAGCGATGAATTGGAGGATTTCCGCAATTCTGAGGAAGGCGGGTTCATCCTCGTCTCTCGCGTCGATGGCATTGACCTGCCACATGACACTTGTCGCGTTATGATTGTAGACGGCCTCCCGTCTGGCATGTCGTTGCTTGAGCGATATCAGTGGGAATTTCTGCGTATGAAGAATGTCCACGCGGTGAGGGTCGCAAATCGACTCGCTCAATTGTTTGGCCGAAGCAATCGAGGTCGCAACGATTACGGCGCTTTCCTTTTAGAGGGAAGCGACGTCAACAAATGGTTGGCAAATGATCGCAATCTGACACTCCTTCCACCCCTCTTGCAGAAACAGATACTACTCGGCCGAGAAATTCGGGCGTCAGGCCAGCTTCCTGACAAAAAAGCGGCCCGTAAGCTCGTCAAGGTAGTGTTGGATAGAGACAAGGGGTGGCTCAACTACTACGAAAATGAGGTGAAGCTCGGCGAACTTGATCAGGAGAAGGTCGCCAGAGCCGCCGAAGCCGAGCCCGCGCTCATACAGGCGGCACTCTCCGAAGCCGAGTATGCGCGAGGTATGTGGGGAAATGATCCTACTGAAGCACGACGCGCATTGGAAAAGACAGTGGACCGAACCGCTTCAGCTGACACGCCACTTGGCGGATGGCATGCGCTGTGGCTGGGTGCAGCGTTCGAGGCCGAGGGAGATGAGGATTCAGCTCTTCGCGAGTACGCAAAAGCAATGAAGCGCCTTGGTCGCAGCCTAGTGCTACCTCGGAAGGCCGCATCCGAAAGCTCCGAAGAGAGCGCCGAACTGAATAGCTTTGGGTCCTCGCTCTGGAACCTTCTTTCGCTCACCTCAGGTGCTAAATTTGAGACCCAATTCTCCAAGCTAAAGGCTGAGATGGCATGGATCGATAGTGGATCTTCTACCCAAGCGGAAGCTGGAACTAGAGCGTTGGGCGAAGTGCTGGGGTTCACTTCGACAAGACCAGATAATGACGAAGACATCGGCCCAGACGCTCTTTGGGTTGATGAGTCCACAAAACAGATGTTCGGCTTCGAGCTTAAAACGGATAAAGGTTCCCCCGCCAAGTACACCAAGGATGACACTGGCCAGTGCTTTAATCACCTTCAATGGATGGGCGAACGCTATGGCGACTGCAATAGTCTTGGCTTGGTGCTTGTCGGACCAGATGGCGCTGCCACTAAAAATGCGTCTCCATCAGGCGACATAACGCTTTGTCTTACCGAGCATTTAGCAGCTCTGCGAGATGAAATTGTCGCGTTAATCGATGATCTACGAAAAAGAACCCCGATAGAGAGGCGGATCGCAATCAAGGACGAAACTTCTCGAGATCGATGGTCTCTCGAAAGTCTGGCAGCCAGATTAAAATCTAAAGAATTATGAGCGGTGAAGGTCGCTGAATTTTAATCCGTACAGTCCTGGATGTGGCAGTAAACGCTTGGGCGTCCGATATTCAGTTTCCTCCAACGTCGCTGTCGTTCCGAGCGTCGGTTCGTGCCGTCGTAACTCAGCGTTCGACAAGCCAAGCACGGCAAGATCGGTCCAAAGGCTCGCGGCATAGCATGAAGCAGCTGCTGCTGAGAAAATTCATTATTTGTTCTCCACGTCGGTTTGTGATACCGACCGTTAAGGTGTTGCTGACCAACACCATGGGGTGATGTTCGATATGCTCTTTACGACCGGGCAGCTGCGCTCGGCATTCCGATTGAGTAAGCAGCAATGGCGCAGTTATCGGGATGCGCTACCACCGCTTGCAAAAGATCAGGGTCGATCTGGTTGTTTCTCTGCAAACGATCTGCTCGCGGCAAGCGTGGTCCATCGGGCAGGTTCTGTG
>Ga0114901_1000688_pt1 | contig 21427 bp, 30 predicted proteins | sample MalvireepMed_s16_FD_89686 | JGI IMG/M metagenome (GOLD analysis project Ga0114901, IMG submission 89686) | Marine viral communities from the Global Malaspina Expedition - Malaspina viral metaG DeepMed_s16 | ecosystem: Environmental > Aquatic > Marine > Oceanic | place: Mediterranean Sea... | reverse complement strand
TATTTTTTGCCGCTTTATTGATAAAAATAGACGCTTAGAACGACTAAACTTACCATTTTTATCTGCAAATCGCCTAAAAAATAGTCTCTGTCAGTGCCATGGTCGAATGTTCAACACGCCCTACTTATCTATTGCTATTAGAACAGGGTATAGATAATACATACTCATTAGCAATCAAACTAAAATCCGGCGTAAAACGTCAATAACAAACGTTTGGCGCTGGGTTTTTATGCTTAAGTCAAAGCGTCATAAATATTACAGTCGCTGTATTCCCTTTAGTTTGCCGCTACAAGCTGTCCTGTGATGTTAATCGGAATGACTGTACCCACCATATTTGGGAAGGCGGTCACGCCATAATTGAGGCGATTCACTTTACCAATAGCTTGAAAGTTTAAAAACGGACGCGCGGTTTTGGGGTCTTTTTTGACATCAGATAAGACTACTTTTACGGTTAAAGGTTTGGTTTTTCCCAAAACCGTAAAGTCGCCTGTGACATGCGCTTCTTTGGCATTAATCATGCTGACCTTTTTGGAGACAAATCTCATAGTCGGGTATTTAGCTGTGTTGAGTAGCTCCTTGCGCCGCAAAAAGGCATTACGCAAATTGCCACCAGCATCAATACTGCTCGTTTTTACAGTAAAATTAACGGTAGTACTTGTTGGGTTTTTTACATCGTAATTGATAGAACCATCCATGTTATGAAACTGGCCTTCAACCGTACCATTCCCTAAATATGCTACCTCAAAGTCGACTTTAGTTTTTGGGGTATCTAACTTCCATTTTTGCGGAGTAGAGGCTGATGTTAGCGTTGATAAAGGCAGTAGCAGGCTAATACTTAAAGTGGTCTTGAGCAAAATAGTAGTGATGGTATTCATACATATGATCCGACAGACAGTTTTTAAAAAGCAAATCTAGTTAGGGCATTGGCGTTAGCCTAACAAAAGTTAGCTCGATTTTATAGTAAAAAATGATTCGATATCATACTCTATATATTTGATTACCTTGTATTATTCATATTAATGAGTAGTCATATTAGTCTACCGCGCAAACCTCAGAGCGCACGATAAAGCGCTTGCCTTCAGGTATCTCAAGCGAAAAACTTGCGCCGCGACCATCGACTACATCGATAGTTAAGTCAGTATGCTGCCAGAGCTCGAATTGTGCTTTACCCATATAAAACGGACAGCCTACCAGCTCGCCAACAAGCACATCTTGCGCGCCAGTTTTGAACTCGCCTAGCGGATAGCACATCGGTGAGCTACCATCGCAGCAGCCGCCAGACTGATGGAACATTAAATCACCATGCTTGGACTTTAAAAGCTCGATTAATTCGGCGCAAGACGCTGTCGCTGCAAGTTTCATAGTGTACTCCTTACTATTTTATGGAAAAACATATCTTGTAGAAGTAAAAATGCAATCTACCGTGTGATAGATTGCATCCCGATAACGACTAGTAGATGATGAACTCTATCTGAACCTATAGATCACGATTAAAAGAAGCCCATCGCTTTAGGACTATAAGAGACCAGCATGTTTTTGGTTTGCTGATAATGGTCGAGCATCATTAAGTGGTTTTCGCGTCCAATGCCGGATTGCTTATAACCGCCGAATGCAGAATGCGCAGGGTAGATGTGATAGCAGTTGGTCCATACGCGTCCAGCTTGAATACCACGTCCGAAGCGGTAAGCTTTGTGTACACTACGCGTCCAAACGCCAGCGCCAAGGCCATATAACGTATCATTAGCGATACTCATCGCTTCTTCATCGTCTTTAAAAGTCGTGACCGCAAGTACGGGACCGAAGATTTCTTCTTGGAACACACGCATGTCATTAGTGCCTTCAAAAATAGTCGGCTGTACATAGTAGCCATCGCCAAGATCGCCGTCATGTTTGGCACGCTCGCCGCCGACCAATACTTTTGCGCCTTCTTTTTTGCCGATATCTAAGTAAGATAAGATTTTCTCTAATTGATCAGAGCTGGCTTGCGCGCCAATCATAGTATCGGTATCAAGTGGGTTGCCCATCTTAATGGCTTTGACGCGCTCAACACAGCGTTTGATAAACTCATCATAGATACTCTCATGCACCAGCGCGCGTGAGGGACAAGTGCAGATCTCGCCTTGATTGAGCGCAAACATCACTAGACCTTCAACGGCTTTGTCTAAGAAATCATCATCTTCATCCATGACATCGGCGAAGAAAATATTAGGGCTTTTGCCGCCTAGCTCCAAGGTGACTGGAATGATGTTTTCACTAGCGTACTGCATGATTAGGCGACCGGTGGTAGTCTCGCCGGTAAAGGCGACTTTATTAATACGCGGATTGGAAGCCAGCGGTTTACCGGCTTCAACGCCAAAACCATTCACTACGTTGAGGACGCCTTTTGGCAAGATATCGGCAATGCCAATGGTCTCTAGCATAAATAGGATAGAGGCGGGGGTTTGCTCGGCAGGTTTTAGGACAATGCAGTTACCCGCAGCGAGAGCCGGAGCCAGTTTCCATACCCCCATTAGAATCGGAAAGTTCCAAGGAATGATTTGACCGACTACGCCTAAAGGCTCATGGAAGTGGTAAGCGACGGTATCTTCATCAATTTGGCTGATACCGCCTTCTTGCGCGCGAATGGCGCTGGCAAAGTAGCGGAAATGATCAATCGCGAGAGGGATATCAGCGGCTAAGGTTTCGCGCACTGCCTTGCCATTCTCATAACACTCAGCAATGGCGATGGCTTCAAGGTTCTCTTCCATCTTGTCGGCGATTTTGAGTAGTAGATTAGCGCGCTCAGTGACGCTGGTTTTGCCCCAAGCGTCTTTGGCCGCGTGTGCAGCATCTAAAGCTTTTTCGATATCGGCTTCTTTTGAGCGTGCTACTTGGCAGATGGTTTTACCATCGATAGGACTAAGATTATCAAAGTATTCGCCATCGACTGGTGCGACCCATTCGCCATTGATAAAGTTATCGTATTTGTCGCGGAATTGAACTGGGCTATTTTCAGTATTAGGGGTGTCATATAACATGGAGCTTTCCTTTTTATGAGTGAATAAATCTTCCTGATTTTAGCTATTGCTATCTATCTATCGTACTGAGATTTCACAAGAAGCGATAGCAACTTTTAATAATAATGGTTTTACGTTCATATAACTTTTGGTTTGTTAAGCTTGCCTCGTTAAAATAGTTTGCAAAGCGTGCGTAGCTGTTATAATTGCTGCCAAACATTTGGCTCCTTGTCGGCCCAAAGCTGCTTATCGAGTCTTTTTTATCTTTTGTTAATTGGTCTAGGTTTATGCGTCAATCTTCTGCTCTTAATATTCTAAAAACCGGTAAGAACGTGTTTTTGACCGGCTCAGCAGGCTCAGGTAAAACCTATACGCTTAACCAATATATTCATTACTTACGTGCGCGCCGCGTACCTGTAGCGGTGACAGCCAGTACAGGTATTGCAGCCACTCATATGAATGGCATCACCATTCATAGTTGGTCGGGCATCGGTATCAAAGATGAGCTGACGGAGCGGGATTTGAGTAACTTGGCGCGCAAGCAGTTTTTGGCCGATAGACTCAAAGACACCGCGGTACTTATCATCGATGAGATATCTATGCTGCATGCCAAGCAGCTCAATCTAGTCAATCAAGTGCTCAAACACGTCCGCAAAAATGATAACCCCTTTGGCGGGATTCAGGTCGTCGTCGCAGGCGACTTTTTTCAGCTGCCGCCTATAGGTAGTAAAGGCGAGAGTAATCGCGATAAGTTCGCTTTTATGAGTGAAGCATGGCTCGATGCAGGCTTTCGCATCTGCTATTTATCTGAGCAGCATAGACAAAAGAGCGCGGCTGCCGATGGTGGTCTTGATTTGGACGATATCTTAAATCAGATCCGCCGTCAGGATGTCAGCTTTGAAGCGATTGCGGCGCTTGAGAACACCTTTGATCAAGACGTCGATATCAAGCGCACGCGGCTATATACCCATAACCTCAACGTCAATAAGATAAATGACAAGGAGCTTGCGGCACTAGAGGGTGAGACGAGACGATTTGAAGCCTCGTCTGTGGGTGAGAGTAAGCTGGTAGATACTCTAAAGAAGACCGTACGCACGCAAGATGAGCTGATCCTAAAAGTTGGCGCGAAAGTGATGTTCATTAAGAATAACAACGAGCTTGGCGTCTCAAACGGTACGATGGGGGAGCTGATTGGCTTTGCGGCGGTAAAAGTCGATGACAGCAAGGCTAAAGATAAAGCCAAAAGTGATGCCAAAGCGGATATGGCCGAAGATGACACGATTGCTATCGACGATGAAGATAGTAGCAAAACAGCAGATAAAGATAAAAAAGGCAAAGCCAACACCAAAGATAAGTCCTCAGCCGCGCCAAAAATGCCAGTGGTTAGGCTGAATTCAGGGCGCGAAGTCATCGCTGAACCAGAAGAGTGGATTATTGAAGATGAGACAGGCGATGTGCTCGCTAGCTATGAGCAAGTACCATTGTGTCTGGCGTGGGCGATTACGATTCATAAATCGCAAGGCATGACTTTAGATGCCGCAGAGATTGATCTGTCGCGCACTTTTGAGTTAGGTCAAGGCTATGTAGCTTTATCGCGATTGAAGTCTTTAGAGGGACTGAAGCTGCTAGGCATGAATACTATGAGCTTGCAGCTAGACCCGTTAGCCCGCGGCGCAGATAAGCGTTTCTTAGAGCTCTCAAATGAGGCGGACGCTAACTATGCTATGCTCGATGAAAAAAGCCTACAGCAAAGTCATGATAAGTTTGTACTTAAATCAGGGGGCACGACTAGTCAAGCAGTGATTGAGGCGTATGCTAAGCTACAAAAAAGACGCCGTGAGCAAGATAAAGCCCAGCAAAATAAAAAACAGAAACTGGGCAACCAAGTCGCTGATAAGTCGCAAAGTACGCTGCTGGTAACGCGTTTGCTGCTCGAAGAGAGCTTGAACATCGCTGATATCGCGCAGTCGCGCGGTCTAGCGCAGTCGACGATTATGCGTCATATTAGCCAGCTTAAAGCGCAAGATCCGAGTCTGGCCTGCGATCATCTGCGTCCTGATGATGAGGTTATGACCGCCGTGGGTAATGCCTATGTCGCCATAAAAGTTGCCAATAATCCTAATGACTTCAATGATGATGGTAGCATCAAGCTTAAGCCTATTTATGAGCAGCTCAAGCAAACGATAGACTATAATACGATACGTTTGGCGCTGATATTTATCACGCCGTAGTCTAGATACGATGCTACTCTAGAAACCTCGCAAATCTAGTCATCAACTCAGCTATTACTTAGACTCAGTCGTCAGCTGAACGGTTTAAAGCCACTCTATCTTCTATATTTATAGCGATATTATTTATGTCTGATGTAAAGCCTAAAAGCCAAAACAAAACGCCGCAGACCAAGGCGAGCTTAATAGAAAGTACCAGCGTGCGTAAACGGCCGCTCAGAGTCGCTATTAATGGTTTTGGACGTATAGGACGCAACGTACTGCGCGCACTGATAGAGCGCTTTGAGGTACTTGGCAATGCCATCCATTTGGTGGCTATTAATGATTTAGCGCCGGCTGATACGCTGCTGCACTTACTTAGATTTGATAGCACTCATGGACGTTTAAGTGCCCTTGGCGTTAGTGCTGAGATTATAACCAATACTGATAGGCACAGCGATACTGACACACACAGCGATACTGAGACTCAGCTTTGTATCACAAAACACACTCGGACTTACTGTATTCGTATGCTCTCAGAGGCCAATCCTGAGCAGCTGCTATGGCAGACCTTAGGTATCGATGTCGTGCTAGAGTGTACTGGCCATTTTCGCTCTTATGAGCAGGCTTACCGGCACATTGATGCCGGAGCAAAGCAGGTCATTATTGGCGCGGCTCCTTTCGATGATGTCGAGGCGTGCATTGTGATGGGCGTCAATGCTGAACAGTTGACCAATGATCTTCCTATTGTTTCAAGCGTTTCTTGTACCACTCAGGCGCTAGTACCTTTGATTGACACTTTAGACCAAGCCTTTGGCGTGCGCTCTGCAATGATGACAGAGATACATGCCGTCACCGCTGATCAGACCGTGCTGGATCAAGCGCACCGCGATCTGAGACGTGCGCGTGCTTCTGGGCACAACATTATTCCAACCACTTCTAGCAGTATCGCCGCCACTGAGCGCGTATTGCCTGCTATGGCCGGTAAGATTAATGGTCATTCTATTCGCGTGCCTACTATTGATGTTGCCGCTATTGACGTCACCTTTGTCTTTGACAGTGCAGACGTCAGTATCGATGCGATCAGAGAAGCCCTGCAGACGGCTAGTGACGGAGCGTTAATAGGCATTATGGCTTATACTGATGAGCCGTTAGTCTCTAGTGATTTTATCCATCAGCCTGAATCACTGATTATTGATGGTCAGCAATTAATGCAAGTTGGTGACCAATACAAGGTGTTTGCTTGGTACGATAATGAATGGGGCTATGCCAATAGACTGCTAGATATGTGCCTGCATTTGGCGAACACCAACGTCTGCGCGCGCAAGAAACGCCTATGGTTAAAATAATATAGTTTTTTTTTCTTCAGCTATTGCATTTTTATTTGAGGTCGCTATAATGTTGCACCTATGGAGACGTGGCAGAGCGGTTGAATGCACCGGTCTTGAAAACCGGCAAGGGTTCATAGCCCTTCGAGAGTTCGAATCTCTCCGTCTCCGCCAAATATCGGGTAATAGCTGAATATGCTGAAACCCTTACAGAGCCTACCTTGCGTAGGCTTTTTTAATGCCTAAGAAATAGTATTGGTTTGATGGTATGGGCTAGGTTATGGATTGAGGTTTATGGCAGAACCGTAATAATGGCTTTGTGAGCACCCATAAATAAAGGGTTTCTAGCGAATTAACGTTAGAAACCCTTTTTATTGTGTCGTGGGCTGGGTTATAGGTCGAGGGCTTTGCTGAGTAGTCTGATGATGTGGCCAGAATCTTGCGGAATGAATTTGCCATAGTGCTTGTGGATCATGTCGGTATTGCTATGGCCTAATTGTTTGGCCAACCATTCCGCTGAGACGACGCCAGTTGATAAGACTTGGCTTGCATAAGTGTGACGGCCGTTATTAAGCGGTCGATAGTCTATATTGATACTCTCAAGATAATCGCGCCATTGGTGGCGCAGCTGCTCATAAGTGTGATGGGTACCAGTATTGGGATTATGCCAAAGGAACTGTAATGTATGCGCTCGTTCGGTACGATGATCGCGCTCAGTGATCATAACGGTCTGCGCTGGGTTATCTTTGATTAGATCCAATTGACTGCGTAGCGCCTCAATCACTACTGGCAGTAATTCAACTTGGCGCTTGCGGCGTCTGTTCTTTGTGACGCGATACTTGCCTTTTACGACGCCGCGCTTGATATAAGCATAGCCGTTATCTAAGTCTAGGTCCTCTACGGCCAAGGGTAGTAATTCATGCGATGATAATCCTGACCAGAGCATGACTGTCCATAAGTTGCGCCGCGCCTGGTTTTTTTCTGATTGTGTAATGAGACTTATTTCGCTTTTATCAAAGGGATATATGTCGTCCGGATCGTTAAAGTTAAGTTTGATGTACTGAGATGGGTCGTTTACTTGTGCCTGATGCCGTGACCAGTAGCCGTAAATCTTGCGCCAAAGTCCTAAGATCTCTTTGATGGTATTGGAGCTGAGCTGCTTTTGTTTGACCAAGTCGCCATAAACCCACGCTTCGACGTCTTCCACGCTGATTTTAGCTATCTGTTTGTGCGTCCAATGGTCCGCGATGTGGTTTTCTACTTTGCTTAGATATGTTGTCCATGACGTAGGCGATACTAATGAGGCCTCGGTAGTGCGCCATTGGTTAATATAGTGGCCAAAGTAAGAGGTTTTGCGCTTAGGCGAGTGCGGAAAGGTTTGATCTCTATCAAACGTGCCCATTTTAATTTGAGTGTCAATCGATTGGGCTATGGCGTTTGCTTTGGTCAGATTGGTATCAGTGGGCGGGGTATCGTAAAGGGTTTCGCGGTCGCGCTTGCCGTGTTCGTCGCGCCACCAGATACGAATGCTGGTTTTGAGAGGTTCTATGCCTGCTGACATGGTTTATCCTTTGATTTCAGGTCAAAAGTGAGGTTATAACTTAACTTCGCTACGGTAAACGAGCGGTAATACTACGGTAGTAAAAAAAGAGGTAATAGAAGTAATTTATCTATTATCTCTTTTTATGATGTTGATTTGATTTATATTATTAATTACCTTTAATAGGTAACTTTTAGGTATTTTTACTGACTTCTTTTACAGTCATAAACCGTTTGGCCAACGTAGAACTTCCCTAATCTCTGGCATTCCATCTTAACTACGTTGTGAGCTATGACGCTGCCTACATTGTATGAGATAAAAGCGACTATCAGCATCCAAAAGATAGACTTCATCATTAGCGTCTCCTTTCTAAAACGGTTTGGCAGTCAATGCAGTACTTGACGCCGCCAAGCTGTTGCCGTTGGTAGGGGATGTCTTCACCACAATCCAGGCATTCAGAATAAGATGGTTCGCTGAACTTTGCGGCTTTGGCCAATGAGCGTTCTAAGCTCTGTTGAGCAATATCGTTTGCTCTATCGATATCGTCTGCCATTACTTTTTCCTTTTTGATTTTGTCTTACGGTTGTTTTTGGGGTTATGAGGAATATAGGTTTGACCTTTAAATCGTGATGGGTCATACCATTTACCTGCCAACGCTGCATACTCATGGGCTATTCGTTTTAAATGATTATCACCTGACATATTATTCTCCTGATTAGATTCTATGAGCAGCTGCTAAATCTCTGTAAGTCACGCTACTAATGGATTCTTTGTTAATTCCAATATCTTTATTTCAGTAAGTGATTCAAAGCGCCGCTCTTGGTAAACTTCGACCTCGCAGCGCATGGCTATGTGATCTCATACTATTGAGTAATGCTTGCCCTGATAAAGCTCACGTTGCTTATGAGTGGGTTGCATGCAGCAGTCAATCATTTGGCCAGATTCGGTGTCGAAGGTTATCCAATGCAAGGGACTTTGCCGATCGTAAGGGAATAGGGCGCGGATTAGGTTCATTAGTCTTTTCTCCTTAAGATCCCATCGCCATTAGCTATATTTGCTAAGCACTTGTACCCACCCTCAAGCCCAATGCCATCACGGTGTTTTTTTCTGAATGCAGGCGTTACTTTATCTCCTAGATAATAAGCTCGATAAACTCCATTGATGTGATCAATTAAGCGAGGTTTATTTATGAAATACTTTTTTATACCTTCGCCGTTGGCGACTACCCATTTGTATCGCTTTGGTATACCTTTGAAGTCTTCTTGGCTTACTATCTTTTCGTTACTATTGGCTGTTTCTGCTAAATTTTTCAAAAGCGTTACTTTACCGTTCCGTCTTGGTCTTTCTATTAATCTACTCATGATTCAACCCTCCATTCCATTTTCAAAGACCCAGCATTTGACTGTCTTACTACCAAAGACGGCGCTTGATACCGCGACGTTTGAATCTACAAATTTATTTTTCTGACTGGATTTAAGCAGTCGCTTCATCTCTGTTTGGTCAGGCAGCCGCTGACCTTCTTGCTGCGCTATCTTGTAAAATCTCGGCAAGTTGATTGCAATACGCTTTTTATCCGTATAGTGATTCATCTCACACTGGCCTAAAGTATTGAGATATTCGTAAATTTCCCAGAACTGCTCGACCAGAGGATGATCACTGGATAGCCTGGCCACGCGCTGATGTGACATTTCAATCAAGGTGGTTTTTGCCGACTTAGCTTGCTCCTCAGTCATGACGTCCTCGAGTACATGCTGATGTAAGCAATCGACCATCGCTGCTATCTGCGCATGATTGAGCGCGATACGGGTATGAGTGATACCGGCTGCATGATAAAAGGCCTCGTATTCTCTAACTTTTTGCTGATAAGTGGCCAGGATAGCCTCTTCATTGCGTATGGCTTTGGCCATAAACTGACTGGTGACGTCTAACGGTATGCGGTCGAGCTCATCAACGATATGCTTACCCTCGAGCGTCTGGCCTTCGCGGGTTAGACGGATATGTAATAAGCGCGTCAACATAGCCTCAGATGCTTGGATAGGCTCGTTTTGGCTAATCATAATGGCGGCACGAAATGGCGGGGAGTAAGTATCATTGCCGTTATTCTTAACGCCGCGACTACGAATGCTACGACCGTTAAACGCATCTTTGAGCTGATCCCATTCAAACTTTGAGTAAGACTTTTTACCGTCTTCATCGTTACGGTCGCCTTCGATAAGCGCGATAGGCATGTTGGATACTTGAGCAAACTCACGATAGATAGCGACTGAAGTTGCCTTACTTGGATCAAATCCCTCATAGTCTTCACGACCTGATAAGCGCCAAAGAAACTCTAAAAGCCGTGATTTACCTGCACCGGCTTGGCCCACCAGTTCAAAAAAAGGATAACTGCGATCGATGGCGCGGATCTGCTCAGCAAAGTAAGTGCCAAGCCACCATGCCATGACAACGGTGCCATAAGCGCCGCGAACTTTATTAAACTTGGTCCACCAGTCAAAGGTGGGCTTATCTTTGGTGTTGAGCTGTACGTTTGGAGAGTTGGCTAAAGACTTTACTTCTAAACGGCCTAACTTGAAGTAATCTTGATTATTGATGGTGACAGCTTTGCCTTTGTGTACCGCGATATCATTGAAGATATACGCGCCAAACTCTTTGCTGTAGCCTATAAAGTCAGTAGTTTTGACTTCTTTGAGCGCTTCGGTCTGATGGCGCATGATGATATCGAGCTGACCGGCAGCGCCCGTCCAAAACACACCGGCATAAACGGATAGTAGGCGCGGCTTGAATTTGGACGGACTCGATAACTGATCACCAGTGATAGTCGTGGTGACATCACCTTTGGCCGTGGCCACGCGCATAAAGTACCAGGACTCGTCGGTGATCTCGTTACGCTGAAAGTAAAGCGCTTCAATCTTGGCATTGCAAACCTCGGTGACTTTACTTGAGCTCTTGACGAAGTCTGGCATAGACTCGTCAAGGTCAGTCATGTCGCTGACACTATCTAAATAATCATCGACTTGATGCTTTTCGACACCAATGCAGCTTGATAAGGCTTTGGTATCTAGCTCAAACCAAAAGGTGCGATAGTTATATTCAAAATAGAAGCTACTGCGCTTGGTGTGCATGTACATGATGACAGCAGATTCCATCGCGGATGTCGCTGTCAAGATGTCGCCATAGTAACGGTAGGTTTCGATATGCTCAGGCGTCAAACGACCCATCTCGTGCAAGTCGTTCCAGTCTAGCTGACGGTGCTTTTCATACGGTGGTTGCGCGGCCTTGCATTCAAAGCCCATATCTTCAGCTGATTTTATACAGCGCTGAATACCGCTCTTACCGGCTTTGTCGTTATCGAATGCCCATACTAAGATGGGTAGAGTGTGTTTTGCTTTGACATATTGGCTCTTTAGCTCATGCAAACTATGCTCTGGATAGTTGCTGCAGCTGATACTACTGACAGCGTCAATACCATGCTCGGCTAGCGCCATGGCGTCAAAGATACCTTCCGTTATCCATATCTCACTAGGCATCTGAGTATTAGCCGGATGCCACCACCAGTAGCCGTTGACCTTGTAACCGTATTTGATATTGGCTTTACGCGGGAATCGATCGGCTTTATCAATAATGCGCTCCCACCAACCGCCGTTGGGTAGGTTAAAGCGTACGGTCGCTGATGAGATATTGAGCTTATGGTCTGTGTAGTGCTCTTGGCTATAGCTGCCTTTGACTGACTGGATGCTAAGTCCGCGGCCTTCGTTTAGATAAGCATCCGCTGCAGCATTGGGATTAATGTCCGTCTGCTTATATGTAGCAGACCAATCGGTAAATAGGTCAGTAAATAGATCTCTGACGTGGACTTCCATACCGCATTTATTAAGCCTGCCACATTTGACGACGCGCGGCGTCGTTGAATGGGTATATAGTGATTTTTTACTGCAGTCTGGGCAACGGCCCTCACGGAGCCAGTCGCCACTTACTTTGAATCCGTAGTCCGATATCAGGCGGTCTACGACTTTGTCATTAATTCGTGTCATGGTATTACCTAGTAAATTTGAGTGTTAAGTAGCGCTATGCTGTAAGTTCGAGTGTATCTATGCCGCAATGTGATCTTTTATAGCCAGAAACGGCGTCCCTATATGCCGCTTCTGATAGCGCTTGAGAGTAGCGCCCTAAGTTAATGTGATTGCTTAGGACATAATAATTAGCAGCGGTGGCCGGTAAGTGAAAAGCGACATCGATATCTTCGGAGGTATAAGAAAACACCATGTCATCACGATGACCTATGCTTGGCACTAGTCTAATCTTGGTGCCAGATGTGAGTCTTATCTCGATGGTCTGCATAGTTTCTTTAAATAACTTAGACATCAGACTGCTCCTTATTTGCGACCTATGTAGTTACTCGTTGATTCGTAGCGACTCCAAAGCTCTTGCAAAACCCTGCTGCCACCTGAGATGTAGTGATGGACGTCTTTATTAGGACTGCTAAGCGTTTGATAAGACAAAACGTCCATACAGGCACGCCAATTATCAAAATCTAGATTACGCATACCGACTAAGTCGAAGTGCCACTCGTGACGGTTGTAGAGATTTAGCAGTAATGTCGCTGCAATATGACCAGCGCTACATCTGGTTTGCGCTAGCTCGACTACTTTAGGTAGTGCAGCTATCATTTTTTTGAGTGCCTGGCGGCGGTAGTCTTCTATTACCATTTGCTCGGCGATCCATTCTTCTAATTGATACGGCGCAAGATTGCGCGGCGCCATATTCATTAGGTAGCTACGTACTTGCTCTCGCTCTGAGGTATTTCTCATTAAAGTAGACATCGTGGTTGTCCTTATTTATCTAGTCAGCGCTGCCGCAATTTCAGGATTGGGGCTTAGACTAGGCTGTAATTGTTGGGATATTTCTATACTTACTTTTGCAGTAAATAAGCAATTGGGATTGTGGCAAGCTGCCGTTAACTGCTTGGTTAAAGCGCTAAATATAACGTGGCCATGAGTTCTCATTCTTGAGTCGCAATGTGGGCAACGTATATACGCCGTCGGTGAGTTTGCCATAGGATCTCCAATTGAATTAGTTAACGGTGAACTTACCGCCAGGGAATTGGTATTTCACAGTTGGTACAACAACTTGGCGTTGTTTAAACTGTTTTTGACGGTGTTCGATAATGATTTGACTTGAACGCTCTGCAACGAACTGGCGTACAGCGGTTGCTTGTTGATCCATGTCGCGGATGCGCATGGCTTCTAAAAAATCATCTAGCTCTTTTTGGTTTATGTATCCATAAAGGCGATGGTCGCGGACGTTGTCCCAGTTCTTATGCGCCATGAGTATTCTCCTTAGCATTTGCTTCGACATCGATAAGCGGCTTGAACTTAGACATATAGTCTTCGTCATTCTGCTGATAGAGGTCGATACATTCAGTGACTAGCTCCTGAAGCTGCTTGCCGGAGTGAGTGGACTTAAGGCGTAGGTACTTGTGCTTATCTTCAGGAATTCGCACATTCAAAGTGGATCTAGACATCGTGGTGTCTCCGATAGTTATTAAAGTCATTACTGGTTTGTGTTAAATTGCTAACTATCTAGCAACAAAATAAGTATGACTTATCCAATTGGATAAGTCAATGATAAGGTTAAACCCAAATGGATAATTTATCTAGTGAATTAATAGTTAAGATCGGTGAGCGGATGACTGCTGAGCGAAAACGCCTAAACTTTACACAAAAGCAGGTTTATGAGGCTTTAGGTCTGGGCGCCGCATCGCTGTCACGCTATGAGCAAGGCAAGCGCACACTTGACTTAATACAAGCGCACGATTTTGCGGCGCTAGGTTATGACATGCACTTTGTACTGACTGGCAATCGACTTGGTGCTTCTGCGTCAGATCTAAGCGAAGAGGAACAGGCTTGGCTTGAGCTGTACCGCCAAGCGGATGATCAAAGGATGCTGGTCAAGATGGCTCAGGCTTATATTGCTGCTGAATGATTTGGTTCCTTCATTGGTGAGGGTAGCAGACACAAAAAGACCGCCACGAATGACGGTCTTTTTGCTTAACGATTAGGGTTAGACTTGTTTGCAGTGCCTAATTATTTTTACTCCTGTGCGTTTTTCATATTTATCACAGGATTCATTAAGTAGCCGCGGCTCCCATTTAGGTATTAGTAAGTACACTTCTTTAAAGCTATCTTTGGTCGATAGCTTTAATACAAAGTCGTCTACTTTATAGTGCTCATAATTTTTAGGAATAATAACGCCTTGCTCTAATATCTCGGTTGTACTCCTGCCTTCAACGTTGACATACTCAGGGACGTAGATACGATGTGTTCTTCCCATGATCTTATGGCTTTTGATATAAGGTGGTTTAAGTAGCGTTGCGTCATCTTTAAAGTCCTTCTGCGCAGATTTATTTAAAGATTTCAGGTTGTCGATCGTCGTATGGATCGTAGATGATCCTTTGTCTGTTACCGCTGCAATATCACTGAATATCTGCTCTAACTGTTCAGGGTTGATAGTGACGCTATTTCCTGTTGCGCAGAGCTTTGCTAAGGTATCCGCGTAGCAGTGTATGCGATAGAGCTCATCGGCAATGGCGTTACTGCTATCTGTAGTTGTGGTATAATCTGACATACTAATTAATTCCTAGAGTTAGTTGGTTAAGTTGATTAACATTTGTTTTGTCAATCAATGGAAGTGTAAAGGCAGATGCATCTTGGCGGATTCGGTCTGCCTTTTTTAATGCCTGTAGATATTGCAATCGACGGTGTATCAATTGCTGTGCGCGTACGTAGTTGTTAATTTGCTGGGTGGTATTGCCCTTGCTTTGATTTTTCAACATAAGCCTTTTCCTGTTCTATCATAAGAGTTAATTGAGCTGATACAGAACGACGGTTCTCTTTAGCGTAAGACTTTATCCAGTCGGCTAAAGATGTGTCGATTCTAAAATTTAATTGCCTTTCACTTGTCTCCATTGTTTAATTCCTTTTTATTCTTGAGCATTGCCTGTTCAAGGTGGTAATTAATTTCTGAGGATAATGTCCGATGATTAATTTTCGCTTGTTCGTCAATCCAATCTTTAAGCTCATGCGAGCTGAAGCGAATTTTTAACTGTGGAAGTAAACGGCTTGGGTACATGTCATATTTCCTTTAACTGTGTAAATTAAACATACCCACTGGATATGATGCAATATAGGTTATACCCACTGGATATTATTGTCAATACCTAGTGGGTGTGAAATACTATTTTTATTTTAGGATCATCAATGAGTGATAAGCATACAACCGTTCAATATCAGCTACGGTTGCCTGAAGAACTAAGGAACACTATTAGAGAATCAGCTAAAAATCATAATCGCTCTATGAATGCTGATATTATTGCGCGGTTAGAGGAAAGCTTTAAGCTAGAAACACATCCGCATAGGATACCAATGGATGTGAGCGCGGCGGATGACTGGATTAAAAAATCAGGATTGACGGCTGAGCAGATGGGTGAGGTTATGAAGCAATTGGCTTTCGAGCGAATTGAGCAAATTATAAATAATAAAAACGATAGTTAATATTTTGATAGATTTATGTTTTTATATTGAGGATATATCATGTTTAAACGCCTTTTTTTACTTGTAGTTGTCTTTGCTACTATTGGTTGTAGCGAACCTGAGCCGCAAGTGATCGATATGAATGAAATCGCTGCTGAAGCTGGCTTATCAGAAGATGATTATGTCGTACATGATAATGGGGCTATTGAGATCAAGTCGAAAGCTGATGAAGATAATATACTATGGTATCAAGATGATTTAAGCGAACCTATTGAAAATGTAGGTATGATGAGTGGGGAAGATATTTTGGATAGTGCTGGATTAGATCCAGACGAAGTTGAAGAATCCGCTAATCATAAAGGCGAACCTAAGACGCTTTATGTTATTAATGATAATCCGTTATCCGCCTCTATATCTTATAGTCCTAATAACATAGCGCTTAACTGGTACATGTATTCGGATGAACCTAAGTCTATTGAATTAAGTCAACAGAGCTTAGAGAATGCTTATAAATTAGCTCGTGCTATGGCGGGTAAAGATGGCGCTGATGCGGTGATGTATCTATCGAACGGTGGTAAATATCGCAGTAAGCCTGTAGGCGGTTATCCTGCTACTGGTCAATGCAACGACGGCGCTTGCTTTATTCATATAGATTTAAGCAGCTAAAAGGCCAATACTATGAATCAAAATCAAAACTACATGACTTTATGGCTTGAGCATTTCTTTATGTATGCTACACCAGTGACAACATTACCTGTTGGTTGGTGCGTGTATCGTGAAGCACTCGACTGGGATTGAGCGAATTATAGGTATAAAAAAGCCCTGCAAAATAGCAGGGCTTTTCGGTCTCTAATATAAGTTGCTTGGGGCTGAAATCCGCGCCACGATTACACGGCCACCTTATTCGAGTTAGTTAATTAGGCTAACCTTATATCGATGCTCCCAAGCAAGATTTATTATAACACAACATCAGTTCAATGGGGCCAATAAATCAAGCTGACTTGTCAATCCGCTAGACTTGCCATAGTCGTGCACCGCCTTGTCTACCGTCCACTTTAGCGCATCGATTTCAGCTTTAAACCCTTGTAGTGTGATGGGGCTTTCAGTAGTCACAGCGGGGTAGGCGTAGGCCGTGCTAATACTAAACTTGGCCTGTCTATCTTTGATACGTTTTGATTCCGCTTGTGCGGCGGCATTGGCGGCGTCTTTACTCTTATACGTTCCTTTTAGTTTTTTTGTCTTACTGCCACCTTTGGTATCGACTGTGCTACGTTTGGCAGCGCCTTTATCCTGATAGCTGGCCGATACGTTATCATAATCGGACTGACGATCTTCGATGCTGTAACGGTAACGGTCACCGGTGCGCTTTGTGATAATAGTGATATCTAGCGGGTGTCCACTGGTACTAACGTTACTATTAGCGGTAAATATCAGTAGCTTGCCGTGCTTAATATTGACTACTGCGCCGTACTGATGACAAAGCCGCGTCAGTAGATGAATGTCAGATTCATCGGTTTGATCAACGTGACCGACATTGATAGTAGATAGATTGGGCTTGATAGATAACTCTAGCTGCTGACGCTTGGCGATTATATCGGCGATCTCTCCTAGTGTCTTATTATGATACGACTCGTTATGTCCTGACTTGAGGGATGACTTAAAATCAGCAGACTTAGCGCGTATGCTAATCGTGTCCGGCGCTCCTGACCACTCGCTACTATCTACTATGTAGGTTCCCATATCGACAACGCCGATATCAGCAAACCCCATCCAACACTGTAGACGCACACCGCGCTTAGGAAGCTCCAATGCGCCGTCATGATCATCTAGCGTAAGCGATAGCTCATCAGCGTCCATATTCTTATTATCTGTGACCGTCACACGCATGAGACGTGATATAACCTGATCATTAAGGGGCTTGTTATCAGCACTTAATCTGATGATAGGGGTACGTAGCATGCTTATATCTCTTGTGTTTGGGTGTCTTGCGTCATCGCTTTGTCAGTCTGAATGCGATCATCATCAATACGAGTCAGCTTCATGGTGCCATCTATCTTACGTGCCACGCCGCGATTGGTGATATGGCTGCGCGTTTCATCGATAGCAGTAATTGCAAAGACGCCGTATAGATAGCCGCTGCCGTCAATCAGCACATATCCGCCGCCGGCGTCGGCCATCTCTGACAGATCATCGATAGATTGACGATTGCCGAAGCCGTGTGACTGATATATCATAAAAGGGATAGTGATAGTTTCTTCACCTGTGCCTGTGTACTGATACTGGTCACGGCTCTGCGCTACCGCATTGCTAACATACGACCAAGACCGACTACGCTGTAACTCGCTAAAAGTAAGCGTGTCCACGCTAAATACAAATTGTCCTAATGTCAGTAGCATTACCATTCCTCCGCTAAGTCATATAATGCTGCGTTATTGCTTTGGCCGCGTTGTTGTTTGGCCAGTGTGTCTGCGACCAGCTGAGCGATTTGCTGTTCGGACTGATGAGGTTGCGCATTGATCGTGATGTTAATTGGCGCTGCTGATTGACTTTGAGCATTGCCGCGACCCATTACTCCGCTTGCCATGATTGGCTTGCGGTTATCAAAACGGATCTCGCTAGTGTCCATCGCCGCGCGTAGGCTGTTGCTAGTCTTTAGCATAGCCTGCACTGGGCTGTCATTTTTGAGGAGTCCGTTATTAAGGCCTTGCATCATATAATCACCATAATCGGTGAAAACTCGACTAGGAGAGCGAATGCCAAGCAGTCCAGTAAACGCGCCTTTGACTCGACCTGCGACGCCCTTGATGCCCTCAACGACAGCTGTTGCTTTACTCATAATGCCGTTTTTAAGGCCTTCTAGTAGGTTTGCTCCATAATTATAGAACTGCGCACCTAATCCAGATAAGTAGCTCCATACCGCTGCAAACGCTGTCATAAATAAACTAACAGGATTGAAGTTCGATAAAAAAGTGTTTAGGGCTTGAATGCCGGTACTGAATATCGACTTAATCCATTCCCACGCGGCGGAGACGCTAGCGGTAATGGCTGACCAAAGATTAATAAAGAACTCTTTGATAGGCCCCCAGTTTTTATAAATAAGGAAAGCGGCTACTGCTAGTAATGTAATGGCGATTAAAATAGGGTTGGCCATCATCGCCGCGCCTACAGCCTTGACTGCACCGCCTACCATTTTTATACTTTTGATAAGCATGGTAAAAGGCATCAGTGTAGCAGGTAGCCCAAGCGTAGCTAGTGATGCTTTTAGCAATGCAATAGGCCCTAGCACAGTGAGCATAACTGCGCCAATGGTCCCTAAGATAATCGCGCCAATGGCCAAGATACCGAATAGCTTACCCAAAACAGATACTAGCTCTGGGTTTGCTTTGGCCCATTCGGTCATCTTACTTGTTATGGCGGTAATACCAGTCAGTAGACCACTGATTGAATCAGCGTTTGCTTCATATAAAGTGCTTCTTAATGCATCAAGACCGCTCATGGTTTCTTTGAATTCGCCCATGCGGTTGTCATTCATAGTGTTCGCAAGTTTTGCAGCTTCACCATTGGCACCACCAAGCGTCTCAACTAACTTATTGAGCTCTCCGCTACCTGCTTTATCAACTAAGACCTGTAGTGCATTGCTGGCTTCTTCACCTGCTAAGGCTTTGAGTAATCCTAATTTCTGAGCATTACCCATGTTTTTGGTTTTATCATCTAGCTCTTTTAAGATATCAGGCATCGCGCGTAGATTGCCATTGGCATCAGTCGTTTGTAGATTAAGCTGTTTCATGGCTGCAGCTGCCATTTTGGGCGGTGCTGCCATACGTGACATGATCGAGCGTAGCGCAGTACCGCCCATGCTGCCTTGAATACCAGCATCGCCAAGCTTACCCGCCATAGCTGCGACTTCCTCTAGTGATATACCTAGACCCGCCGCGCCAGGCGCTGCATATTTCATAGTCTCACCAAGCATACCTACATCTAGGTTGGCGCGAGTGAAGGCTGCAGATAGCACGTCCGCAACATTGGTCATCTTGGTGGGGTCAAGTTTCATACCTGTTAATATATTACTAGCAATATCGGCGACTTGCGGTAGCTCCATGCCACCTGCCAAAGCTAAATCTAACATTCCGGGCATCGCCGCTTTAATACTATTAGGCGTAAACCCAGCCATCGCCAAAAATGCTTGGCCACGCGCGGCATCAGCTTGGGTAAAGTTGGTAGAAGCGCCTAGCATTTCGGCTTGTTCTTTTAGCGCTTTGAGCTGAGGACTAGTCTTATCCAGTCGTGTTAATGCTTGCAGTCGTGACATTTCTTGCTCAAACTCTAAACCCGGACCTAAAAACCGCGCCGCTGCATAAGTTGCGGCCGCGCCACCAGCTGCAAGTTGGATAGACTTATTACGCATGTCACCCATCTGCTGTGACTGCTGCTGAGCTCGCCTGACCCGATTCATTCGCTCACGCTGTTGATCCAGTCGCCGATTAGCTTCGGCTATTTGATCTGCCAGACGGCTTTGATGCCGACCTAAATCACTAGTAGAGACACCCGCCGACTCTAATCGTTGCCTTAGCTGCGCTAACGACTGCCTTTGACTATCCATATTACGATCTAGGCGCTGCACGCTACGCGATGCCGCATTAAACCGGTTTATCAATGTTTGTGATGGGTTGTCTGTGGACTCGATTTGCTGACGCAATGACTCCATCCGCTGCTTAGCCGTCTGCAGCTTACTGCTAGTCTCTGTCAGCTCTCGGCTCATATCTTTAAAAGAGCTAATGCGGTTTTGTGTCGCCTCTAGCTTTTTGACAGCACTACGCGCGTCGTTAAACGCGTCGACTGAGCGCGATACTTGTGACTCGATACCACGTAGCGGCCCACTGATATCATCAATGAGCTTGAGCGTAGCCGATAGATCTAAATTACTAGCCATGTCACGCGCCTTTTATTGATTACTTGTTTGCGTTGGCGTCTTGGAGGGTTCGGATGTCGTTGACGTGTCCATCAGCCGCTTTTGCCAATTCAATATATCTTGCTGTGCTCTCTTTGAATAAGACTGAGAGGGTAGCGGCGTAGTCAGCACGGGCTGCGCTGTTTTCACGGGCAATACTGGAGTTGAGACGATCGACGGTTTCATGCAACCGCTCATTAGCGCGGTTAGTATTAGCAACGTCCAAAGCGATAGCTTCTTCGCGCGCTTGGCTATCGTTAATAGCTTGAATAACTTGCTCATGGCTCTGCCTTTCTATTTTGCGCGCGCGTACTTCATAAGCAGCGCGTTCAGTGGTTAGCGTCAGCTCGTGCTCGGTTTTTATATGTTCGATAGATTGTACTAGCGTATAGACAGAAAACAGTGCAAAGACAAAAAGAGACGACAGCACGAATATGACAATTTCTCTCCAGAATTTTGCTAGTAGAATTGCATTCATGGTTACCGCCTCTTAGTTATTTGTCCGACTCACTACGTTTACGCGCCTTGTCATGCCAATCCATTAACTCATCAATATCCATATCATCGCAGTCTGATGGCCGCCAATGAAAAACGACTGCCAGATCTGCAATAATGTCCTCTACGCTGTGTGGGATGCCTCGGTTTTCGCGCTCTCGGCCTCTTGCCGTGCTTTCTCCCGTTGCTCCTTGCTGGCGAAAAAACCGACCACCGCTGTAGATAGGCTTAAAAAGTCAGTAGGATCTAAGGCGGCAACTTCATTCTCTGCCAGTGGTGGCGTGCTGACACGCGGTACAAGCTTGATGACGGTATCAACGTCAAGTTTGAGTAAGTCAGATAGAGATAGGCCGCGTAGTGCACCGGTCTTTGGTTTATTGATAT
>Ga0114901_1000685_pt1 | contig 21496 bp, 27 predicted proteins | sample MalvireepMed_s16_FD_89686 | JGI IMG/M metagenome (GOLD analysis project Ga0114901, IMG submission 89686) | Marine viral communities from the Global Malaspina Expedition - Malaspina viral metaG DeepMed_s16 | ecosystem: Environmental > Aquatic > Marine > Oceanic | place: Mediterranean Sea... | reverse complement strand
ATGTGGCCCCATGCGGTAATGATGTCCATGGACTAACCGCTTTCGCACGAATCGCTGCTTCGGGAAGTTTTTCTTGAAAGACTTCAAGGACGCACGCAAGTCATCATCACTCCACGATAATTGGGGCAAGTCTGACTCAGGGATGGCTTTGTCCAGTTGATACAAGGCATGGGCATTAACGTAATCATGTACCCCCATTTTGGCTAAGCGAATCAACTGGGGCGAACGGGCAAAGTAGCCAACTAGCACCGCTTCGATTCCTGAATAATCAATCTCCCACAATGTCATCCCTTTGGGAGCCACAAACATATCCTTGACCAGAGATTGGAGTCCTCCCCCATGAGGGATCTGTTGCAGGTTCGGATTGACCATGGAAGTCCGTAGGGTATCAGGGTTGTTGGTAATGGTAGGATGCACTCGACCATCCTTCAACACCGGCAACCCCCCAACGACTTTGATGTCATTGGTCTCCCAGTCAGCCTCGACTTTCCCGATATATGTCCCGGCCAGTTTCTGGACTTCCCTGACATCCAAGACCAAGGGATAGAGGGGGTCTTTAGGGTATTTCAGCATCAAAGCACGCAAGGCTGTTTCATCAGTTGTACGCTTCCCCTGTCTCTTGACCACTTTATGTTTGTGATAATCCTGCCACCGCTGAATTCCCTGCCAACTCACGACAAACGGCTGCGGAACTTCCCAGGCTTCGACTTGTTGTGGCACGGTTTCCAGTGATGACTCACAGGGATGTTTCTTGTTGAGTTTTCCTTCCTTGCCGCAATCAGGACACCGTTTAACCTCTGCGTTCACAGTCACCACATGACCATCCGGGAATTTCTTCTCGGCTTTGTCTTTTTGCTTATAGAGTTTATGGGGCTTGAGTTCAGCAGGCACAAGATCTTGTATCTGGTCATCCAACTCCCCCAATTTCTTGTGCAAGGTCATAGCGTGATCTTTGCGGCGTTCCTGATCAACACGCATCCCTTTTTTATGCATGTGCTGATACACAGGCTCACAGTCCACCACCTGTTCGGTGTACATGCGCCACATACCAGCTTCACTGAGCAGCTGCCAGCATTTTTGGGTAATCCGCAACGCCACATCACTGTCTGCCGCGTTGTAATAGGCAGGACTCTGTCGTCCCAGATGCTTCCATCGCTTCTGGTCACGCAATAACATACTAGCTACGAATCCCAGACTCTTGGGAAGGTCAGAATGCAACACATGCCACGCAATCATCCCATCGTAGACTGTCCCATTGATCGTATATCCTGCTGCCTCTAACCTCGGACAGTCAAACGCCATGTTCCAGACAATCTTGGGATTGTCACTGGCTAAGGCTGAGGCAATGACCTGCCTATAGGCTTTGGTGGCAGGGATACTCAGAGCTTTCCACGGCTCATAGGCAAAGCTAATCCGCTTGATAGGATTGTTCGATCGCAGGTCGAGTTCATCTTCATCCCTTCTCTTGTTAACGGTTTCAATATCAAAGCTAATGGTCTTCCCTTGGTCAATGGCTTCGTCCACCCATGCCTGCGCTGCAGGAGGACCGGGGTCTAAGGCATAGGATGTCTGCGGATGCTGCATCCCATTCTCCGCCAACTCCACTCCCACCTGTAAATCCCGAATCAATACCGACGCAAAATGCGGATTGCCTCTGAGGATATAACTCGGATGAACAGACGGCAGAATGTTAAAAGTTCTCCACGGTTGGACATACCCCCGCATACTCAAAATCTCTCCTTCAGGGAAGAACTGTCTCAACGCGGTATTGCCCAAGGGCATAATCACATCAGGGTTCAATTTCTGGATCAACGGCCATAAATGTTGAGTCCAGCATTGATGCAGAGCTTGGGTGGCATAATTCCCATGGATGTTGTTGTCTGGAGGCTGACACCATAAGGCATTGGAAATCCAGAACGCATCCCTATCCAAGCCAGCACGAGCAAAGCAGTCTCCGAGGATCTTCCCGGCAGGCCCTATAAAAGGACGGCCCTGGAGGGCTTCTTGTTCCCCCAGGGCCTCACCAACCAACAAAACCCGCGAAGTCCCTTGCCCGTCTAGCTGCAAGAAACCCGTGCCAAGGGTGTGGAGTTCACACCCCTGACACGTTCGCGGTTTGTTTAACATTTATCTCGGCGTGATGTAGTAGCGGATTCTCGCACGCGCAGGAACCTTCCGACCACTGGTTGGTTCCACGACATACGGGAGCTTCTCACCGGGATTCTCCGGGTCATCCCCGAAGTCCTTATAGGAGTCTGCCAAAGTCTCCGCTGTTTCGGAGTCATAGCAAGACCAGTCCACAAACGCTTCAAAGGTCGCTCCGAAGGTTTGCTCGATTGCCGCCACCCATTCATCCATCTCCGTGGATCGGACAGGAGGAACGCCGCAGGCTTTGAGATAGTCAGTCAAACGACTACTTCCAGCCAACCGTCCCATTGTGCGGGGCTTGGAACTGCACCGCTCAAAGCGAAGTTTATTGTCTTTGCCTTCGGGGGCATCGACAATTTCGATGTTGTCCACCACGATACGCAACAACCCTTCGTGGTCTTCATAGGTAACAGAATCCGGGGCTTTCATCAGGTAACGACCTGATGGAACAGGGGGTGCTGCTGGACGGTCATATGCATCCCACTGCCCCGGATCTGGTGCAGACAATTCAGCCGGATTGATTCCACTCACTAGTTCTTCTCCTTGTTATTTATTTTTTTGATGAGTTCTTCCTCTGCTGCTTGCTCCCGAGCTTGGATAAACCCAAGGGCCTTGACCAGACTCGCAGGCTCCACAGAATTCGGAACTTTGACCGACGCTCCCTCACGGGGTAATCGGGGGTTACTCAGAACCACTGTTCGCGCCCCCAGTTGGGGGTCTGAGTGGGGAGTAAGGTGGAGATGGTACTTCCCATTGGTCATCGCACACCGAAAGGTGTAGTCCACCCACCGAGGCAACTGCCCTGTGAGTGATTCCCCAACAACCAAGGGTCCAACAATGGGGGTATTTTGGGAACTTTCCCCCCGCCTGACACCCGCTGTGTAAATGTGCGCGACATCAGGTTTCTGCGCTAACACACCCTCACGAATCTGCAACTGCACCATGCCATAGTGGGCACGGTTAGAGGTGCCGAGCTTGAGAGTATCTGTTTCTTCACGAATCACGACATTCCACGCGCCCTCGCCTCCGACATTGGTGCCATCGGCAGACATCTGAGCGAGTGAGGACATCAGCAGTTCCGCATACGCAGTCAGGCCTTCATGGACAATCAAGCCCACATCATCTTTGGCTACGCTACGGTATTTCTTGCCATCTACCCTGACTTCACCACGCATAGCATGATTCACCCACAGCCATGCATTACCTTGGGGTTCAATTAACTCCACAACCCCATGTTTCGCCAAGCTCCGATAGGGCTTCGCAGACCCTTTGTCTGCCAAGAACACCACAGTTCGCTTGTCGTGATCAATTTTTAACTGGGTTGCCAGTTCTGCAATCATGGTGGACTTCCCATGACCGGTGTCTCCATACAACAGAATAGATAATTCTGATGGTAATTCCAGCTTTGCCATTGCTACTCCTTAATTCAAAATATCACTGACCACGCCAACGGCCAACAGGAAGAGGATAAACAGATATGCCAGTAATGTCAAGGGGTATACTTTTCCCATTATTTTCCTTTCAATTCACGTTCCATCTTGTGGTGAGGTACACGGGGTTTATACATGCCAGATCGCACAGGATCCTTATTCACCTGTTTGTTCCAACAACATTCCAGATAGGGACACGCTCCCCACTGGGCTTCGCATTCACTAAAATTCTGCGGAAAGACTTCATCGAGGATTTGCTGCTGAGATAAATGGGGCATGTCCTTTGCCTCGGCAATCATCTTCTCCCTGAAGTTTCGTTGTCTCAGGAATCCATTCATCATGTCGTAATTGACAAAGATAGGCTGAGTTCTCGGGAAGCAATTCGCTACGGCATCCGGTTCATTCTCCAACAACCATTCAATCCAGCCCTCGATACCAGTCTTGGGGACTTGTTTTGTCCCCTCGAATTGTGCTGTGGAGAATCGCTCGAAGCCGGATTTGCGCTTCAAACTATATTGCGTTGGATACAACCCCGGACTGCCAAACTTCCGGTAGCCATACATCAGGGGATGGTAGAGCTTTCCGGCCCTGATATTCCCTTTATACAACCCCTGCACCCACGCCCCGGCCATTCTCTCTCCTGTAGCCTTTTCACAGGCTAACGCCGTTAATTGCTGCTGTAAGGCATGCATCCACTTCCGATTCCCCCATGCTGCTGAGTAGGTCTTGAAATCGGGATACCACAAGTCCCCCGATTTCTTTTCTCTCAACAACAAATCAGGCCTCATCATGTAGACAATGCCGTTATCTTCCATTTCGAGTTCCTGTTCAACAGCGACTTTGTCGAAATTCTTCTTCCACTCAGGCCACACCGCCTTCGCGAATCCCCACAGGAGCACTTTGCAGAGCTGTTGGTGTTCTGCGCTCAATTCCCCCCATTCTGGGAGGTTTTCGAGATGTTCTGTCGCTGCTTGTGCACCCCCGATGTCATACTCGGTGACAATTTCCAGCCCTTCGTGGACCGCGATCCCGAAGTTCAGAGCTGTGGCTGCCCTCGCAGGGACAATTCCAGAGCCATCATATTCCGTGAGCCAGTATCGTTTTCTGGCACACTTCCAGTCAGTTTCGATTCTTGTTCGATCTACCACGATCAAAGCCATTACTATTTCCTTCCTGTGTTATCATCCTTCGATGCAATTCAATACATTCCTTCCCCCTAGCGAGGTGAGCGTGCTCGCTGGGGCCTCCGGTAGTGGCAAAAGCACACTGATCTTACAGTTATTGCATGCTTGGGGGCAAAAACAATCGTTCATTGATATTCCCACACCACCCGATGGAGTCGCTTACCTTGCTGGTGACCGCTCCATCCACTCCCTGTATCATCGTGCCCAAGATGTTGGACTCGATATGCAGACTATCCCACATACGTCGTTGATTGACAACCAAGATGTGGATATTCGTATGTTTCAGTATGACTCGCTGAGTCTGTTATTCAAACTGCTCGATAGTCTCGGAGGGCCATTGTTCATCATTGACCCCCTGATTATCTTTCTTGGTGTTGACCTTAATCGTTATCATCTGGTCGCCCCACAACTCATACGACTGAATCGTTATTGTCAGGACAAAGGCTATACCATTCTCGGCACCCACCACACCACCAAAGCTCGTTCCGATTTTCAATTTCTCAGACCTCAAGACAGAATCTCAGGCAGTTCAGCACTTAGCGCATTTACGTCTACGCAACTTGCATTGACCTCACCAGAAGAATCACAAACACAAGGTACATCAACTGAACAGGCAGCACGATTAGATATCGTGAGTCACTTAGCTGCACCGGAAACACATTGGTTAGCGCGTGATGATCAAGGGTTGTTCTCAGCTATGGGGCCAGATGCCGATCGTGTGATCCAATCCTGTGGTCCGGTAGGTTTAGCGATCTATCAATCGATCCCTGATGGATCAAGTCTCTCCACGCAGGACATTCTTAGCATGATGGGAGATGTTGCAAGTCGAGCGACTGTTTATAGGCAGTTGGAAAAGTTAGTGGATATGGGAATCTTGAATAAAGCCTCACGAGGACTCTACGAAAAAGGGCAGACCCACTAGGGCCTGCCCATTTCCGCTAACTACTCAATTCAGTGCGGGTAAAGAACCTCAACACAATATTCGCCACAGCTAAGACTTGTGCAAGGGCTTCAGGATTGGGTTGTTCTACAGCTGAGGCCACGCCAAGTGTGGCAAGATTCAGCCAGAAGGTTTTCGATTTCCACCATGATTTCATAAGCTACTCCGTTCTGTAATAGTGACATCCTCATCCTCGAAACGCTCGGTGATGAGTTTCCACGCTGTTTGGACTTTTGTTGCTGAGATGGTCACGAGGTCTTTCCGGTTCTTATCATTAAACTGCACCCAAAAACTAAAAAATTTCATACGACTTAGCCTACCTTTCTTCATTGTAATGTCATCCCTTTGGTATGGGTCATGGCTCCATCTAAGAGTTGGACAATCTGCAATACACGAGCATGCTGGGCTTCCAATGAGCGATCTTCCTGCAAGATTGCTCCAATGGCCGCAATACAGGCAATGAATCGTTGCTCTTTGGAGAGATTCTCCATGTCAGCATTTTGGTGAATGGCCACGGTAAATTCCAACGCTTCTATTAGTTCTGCTGTTGACAAGTTAAATTCCTTTGCGATGGATTTAATCGCTTCAGGATTATCCGGGTCTAGACTTCCATAGTCCATGCGCCTCGCCTTTGTTTCACATCAAATTCCACATGACAATGTGTCTTATGGTTTGCATCGCCATATAGGATATCAAATCCTAGTCCCAGTTCGGCTTTCAGGTAATTGACGACATCCTTCATGGCAAGTTTGTGGCTTGCTTGTGTCTGTAATTGTCCTTTACCCACTTGGAAGTCCAGTGCCAAATCGCGGAAATGAAGACTCTTTTTTGAATGAGCATGGTCATTCATCGAGGTAATATGGATATCCAGGCCATGCCTCGCGGACCACACAGCCAGCAAATTCAAGGCGATGACCATGTTCGGGTCAAGCCACGCGAACCTGACATTCTCCCTCACGCCATTAAATACTACCATTAGTTTAGTTCCTCTCTTATCGTCTCAATAAAAATACGAGCAAAGGGGTCATCCGGTTTCTCAATCGAGAATGCATTCCGATTCGGTTGCAGGAACTCCCTTGGACAGCGCAGATAAAAGTTGATTCTGTGCGTCAACGGCAGGATGCCATTGTCGAAATCACAGACGAATTTCTGCATCTCAGGAGGCAAGGTACACCGGAACCGTTCTTCCTCTGTCAACCTATTGAGAATCCAGAGGTCTGTCTGCGTCACCACTGCCCGAAACTTCTTTTTCAAACGTCTGTTCAAGGCTTTGGCAGCCGCACACTGGTAAGGGTCATCTGGTTTCCCAATCCTGATATCCCGTGTGTCTATGCGACATACAAGGATTGTGAGGTCCATCTGTGAAGGGTCTATGATTCTCTGGCCTACTTTTGCCAAGGTTTCGCCCTTTCTGGAAGGTTCTCTGATCCCAGAGATCTACGCTCTGCTGATCTCATCCAGATCTCTGGACATCGGTTTGAGTTCCATGGCAATGTCACGGATCTTGGCACCGATCATGATCCCGTATTCCTGCAAGGCTTTTTCATCTTGTTGAGCAATGGTGGCCACGCCATCAATCAAGATAGGCAGGGCTAATTTCTTGGCCCCTTCCAGCGTTTCGGATTCTTCAGGCGTTACGTCCCCCAAATGTCCCCGAACGTCACCAACCGTGGCATCAGAGGTCTGGATGATAGCCATGACAATCTTGCATCTGTCATCGGACCAGTTCGCGTCCAAGACAATTTTCTTGTCACCCCATGTCGTGCCCAGTGTTTGCCAGTTTCCAATCTTTTCACTCATCTTATTTTCCTTCCCATGTTGTTAATTCAACCTCTGCATATGTTTCAATCCAGCATTTCGCCCCGCAGGATAGGGGCTTTTGGCTCTGTATAATACGCGTCGGCCCCATGACACGAACGTCATGCGCGTAGGCCTTTTGCTTCTTTCCTGCTTCGTAATACTCCACGCCTATTGCTTCCTTGTAGGCCTTTTTCTTCCAGTTCCGCGTCATGGTATGGCGGTTGACATGGATACGCTTGAGATTGTCGTTGTTGATACGTTTTGTTTTCATTATTGAGGCTTTTGTTGTTGGGCTTCCATCAAATGCTTAATCAAGTCCCGTGACCGTTCTTCTTTCAGGCTGTCAAAGTATTCTTTTTGCTTGGCTTCTTCGACCTTCGCTAGGGTTTCGCCCTCTGGAGAAGAAGACCCAGGTGCTGGGGCTGCCGAACCAGGATTCGCCAAAAACAATTTCCCTTCGTAAACTTCCCCCGAATCTTTGTCGGTCACGACCACATATACATGTTCGATTGAATCCTCGGTCGGGTAACTGTTCGCATCTCCCAGCTCTACATCGACTGCCCAATCCTTATAACCACCTTCTTCTATGTCCACATTGACCTCACTTTCTCTCTACAGGTTGACTCTTTAATATATATGTCTATGAGACTATCTATCTAATAATGTAATAAATACCTTTTTTACAGATACTTAGAGAAGTCTCACGCCCCTATATTTAGCCATATTTACGTTGATATTTGAGACTCAGAGTCTCATTCTCGTATAAAGTCTCATACCCCTGAGACAGCATAACCCTTGCAGCGTCATGCGTTTACGCTCGTAATCTCAAATCCTTAACCATACTAAGAGTCAGTGTGTAGATTATAGGTCAGATGACCTTATAGGGGGGAATTTTTTTTGATTTTATTCTTCACCAATTCGTGCGTCATAATTTCCATCATCGAAGTCCTCAATGAACGTCTTAGCTTCGTCGTAATGCTCAGGCTCGCGTCCCTTGCACGTATCGCAACATTCCCTGACAAGGGTTCGCATGAGCGTCACGTAATCCCAGTCGGTCTTGAGCATACCCTTACGCATGGTCATGCATAGGCAGCAGGTCATTCCTGCCCATCGACCCGCGCACCAGTGGCCGCATTTGCGGATATATGGGATTCTCCACGATTCAGGCATACAGCTGACCTAGTTTTTCCCAGTTCTCTATATCCAAGACTGTAGACTGAAGCCAACGCTTACCGCGCCCTTGTAAGACTGCATACTCGCGTTCCTGCTTCGCTTTTGCTTCTTTGAGAGAGTAACCACGAGCTATCCAATATAAATGTGGGGGTAGGCCTTTAGCAGCTGTCAGGCAGTTTGGACAGAGATACCGCTTTGGATTATGCAAGCCAGATATAACCGAGGTATTGTCTGCTAGTCGGATATTACTAAACCATGTTGGGCGGCTTTTTGAGTATGTATTAGCTCCTAGCACTGCACCATATTCTTGCTCACGGAACCTAAATCGTGGCCGCATAAGACCCGCATGCCATCCTAGATGTTCTAAATTTAACGCACTTTTTCGTTTGTGCTCTTCGATGATGTTTGAGTAATAGTGAGGACCGTTTGTCAGTGCATACCATTCACCTTTATGCATTCTGAGAGTTTTGTGGTCCGTAAATCCTTGCTCCTGAACCATGAAGCCTGTAGTTAGACCATGAAAACTATCCTCACGATAATTCTGAGAAGTAGCGCGCGGTCCTTGCCCAAACCAAACTTTTGCGTTGTGGCAACGACAACAAGACTGCTGACTGATATCCCGTGCTATCAGTTTCATAATTTCGTCGATATTATCGGATGTCAGGCCTTCCGGGTGCTCTGTATTAGGCCCGTAATACGTCCCGTAATATCTATCTAACCTATTGATATTACTTGTCGTTTCTCGTGCCAGTTCTGACCTTACAGCGACACAACGGTGGCCGCATGCTGCTGTTAATGGCGGGGTTAATAGTGCGTGATACTGTTGTGCAATTCCACTTGTCACGAGGTTAGGCTGGCGATGCTTTGCCAGTCCCTTAACCTTGTCGCTAATGCCGTCCCAATGCCACATGAACGTATTATTGCCCGTCCAAACTTCTTTGGACTTGGCCTGAATTTCTTTCTCACTTTCTGATAGTTCGTCATCGTCCGTATGGGCTGAATATAAACCTCGTTGTAGTATCTCTATTTGGGAATCCTCACTGTGCCATTGCTCCCATTCGTGAGCGTAGCGATTGCTCACATCCTTACCTGCGAAATACTTCCGTAGTTCCATGTTTACCTCCCTCGTGGATAGTCTACAACGGTAACGCCATTGTATTGAAATAGCACCCATAATTCTTGGTCAGATTTTAGGGGTATTCCGTCACTCGAATAGGCATCCGTCAACCACACTTTTGGGGTTTGCATTCCTGTCAACTTGTCAATTTGCTTCCCCGCTTTTGTGATGCTCGTGCCGCCACCGCCGGAACTAATTGCTTCCTGAATCGCCCCTAAATCGTGGACAGGAATAAGTTCATCGTGGAGCATTCCATCGTCGAACACTGCGACCGTTGAACCGGCCAGTTCTGGTGTCTGATAGGCTCCGTTCATCATCTGGTTTACGGCTTCATGGTCGATAGAACCGCTCGCGTCAATGCACCAGACACCCTCCCAACCCTTAGAACGCTTTTGTCCCGGCAGCAGTCCAGACTCAATGTAGCGATGTTCCCGCGTCCATGTTCGGTCCCGGTCTATTCTCGCGTTATGCCTCTCTAGGAGCCTATCCAGCACTTCGCCAACCCACGCTGGAACTTTGTATATTGCTGGCCGCTCTCGACCGCTCCCACGGCCTACGCCGCTCCGGTCCGTATTCGCTACCCCATTACTAAGGTCCGTAAAGCCTCCGTCAAACCCTGTTTCTTCAACTTCAGCCTCCCACGACTGGAGCACTTCGGCTATGACTTCGGCCTCGCGTGACTTACTTTTCTCGTCCGTATCTGACTCCACTTTGCCTCGCCCACAACCGCCTTTACCGGGCTGGCCAGCTGGACCCTCTCCACTACCGTCTGGTCCCGGTCCCGGACCTTTTTCTTTAGACAACCAGTCATACGCCAATTCTGGAGGCATTGCTGGAATCCCAAGTCGCTCGTATGTGCATGTTGCAATGTCACAGGCTTTATCAATCAATTGCCAATCTACCGCACCACCCGCGTGAATTGCACAATCCGTAACTTGATTCCACAGTTCCCCATTACGCTCTTCTTGGCGTTTCTGGTGGTCGAGCATTACATGAAAACACTCGTGACGTAACATGTGCTCTCTGGCATTTTCATCCTTGCAATTCCTGAACAGAGGACCGAGCAAAAGCTCGACCCGTCCATCCTTGACTGCAACCGCACACGTATCAACTTCGTCTGTTTCCACAACCGTATCGGTTAGTGCTAGAAGCTTGGCCGACATACGACTTAGACCCTTAAACCTCCGGGTTATTTTCTTTTTGGGCATCTTTCTCTTCCTTTCTGAATTTTTTATCAAGTCGAGCCATTTCCTTATCGGCTTGCTCTCGCATTTCTTCAATCGTCAATCCACCCAACCGGCCCGTAGCGTCCGTGATAGCTTGGGCAGCTGGAGATTGACACCAAGTCGTCAACGCTCGTGCAATTTCTCCCGTCTGGTCCTGCGTAGCTTTCTGCTGGAGAATCCGCATAATGTCATTGCGAACTGGAATGGTTGAACTCATTAAAACCGGAACCAACGAACTACGGACTTGGCTCGCATCAGCAGCTCTTGCCCACGCCACGCCATCGACGATAGCGTGCTCTTCTAACCTATGTGCGATGGCCTCAGCTTTCTGGGCAGGGAACGAACCGTAGAGCACCATTCTCTGGACCGCTGGTTTCCAGAATTCGGGGGTTTGATACCAGCTGGCCAACCGGTGCCCTGCACCAAACCAGATATCTAACTCAGGCACGTTTTCTTCAACTGGCGGGTAGATATCTTCCAGTAAATGCCTTACTTCAGCCAGTGATTCTCGCTGGAGAACTTCGTAATCTTTAGGTGGATACGGAACCCACAATAACCTTGCCATTAGAGGATTCGGCAATGGCCGCTTGGGAGGATTACAGGCAACCACAATCGACAGAGGCCTAACCTTCGTATAGCGAATCCGTCGCTCAGCCAGCAACGTAAGTAAACAAGACAAGACTGATTCTTGCGCTTTGTCTAACTCGTCGAGAAAAATCACATAATCCCCGATTCGGTCAATAAAGCCCGGTGGAATAATATTCGGGTGCGTATATTTCACGCCTTGGCCAGTCCTAAAGGGAAAGCCAGAAATATCTTCCGGTTGGTCCAGTTGTGCTTGGATACTGAGAACGTCGGCCCCGTGTCGAGCCGCCCACGTATTGACCAGTCGAGTCTTGCCAGCTTGAGAACTTCCACAGAGTGCAATGACCCCTAATGGACTTGGTTCCCCCGGTTCTTTGTCTACCGCTGCATCTAACAACGTAAAAATAGGTTCATCGCGGTCGAGCCACGTTAACGTATCTGTTCGTAATTTATCCATGTTCTACCTTTCTGACCCGCCACGGGCCGGTGCGTATTGTAGCAGCTTGGAAGTCAAAAATGACTTCCAAAATGAGTTGGAAGTCGAGAGATACGACTTCCACCTCCAGGTCGATACAAAAAAAAAGGCCGGGACAGTGGGACAGAGGTGCTCGCACGATGAACACTTCGATATGGTGACATTTGCATGTTTCCAGTTGTCACGCTGCCCACTACCCGACCCGCTAATACTTAGACGTTTCAACTCTTGGAACCTGACACTTAACCAGAACGTCTCACTCGACTCTGGACCCACGCGAGATACCGGGGGCCACGTTCGACCAGCTCGACTTCACAGATTTTACCCGTTGAATCCTTGTGTTCTATTTTCTGCACTTGCGGCAGCTCAGCCCAAGCAGCTCGGTCCGCGTCATAGCTTGCATGCTTGGGGAGTTTTGAATCTGGTCTAGACACTAGTCCTCCCTCTGATAGATAAATAAAGCATAGATAAGAAGCCCGACCAGCCCCCCAATAATAAGCAGGGGCCAGTCGGCTAGGGTGCTGTTAAATACCTCAACCACGAGTCGAACCGGGGCTGAGAAGGGTAATGCTATCGCCTACTGGATAGATAAGAGCGGCCAGCATTGCCGGGCTGATTTTCCGCACTGAACCACCTTTATCGGCTCTTGAGGGATGGTAGATAAACTGATTGACATGCTTTGACGTTGTCGGGCTGTGATACTGGTCGGTGACATAAATCCCAGTCTGGTGCTCAACAAAATCATCGCCGTTATCGGTCAGTTCGTTAGTAATAACAGGCTCTAGCAGCTCTACAGCTACGGGAGTCTGGTAGGAGAACCGGACCACTTTAATGGTCAATCCTTCCTTAGTTATTTCTATATCTGTAATGTTCTGTCTACTTTTCATACGCTCCTCTACGGCCAAGCAGCACGGCCTTAGTCTATTGCTCATGGTTAGTGTTCAATTCTGCCAGTTGTCGTTGGATATCCTCTAGGACTCTGGCCAATTCCCATAGGATATTCTGTGGATTATCGACTATATAAACGCTTGAGCCTATAGCCTTCTGGACGGCCTTGTCGAGTTGCGCTAGGCCTAGAACTTTGACCTTTTGGCAGTTTGGGCAGCGGACCGTGATTGTATGCCTAAACACTTTTTGAACCCTCCACCAGCTCCAGCACTTGATTGAGAGCCGCTATCGTTTCGGCCTTGTTTGGGGTTTCTGGACTATTCCACTCTGCCGCCAACTCTCGCAGAGTAATACCGATAATCCTTTTCAGCAGTTTGCTAGGTTCAGGGTTGATATCCCCGAGTTCTAGTCGGTCCATTGTTGAACCTTTTCCTTTTGGTCAGTCTGTTTCCAAGCAGGATGCTCAGAACGTCACAGCCGACCAAATCCACCGGGGCAAGTATACAGGTCCACGCCCTAAATATCCGAACATTACCAATAAATATGGTCAGGCTGAGAATGCTGGTCCGGTTGCCCCGGTCCGGTTTTCCACCTTCATACCTCATTGACTGTCTTATAAGGGAAGGGGGTAGGGGGGTTTTGGGTGCAGGTTCTGACCATATAGAAACATCCTTTCTAGACAATTTAAGGTTCTGGGATATAGTAGCTTGACTGACCATACTTTTTGGGATAGTATTCAACATAGGAGGAAAATATGACTGGACCAGCAACATTACGGCCCCAAAGAAGGAGTGGCAGTGGGATACCTCGGACAGCCGGGGTGAAATTTGAGATTGCAGATGACCCTGAGAGTTTCGGGGGGTTGTTAAAAGCGATGAGAGAACGATCGATGTTGACAACAAAGATGTTGGCAGCAAAATTGGGGGTGAGACCTGCAAGTATCAACCAATATCTCTACCGAAAACGTGGACAGGGCGGAACCAGTACATTGCGGTGGTTTTTACGCTATGCGGAGGCATGTGGATGCAAAGTGCATATTTCATTTCCAGCAGAAATGCCAAAAGAGGTACGTACACCTGGATTCTTAGTAACAGGTCTGGAGAATCGACATGACTCGGGCACTTAACGAAGCAGAAGCAGATCAATTCGCGTTGATGCTACTTTCAGGGGCACCAATCGGGGATTCAGTGAGATATTTCCTGGATATCAACACGCCTGATGAAGTAATCATGGATGCCGCGGAAACATGGCCAGGTCAGGATGAAGTACTCATTGCCCTGGAAAAATATACAGGGGGTCAGGCATGGCATAAGATGTCTGACCAACAGAGGTTGGAAGTTGCCCTGAAGAAGCATTACAACGAGATGGCCTATTTTTTGTGGAGTTCAAATTACGCGGAAATCGACGGCAAGGAGAGGCTGAAAGCCGATACTTGCCGTTCTGCCTTAGAGGTGAAGATAGCAGGAATGGCAGGTCAGGATAGTCCGTTGTCCAGATTCTATTCAGACATGCTGGATAAATACGAACCGAAAGGTCAGGCAAGTTAGTGGCAACCACAACAGTTGATCCTGCAATGCGGGATAGACTTGTCACCCAATTCCGGGCATTCATCTGCAAGGAAAATGGGATTGTTCCATTAGAGCACCAAGCAGATTGGTGGGTGACAACAGATGGCTATGAACTGACAGATATCGTGGCCAAGAAGAAAGAGAAACGACCAACAATAGAAGTCAGACTTCCACAGGGAAAGATAGAAAAACGTGTGCTGTTCCCCCGTAAGGCTGGAAGGGCAAAAGTCGTAGCTGAACTGGGTGCGTATAAATCAGGGAAATCATTCGGGGCAGGAATTTGGGGGGCAGCGTTTGCTGCCGTTCCCAATGCCTTGGTGTATCTGGTCGGGAATGAATATGACATGACCGCCCCGGAATTTGAATACATTCTGGAAGCCTTGTGTTCTGAGCGTGGATTGAACTTGAAATATAGCTCATTGCAGAACCGCCCCAAAGATGGTCGGTTGTGGTTGGAGCTTGATAATGGGGCCAGATTTGAGGCAAGATCCTGGGAGCGTTCGGAGTCTCTTAAGGGAAAAGAGGTCGATGCCTATATTTATTGTGAGGCCTATCAGCTCCCTGGGATCGAATGCTTTACGTCAGTCTCGCAGAACCTGAGAGTTCGACAGGGGTATGCGGTCTTTCCCACAACTCCTGACAGGCCATGGGTGAATATCTTCCACGAGAATGGTCACGGAAATCCTGACTTTGAGGAATGGGTCTGCAAGTGTGGTGTGCCAGCCATAGTCAATCCCATCAGTTTCGATCAGTCAGCGATGGACCGGGATAAGCATTTATTAACGAGAGAAAAGTTCTCGATTGCGTATTTAGGTCGGCTTGGAGATTACGTTGGGAGAGTCTACAATTACCAACGTGGCGATCGTCAATTCACCCTGCAAACACATCCACGGCTGTGGCATAATCCTGAAGCAGGAACGACGAAAGAAAATTTCAAGTTGCCAGATGATTGGCGTGTTGAAATTGGGGCAGATACGGGAACGTATTGTGCAGCCTCTGTGATTGCAGTCAGCCCCGAAGGGCAGGCCTATATTCTGGATGAACTGACAAATTATAGTTATGTGGCCAACACACCAGAACTGGATCCATCAGGTTCAATCGTTAATTGGGCTGCGGCCTTGAAGCGCATGGCGGCGATGTGGAAAACACGCCCCGTAGCGTGGGTGGATAGTAACAGTCAGTTCAAGCAGGAGTGTATCCACCATGGCGTACATCTCATGGCCAATAAACGGGGGCGGGAAGTCAGGACGGAAGCCACAAGACAGTATTTCCAGCATGAGCAGATTTTCCTGGCTCCGTGGCTGGAGATGGTGCCCTATGAATTGGAATATGCCCAATGGCCGGACCATACCAGTGCCAGTGGAAGATATGAACGCTTAAAAGTGAATGATCATGCACTGGACTGCGTAGAACATGTCTTATCAAGGCATCCACGCGCAACAACACCTGAAAAGCCCCGAACATTTATACCCCCTCCGGGTTCTGTCCAGTGGATGGGGAATCCATTAAGGCAGAAGAAAAAACGGCAACCAGCAGATTCACATTTGGGAGGAATGTAGTGAACAGACATGAGGTGGAGAAACGATTACGGGACGTTGAGTCGAAAGTGAAGTTTATGATGCACACATTGGCTTTAACTCGGAAGGATAATGACACAGGGAAAACAGACTCACGTACGTTTGATTCCCTTTTTGATCAGGCGGTGGCAAATGACATGGATGCAGCAAAAGTTGAGGAAGTGGTTGGGGATTCTGGAGATGGAGTACGAGATCGACAGGTTGCATCAAATGATAACCAGCCAGGATATGGCCCGAGATCAGAAGCCGGACCAGATGGATTCCCCAAATGAACGAGATATTCCAATGGAAGATACCCCTGATGCCCACTTGGGAGCGTTTTAGATGGCAAAGAAAAAAGAAGCCGAAAATTTAGCTGACTACACCGAAGACTACAATCGACTTCGGGCGCAGAAGGCCAGGAATGTCGGGTCAGTAGAATTACGGATCCTGACAAACCTTTCATTCATTTCTGGTGAGCATTGGGTGGGAACTCAAAACCGAATGCTGTTTACCCGGAGAAGAGACCCCAATAAGCTGCATCTGGTATTTAATCTCGCTGCACAGATGCTGCATAAGATGATCGGGAGGCTGACCAGTATTGCCCCCATCTTCAAAGCCAGAGCTGACAAGCAGGATCCGAAGAGTCTCGGGAATGCCCAGGTTGTCGATAAGCTGGTTCGGGCGTTGGATGAGAAACTCGATCAGGGATCCCGGACATGGGAACTGTTGTGGTGGATGTCCATTGGGGGTGTGGCCTTTGAATACATCCCCTGGGAAAAAGATGCCTGCATGGAACCTATGCCCCTGTTTGATGAAGAATCCGGGGAATTGATGTGGACTGATACCCAATCGGGGGAACAGGTCCCGGAAACCATGAGACAGATGGCAATCTCTCAGGGAGCACCCAAAGAGCAGTTTGAGGTAGTCGAAGAGATGACACTGACTGGAGATATCGGGAGTGAGATCCTGAGTCCCTTGCAGGTGTTTATTGATTCCTCTGTCAGGGCTGTTGATGATTTGAGTCCTGATCAGGCGGTCTATATCGCCAAAATCAGAACATTGGGGTGGATTGAAGCCAATTACGATGTCAACGATAAAACCATTGAAAATATCAAGGATGCCCAGGAAGTCAGGATTCTCAGTACTGACATCAAGCAATTTGGCGATCCAACTGGGGCGGTGCATTTACAGGACTTGATTCCAAGGGTACAGGGGACTCGGACCATGAATGACCCGGATTTGGCGGTGGTCGTGGAACGCTTCCAGCCTATGTCTGCCAAAAACCCCAGAGGGAAATATTCCTGCTTTATTCCTGGTGAAGAGATTCTCCATGATGGAGACAATCCCTATGAGGAAATCCCCTTGGTGGATTACCACTGGGGACCAACGACTATGAGTTTCTGGAGCAATGATTACGTCAGTGATTTGATTGCCCCGCAGCGATTCCTCAATAAGAGAATTAGTCAGCTTGGGGAACAGGCGAATGCGTCGATTTATGGTGATGAGCTACTGGGACCTGGATTGAAACGGGAAGATATTCCTGCTGATTATCCTGCCCCGATTGAGAACGGCTTGAATGAAGCTGGGATCAAGATGGTCCAGAGGAGAGATCCGCCCCAATTACCTGCCTGGTTCATGCAGTCAGTGGACTTGACCATGAAATTGATGCAGCAGATTGCTGGTGGGGCTGATTTGATGCAGGACCAGAAGTTTCCTGGCCAGATGAGAGGCCCTATGGCCGTGCCGATGCTTCAGGAGATTATTGATACGCAATGGGGCATGCTATACCAGCACCTTGGAAAACAGATGGGAAAAACCAAGGAAATGCGGATCAATCGGGTCAAACAGTTCTATCCAACCTATCGAACCCTGCATTACACAGATAGAAACATGAAAGATGAAGTGTTTATCTTTCAGAACTCTGAAATCCTGAAATCGGGGACAGATTACTCCATTACAGTCGAACGAGGGAGTCTGATCCCGGAATTGAGGGCACTGAGAGAAGCCAGGATTCGGGAGCACCTCCAGTCACCGCTGGCAGTGTTGTACATGGACGAGAGAACAGGGCGGATTGATAAAGAGAAAATCGCTGCTGACTTGAGTATGGGGGACGCAGGAAGGGAAGATTCCGAGATTCGCTACAGGAAATTGGCAAAATCCCTTGTAGAGAAACTATGGGTTGGAGAACCTCTTCCGCCTCACATTCCCATGCCGTTCTGGAATCTCAAGGTGATTATGGATGAATTGGAAGCATCCATGGCTACGACAGAGTATTTGGGGGCGAGTCCTCAGATTCAGCAGGGATTTGCTGAGTTCTGGAATAAATGCCGTGAAATCATGGTCAAAGCCAGTGAAAAACGTGAACAGGGCATGCAGAACACCATGATTCAGGGAGCTGTGGCTCAGGCCAGTCAACAGGCAGCAGCCAAAGCTGCCGCAGAAGCCATTGATATGGCGATGGGTCAGTTCAAGGAAAGTTCAAAGATCGCAGATGAAGCTCCAGAAGCTCTGGCTCAGGCACTCCAAGCACGCCAGAGTGCACTGGAAAAACGCGGTCCACGCGGTCCTGTGCAATAACTACATGTTGTGGGGGGTTTCCCAGCCCCCCTACATCTTGACACTACCTCTCTATCAGCTTTATAATTCATCTGATTGCCGGTTGAACGAATACGGACAGGCGAACAATGTCAAGGGTCTCCATTCAGGAATAAACCCAACACACTCCCTGGCCACTCGAAAGGAGACATGGCATGGCGGATGAGGAACTGGTTGAACAAGTCGAGACAAGCACAGTTGATGAGACTGTAGGCGGCGACCAAGAACAATCACAACAATCCGATTCAGGAGCGTGGCCTGCTGACGTACAAGCAGAGTTCACGAAAAAAACTCAAGCTCTCGCGGATGAACGGAGACAATGGGAAAATGATCGGTTCTCGCAACAGCAGCAAATGCAGCAATACCAGCAGCAGTTGCAGCAGTATGCAAACCAGATGCAGAATCAGCAGCAACAGGGACAACAGACTCAAGTGCAGCAGCAACAGCAGGGACTGTTGGACCAGTTGCGAACGATGCCGTATCTGGATGGGAACACGGCGGCTCAGTTGATGGAGCGAATTATGGGAGAAGGCATTAGCCCTCTTCAGCAACAACTCCAGCAACGTGACCAAGCCATGGCGCACATGTACAAAGAGTACAAAACGCTTAAGGATACGGTCGGGTCTTCCCAGTCAAAGTCAGTCGAGCAAGAGCTAAACAGCCGATTTCAGAAGTTACGTGATGAGCATGGCCTTCCTGATGCGCCGTGGGCTGATGACTACCTGAGAGATGTATATTTCTCTCACGAAGGAAAAGACTTGAACGCGCAATATCCAGAGATGGTGCGAACCAGACTTGAATCCATGCGAAAAGGCTTCAGGGAAATGGATAAAAAAGCTGCGGAAAAGGCTAAGACTTCACCGCTTCCCTTTAAGGGAGGTGAGTCATCACTTACCAGCGGGAAAACAGGTGGGTACAAATCAGCTCAAGAGCGTGCTGATGAACTTTGGCCCATGCTAAATCCTGGACAAGATGAATAGTCCGGGGGGAGATTCTTGTGGCTAGTACAACTGATGTTATTGAGGCAATGAAATACACCTATGGTGTAGATCAGGTCCTCTACCTCTTAAATGAGGAAGTCGTTACCTGGAACATGTTCCAGAAAATGAAAAAGCCTCTGGGCGGTCGTGGGCAATTCATCATGCCAATTATGGTGAAGAACCCAGGCGCGTGGACGGGTATTACGGAAGGTGGCGCGTTGCCATCCAACCTCAACCCAGACACGGCAGAGGCCACCTTCAGCCTCCAGGAATATACGGGGCTGTACAACATGTCGTGGAAACTGCTCCAAGACGCACGGAACTCAAAGTTTGCGTTCCAGACTGCGTTGAAGATGATGGAGCAGGGCTTCCGCCGACGCGTCCTGAAATTGATCAATGCTGATTTCATTTCAGATGGTCTAGGCAAACTGGCTGTCATGCCAGCCGCTGACAACCAGACCACCATTACGGTTGATGCACTCCCAAGTGTGGATGTCGGGATGACGGTTGACCTGATTGACGCGTCTGACAACGACGCTGACTTGGCAGCCTCACGGACTGTCTCGGCAGTGGATGTTCCGAATCGAACCATTACGATTAGTGGTTCGGCTCCAAGCGGCACAGCCGCAGGGGATTTCTTCTGTATTGAAAACACGACGAAATCCGGGGCAATTTATCACACCGATGGGCTGCTGGGGATTATTGATGATGCCAATCCTCCTTCAGGGAACTTTGGCGGCATTAACCGAAGTACTGCTGGAAATGAGTACTGGGAATCCGCAGTCCTGGACAACAGTGGCACCAACCGCGCACTGACCGAAGATCTCATGCTTCAGCTTGAAGATCTGGTCCGTGAAAAAGGCGGGGCTAAACTCAACGCCTATATGAGCAACCTGGCTATTATTCGTCGCTACCACGAACTCCTCAAGGATGACGTGTTCTATGCGATGAGTTCGCCCCAGGCACTCGACGGTGGTGGGGCTGGTCGTAAAGGTGGGTCAGGGCAAAAAGGGAAGAAGGGCGGCGATGGCCGTTCAATCTACAAATTCTCTGGCAAGCCATGGCACGTTGAGCCGTATTTCGCGGCCAATACCATTATTGGCATGGATACGGAGCATTTCTACATCGGTCACGGTGAGAATGCGGCTCCACGTCCAGTCAGTGAAATCTTCGATGGCACACCATTCTTCCGTCAGACTTCCAATGCAACCTTTGAGGTGGCATGGTACTGGCAGGGTCAGTTGCTGAGTGACAACCCAGCAGCGGGTGCGAAGATCGAAGACGTAGCCGAATCGTAAACTGAGTAGGTGGGGGAGGGGCTTCGGCTCCTCCCTGCCACTTCGCCAGAAAGTAGGGAAGTATGGGTATCAAAGCAATCGCTCGACTCGCGCCGGTTCATGTGGTCTATACCATCTCAGCAGGAGAAGCGGCTGACACGGGGATCTTCGTGGCCGATCAAGATTATGAAATTATGGATGTGCGTGAAGTGCACAGTACGGCTGGAGCCAGCAGCACGACATTGGATGTCGGTGTGGCTGCATCAGGAACGGCCCCAGCCAGTCTGACCACGGCAATTAGTTCAGCCTTGGCACTGGACAGCACAGCCAATACACCTGTTCAATCCACCCTGACATCGACCTTAGCAAACAGGAAGCTCGATAAGGGTGAACAGCTCTCACTGAATTACACGGGAACAGTAACAGCATATGAAGGATCAGTACATGTCGTGCTGAATCCAGTTCGCACAAACACAACCTACTAACGTAGGGAAGGGGGCGCATGGATGTTTTTGATCCAGTGAAGTATTCATTGGAGGAAAATAAGTTCT
>Ga0114901_1000674_pt1 | contig 21960 bp, 18 predicted proteins | sample MalvireepMed_s16_FD_89686 | JGI IMG/M metagenome (GOLD analysis project Ga0114901, IMG submission 89686) | Marine viral communities from the Global Malaspina Expedition - Malaspina viral metaG DeepMed_s16 | ecosystem: Environmental > Aquatic > Marine > Oceanic | place: Mediterranean Sea... | reverse complement strand
CAACAGACGCATCCTGCTGGGCTCCTTCTAAGAGTCGATTTGTTTATAACGAACTAGGCTCTTTCTGTTATGGATTGAGCCTAGTTTTTCCCACACAGACAACTTTATATGATTAGGAAGAAGATATAAGGAAATAATAACGATACACTTAAATGGTGAGCAAATATGTCTAAGATAAACGAAAATAACATATATCGTGCAGCCATACTATCAAATATTATATATGGTGTTAAAGAGACCGAAAATTGGTCTAGTGAAAACAACTGGGAAAACACTTTATGGACGAAAGGGATTTCATTAAAGAGAAACTTGATAGGTGATGATGGAGCAATTAAAGTAGGGTACACTATAGAAGACCAGACATTATACCTTACTTATTCCGGCACGCAAGATATTGAATTTTGGTTGTACAATGCCGATACAGATGTTCGCCATTTATATGGCATAGGTCTTCATGAGGGATTTTTGAGACTTGCCGAAGAAGTTGAAACAGTTCTTGTTAAAGATAATTACATCTTTGACATAATAAAAAACAACAATATTACAAAAGTTGTTCATTGTGGTCATAGTGCCGGTGGAGCAGTAGCGGGCATAATGGCTTTTAAGTTTTTTGAGGCCGACGCTTATTACGGACAAGGTCTTGCTTGTGATCATGTCATTGTCGATTTTGGATCACCAAGGTATTTAAAAGACGGCCAACCTATAGACATCTTTCCCTGCGAAAGACTCAGGTTTCAAGAAATTTATGATATTGTTCCGTGTACACCTCTCACTTGGAGGGGGCCGTTACCCGGTTTTGAACATTTCGGCTCAGTAATGTATATCGCACCAAATTTTAAATTACTAGATCGCCCTCCTTGGTATCGCCCAATAATGTTTATTAAAAAATATTTTGGTTCTTTATGGGTAGGTAAACCAGTAAGTGCAGTAGTTAATCATCATGCGATGGATGGTTATGTTTCTACTGTTGTTGTTAATCATTCCCTAAAGGATATACTATGAGATATATTTTATCATTGTTATTCATGATAATTCCTATGAAGACACAAGTATATGCAGAAACGCAGGATGCTCCACCAGCGTATATGATTCATTCTGATTCTGGCCTTGGAAGTGGGTTTCAAGGCACTGCAGTTAGTCTACGTGTGTATAAAAGCTATGGTTGGTTTATCACAGCTAGCCATGTTATTAAAGGACGATGTACAGTAGCCATACAAGGACACAAATATCCTGTTCGAGTTATGGATAACTTTCGTACTAATGGATTAATTCCTGATGGATTGACCATTCTAAGGACTGTAAACAAGATACCACATGATCATCTTAGTACTTATCTTATGGATGTAGATAGACAGCCCAAAGTGGGAGATAAAGTTTGGTTATTAGGATATCCTAGTGGTAGACTACAATCCAAACAAACGTATGTTACGCAATTAATTAAAGATCAATTTTTGACTAGAACTTATTTAAGTTTTGGTGCTTCTGGTGGACTTGTCGTGTATGATAATGGGAGGTTAGCAGGTATCATTCATGGGTTTGCGGAAGGCAAAGGTCGCGAAGGGATTCATAGTAATATCGCACTCTTTGCTAGTAGTATTAACGAGAATTATCCATTTCTGGTTCCACGCTCTCAGAATGATGAACAAAGAATAGCATTGCACGATAAAGATGTCAAGGATGATGATCACCATCATGACAAATGTGATTGTGGATGTGAAGGCTGTAAGGATTGTAACAAGGGTGAGTGTCCATGTGAACCAGGTTGTAAATGTGATACAGATTGTGCTTGTAGGCTAAAAAATAGGAATGAACCTCATACACAAGGTGGGCCACCATTACCACCAGACCAAGAAGAGCCTGTTACAGAAGACCCTGTCGATTCTACACCGTTACCTCCACTTAAAGATCCTAATGAGGAACCTGTAGTCGAGGAACCTGTTACAGAAGAGCCTCTTAAGCTAGAAGATAATCAAGCACAGGAAGAAGATCATACGTACATAGATGAAAGGCTCAAGAAGCTTAAAGAAGAAATCATTAGTGTTATTAAGGATATGCACTCAATAGACAACGAAGTTGTTCCACCGGTTATTCCAGAGTCAACTCCAGAGTCAACTCCAGAATCACAACCGGACCCGGAACCAGAATCGAAACCGGACCCACAACCGGTTATTCCTCCGGAAAAAGAAAATGTGGGCATGTTGGGCAATCTAATCAACAATGCTGGTTGGGTATTACCAACGCTGGGTGTTGCTATCCCAGGTGGTGCTTTGGGATGGTTGGGTATTCAAGGTGTTTTATCTTTGTTGGGACGAAGAAGGCGTCGGAAGGAGGGAGGGGATGACAACATTCCACCCCTGTTTCGAAGAGACGTTTCAGAAGCCGAGCAAATCATTGGTCTTCGACAGTCAGAGCAACGCGAACCAATATTTGACACAATGCGAGGAATCCTTTTCGAAGATGAATTTAACTCCAACCCTGACCAATCATTCAAAGAAGCTGTTGCAACCGTCGATTCTAAATTTAACAAAATCGTACCGGTCGCAACGCAACACACAACGCTAGACACTAAATAATTCTACAAACCCTTTAAAGGAGATTAATTATGACAGAGCAAGTAGCCGTAGGTAATTTTACTGGAATGATTACTCGATTTAAGAATCAGAGCATCCTCCTTGGTATGAGGCCATGTGTTGATCTGTTACATGAAATCGTTGGTAATGACGAATTTAATAATAGGGTGGGCACTGATGACTCAACTAAGGCACATATGATCCAATTGGTTGGTATGTGTGATCGTACACGACGTGTTATCACTTACAACCCAGAAGATATTGATATTATGTCCGTTCTTGATGCTGATATAGAACTCAGCGAAAGTCTACGTCCCATCAATTTGGATAATATTCAAATGTCATCTACTCCACTTATTGAGATTCCTTGGATGTTTGACGGTACGGATGTTAATATCCCTACTTGGAGTAGCTTGCAATTCCGTAATGGTATTGGCGGGATGCTTTATTCAGCAGCTTCTCAGATTCTGGTCCAGTACACACGTCTGGAATCCAGAAATCGTAGTTATCTGATTACAGTTAATGATTCTTTACGAATGTACAGTATGATGCAAACATTCCGTGATCTTTGTGACAGATTCTTGGGTCATGATAACCAAATGGATATCGCCCAGCCTCTGGCTACAGATGAGCCAACTAACAATCCGGCACCTAATAGGGTTGGTAATCCTTCAGTGTCTTTTGGTAGCTCATTACAGAACCAAGATTCGTAGGTTATTACGGTCTTAAAGGATAATAGAGGGGTATTCATCAATTAATGGTGATGCCCCTTTTTTTGTGTATAATATATTACATATGCATATATTCAGGAATTTTAACGGGAGAAAGAAGTCATGGCAGCACTTTCAGACTATTTGGAATCTGGATTACTACATCACATATTCCTTGGTCAAGCTTTTGAAAAACCATCTGGTATGTTAATCGCACTTACGAGTGGCGTACCTGCTGAATCAGATACTGGCTCCACTATACCGGAACTACCATCTGGCATTGATGGAGTTAAAACTGGTTACACAAGGATTGATCTTGGTAATCCATCGCTAGATAGTGCCAAATGGAGTTATACAACTGCTGATCATGCCGTTGGTAGTGGCGTCATTGGCAATTCTGGTTCCCTTATTTTTGATACAGCCGAAGTGGACTGGGGAATTGTCTCTGGTATCGCTATATGTGACTCAGGAACACATGCCACTTCCACAGATGGAGGAGGTAATCTATTGATGTACGCACAGTTAGATAACCCTCGTACAATCTATATGGGAGACAGCGTTAAATTTGACACAGATACGCTCCAAATAAGCTTCAAGTAGTAGAGAGAGGGTAATTAGATGATTCTTACCAAAGAGGGATATATTACCTCTATAGGGTTGCTGTTACCAGACAACTCTACTCAACAGATATCCCCAGAAGACTTAAGAACTAGCCTGATTAACATAGCTGATTCAGTTAATTCATTTCTTGTTGATCAGAATGTTGCGGCTAAAAATGTTGCCAGTGTTGATGCTAGAACAACTCTAGTTGGTGATGGAGCTATTGCAAAGAGAAACCTTGTTGGCAGATCTAACGAGGATAACTCTGCTTTTGGCTACCATGCTCTACATGGTAATTACAATGGTGTAAAAAACACAGCTATTGGTGCTACAGCTTTGAGCTGTAATCTCTATGGTCATCAGAATGTGGCCGTAGGATTTAATGCAATTGCTGGAAATGTTATTGGTTCTGGTAACGTTGGTATTGGTAACTTTGCTCTGCAGACCAATAAGAAGGGTGATTTTAACATTGCTATTGGTCATGGTGCTGGAGCTTATGTTGGTGAAAATTCTGATTATAATTTCTATGTTGGTGCTCATCCTGTTAACTATGATGGTCTGTGCGATATAGAAGCAGCTTCTGGCAATCTTCCGCTATTATTTGGTGATCTTCGTAACAGGAAGCTTGGCGTAGGAGGGGTTAATACCCTGCACGATTTTGGCACCATACAATCTTCTGGCGATGTGTCTCCTACTACTAATGACACTTTTAATCTTGGGCACGGTTCATATAATTGGGATACAGCTTTTCTATCAAATCTGTCCTATCCCAGTTCTGGGAATTTCTTAGTTACGAGACATACACCTAAAGGTCCAGCTTATCCAGATCAGTATGATAATTCCACCGTCCTTGTTATGGATAGCGATGGGAATATTGGAATTAATACGGCAACCCCATCTGGTGATCATGGTATAATGACCGTAGAGGGGAATCTAGTGCCGTCTGAAAGCGGTAAGTATGCTTTAGGTCATCCTTCTTTAACTTGGGATGGTTTCTTTAATGATGTTGTCATTAGCGGACAGCTCCATGCCCACGATGTCACGTATAATAGTATCAATGAGTGTCTGTATGATTGCAAAACACTTCATCTTGCTTCCAGTGGGTTCTGTGATCCTGAAGGTGTGGCGGGCCTAACCGGAGGAGGTGTTTGTGGCTATCTTAGTGATAGCTCGCTTGACGGTGCTGGATTTGAAGTACATTCCAGCGGTACTGGGTACGTCAGAGATTATAAATATACCTTTAGGGCACCAGATCAAAGTCTTACTTGTCTTGAAATAGATAATAGTTATTCACGATCAAGATGGCAGTCTAATATTTCTATTGAAGTAGAAGATGGGCTGCACATGAAGACACAGCGTGTCCTTAGTGATGATAGGTTATCCTTAGTTACTCAAAGTGCCTGTAATGGATTGTTCTTTAGAACATTAAGCAACGGTTCTGGAGTAACTTATCATGGTTCCCAAGACCATGTAGATCTTTATGATTTAGATCTTTATTCTTACAAACAAGATGTAAACTTCATTGGTGCATCTGGTAACAATAATGACTATTATGTTTCAGTAGGTGCTCCTAGTTCAGGTATTAGTGTTGGTATCGATCTTGCTACTCGAATATCCGGTGGTATGGTTGGATTTGGTTTTGAGAACAATGATGATCTCAATCCTGAAACATCTAGGTTTTCTTTAAGAACACATAACTATGACAGTAAGGTTCTTGAATCGCTTAATATATTAAGAGTTAGCGGCTTAGTTGGTATTACTGATATTGCTGTCGCTTCGGGTGCTGCACCTATTATGCCAGCTACCTTGTTTAATGTACAGGGTGATAATAGTTGTAACGTGAGATTTTCTGCCAGTGGTCTTCAGTCTTCTTTGTTGGATATTATAGCGAATGGAAACACTCGTGCTTCCGGAGTGCAAATTGCATATAATTCGTCAACTGATATTGTTGATTTATCATTAATTAGACCCAGCGGAGGTGTTGGTCAAAGGTTTAGCTTCATGTCTGTTGCAAGTGATGGGTATGTTGGTATTGGGCGGTTCACAAATAATACTACTAGAAATGTGGTTCCATTTGAACCATTAGTTATTAGTCATTCAGGTGTTACTGCTAACAGTGGAACAGTCGCTATTAAAGAGCAGTCTTCAGCTCCTTCTGCTACGTCAGCGTATGGTAAATTATATGTTAAGCCACGAGTTGTAGGTAGCACTCAAACTCAATCATTGTATTTCCGTGATGATGGTGGTAATGAATTTAATGTGGTTCGAAATGACGTGGACGACGGGGTTTATGGTGATGAAAGAGGTAATACTTATGCTGGTACATCCTCTCCTTCCGAGAAACCTACAGCTAATGCGTATCGCAATACAACGTTGGGTCATTATGCTCTTTATTCTACATCTACTGCTAATGATAATATTGCTATTGGTAGTGGGGTATTACAGAATAATTCCACTGGTGATAATAATACAGTAGTGGGTGGTGGGTCTTTATTTACATCTACTTCACCTGATAAAAATACCGTTGTGGGTGCCTTTAATGTTGCTTCTGGGGCTGATGCTCAAGGTAATGTAGTAGTAGGGTATGCTAATCTTCAGAAATCACTATCTAGTCCAAGTAATTGTATTATTATTGGTACGGGAATTAAAGATGGTGCGACTGACACTATGGCAAACTCCACTCTTGCTATTGGTCATGGGGACACTCCTCTTGTGTATGGCAGCTTGAGTAGTAGAAGTTTTGATATTAAAAATGGTAGTTTATCTATTGGGAGTACAAACGATAGTCATGTATTATCAGTGAGTCATACTGTGGCTAATGATAGAGATGTCGCTGTTATTGATCTGAAAGATAATGTTAATTCTGACGCTGCGTCCGGTGTGCTTTCTTTGAGGTTTACAGATTCTGATGGTGATACACAGGAATTAATGGAGTTTGATCACGCTTCTAGCCCAATGAGCAATAGTACTTCTTACGTTGGGCCTACTGACGCTGATCCAAGGCCGTTTGTAAAACTTGAAGGCGATATGTTGCTTAGAGGTTGTGTTAAGTTTGCTGATGGTACATATATGGATTCGGCTAATGTTCAATCTAACTTTGCTGGAACAGGATTAATCTTACTGCCGATTTCTAATGGTAAAGCAATGAATCTACGTTTCGTAGGCATGGATGACGCATCAAGCTTGACTGAATCGATACAAAGTGACCGCTCGTATGTTTCGTTGAGTGTGCCCAGTGGTGTTGTTGATTATGTCGGTAAGATGTCTTTAACACAATTAAGCGAATATGTTTCCGCCGGATCTGCTACGGTAGGAAGTAATTGCAATCACATATTCTCAAACGCTGAAAATGTTATAAGTACCACCCAAAATACTGGGTGCGTAATGATTGGTTGTGGAGCGGCTACTGCCGCTACTGGGTGGAACCACGCTGTTATGATTGGTCCCGAAGCTGGCGTAAATGCCACTAATACCAATAATGACATTCTTGGCGTTGGTACTATAGAAACTCCAGCAGTATTTATCGGTTATCGTGCAGGTAGGGATGCGGATAATATATCTAATGCGGTTTTCATTGGTACTGAAGCTGGCTATTTAGCTAATAACTCCGAGGGATCTATATTTATCGGACAAAGTGCCGGTGTAGACGTGAGTATGAATAATGCAATTGGTATTGGTAAAAACGCATTAAAGGGAGTAGTCAATGCTGGAATAGGTGGTGAAAACAATATAGAAATTGTTGCCGGTCTTGATGATAATCAAAGGTTGATGTACCAACATGGCGAGCTTTCTGACAGGCTCAATATTCAAAACACTATCGCGGGTGACACTGAAAGAAAAAGGATTTCTATTGGCGATGCGGTGCTTAATCCAGATGCTCCGTTGTCTGTAAGGCTTGATCGCACTATACCGGGTCACAGCGGAGATTATATTCAAACTTGGCATTGTAATGATGAAAAGGTTGCCCAAATAGATTGCAGCGGGGTATTTAAATCTATTAATCACCCAAGTACTATTGAGGGATTTTCAATAGATGAAAACTTAGTATGTGCAACTTCATACCAAGAACCATCTAGTGGGGTCTTGAGAACTAAAACTGAGGACTTTATTGATGGTCACGATGTTTATATTGTTAATAGAGATTCAACATTAACAGTACAAAGTGGTGCGTATGTAGTGGCACAAAGAGTCAATAATGAATACAGACCCGTTTGGGTGACTTGCTCAGGAGTATAGTATGCCAGTAGAAACGATACTTTTCCCTAGCGGTGATGGAACGGGAGACTTCGAGGCTATAGGTGGACCTACAGCAAAGTGGAAAACCGTCAATAGTGGAATTGTTGCACCATTTGACTCAACATACCTACGAGCTTCCGGAGTTGAAGTAGTTACTTCTGCTGGTAAGACTCAGTTTCTTGGGTTGGAAGAATTTCCCAGTTATTTTAATGTTATTGATACTGTTTCTGGAATTGTAAGACTGCGACCTGATCATACTGATGACTATGAGCTTACTTTGCAGTTTTTTGAATCAGATGAAATCACACCTCTTACTTATCCTAGTGGTAAGTCTGGCACTGGGGGTAGTGATCCATTTCCTGGAACACCTGGTACATTTGCAAATCATGTATTTGATTTTGATTTGGTAAAACCTACCAGTTCATATGTTTGGAGTGACGCACTGCTTAAAATGACGGTTGAGGTTGACGGCGAAACTCGGAGTCCTCTTGATATATCAGAAATACAGGTAAACATACACCATACTTCTGGCAATTGCTGTACCGAACTTGGGCCAAGGTGGTGTGATTGTTTACCAGATGAACCACCAAGTGGTGCGTGTTGCTGGTATGACCAAAGTGCTACTCAAGAAAAATGTGAACATTGGTTAACTGAAGAGGATTGTTTATCACAATTTAACAATGGTAGGTGGCACGAGGACGATGCATGTTCTGCAATTGATTGTTCTGAAGTTGTTCCAGATCCGTGGAAATGTGTGGATTATACGCTTGAGTGTATTCAAGATCCAGCCGGAACCTACCTTACTAAGGAACTGTGTGAGGCTAGCTGTGTTGCTCCTACAACGACGCCTGCACCAATGTGGTCTTGTGTGGATAACGCATGTGTAGAAGATTCAGCAGGAGTGTATTTGAATGAATCGGCTTGTCAAGACGCCTGTTGGTTATGGAAATGTGATTCTGTTGATGGGGGGGTTCCCGCGACTGTCACTAAAATATCCGCAGATGGTAATACGGTTATTGCTTCCAACACATCAGTCTATTATGACAGATCTACGACACCAGAGCAAACTGTTTATGTATATACTTGGGATGGTTCCACTTGGATTTTAGATGAGACTTTTGTTAGTTCCGCTGTGCTTTTCGGTGCCACCGTAGACATTTCTGCTGATGGTAATAGAATCGTTATTGGTGCTCCCGGTGGGTTTGAGCACTCTGGTGATTCCACTTGGATGGCTAGCGGGCGAGTATATACTTATAAAAAATTTAATGGCGTATGGAGTTTAGTTGCACAGATAGATAGTCCTTTTGTTTTCATTCCCGGCAACGGTCTCCCATTTAACAAACGACACGATGAATTTGGGTGGGGTGTTGCAATATCTTCTGATGGAACCACGGTCACCGTTGGTTCGCCTGCATCCCGTTTTGATGGGGCTTACCAGACTGGTCGTGTCGATACATATACTTTTGAAGGCATTGAGGTTGGATCTGCTCTTATTGGTTATGATCTGTTTGGTGCGGGTTCAGATGTGTATACTTCCCTTGATCACACTGGAATGGGTCAAAATGTAGCTATTGATGCAGATGGTGATACAGTTATTCCTGGGTTTGGACCGACTCGACGAGATAATTCTGTTAAAGTATTTAGATATTCTGGTGGATCGTGGGGTCAATTAGGTAATACAATTGATCCTGTTGATATTCCTGAATGGACACGCTTTGGTTTTTCTGTTTCAATAAGTGATGATGGTAATACAGTAGCTATTAGTGCTCACCTTGGACCGGGCTTACAAGGTAATCCCGGTGACAGGAGGGGTTACGTAGAGGTTTATGATTTATCTGGATCTACATGGGTTCTTAGGGGTTCTCGCGTTTTTGGTCCTGATGATTATCCGGAACTGTTGACAGGTCGTACCTTTGGGGCTACATTAAGTGGCGATGGAAATGCCTTCATAGTTGAACATTATAACAGATCTGCTGCCTCCCTCGAAAGGTATCTTGCTAAAATATTTACTTGGAACGGTTCAAGTTGGGTTCAGCGTGGGGATGCTATAACTTCACATTCGTATTCTGGAACGGGTCAGTCATACCACTTCTTCCAGCAAAAACGTGGAATTACCACAAATGGTAATACTGTCGTGCATATAATCTATGACGGTCACAGTACCTATGGGCCTATAGAGGTTCTTGATTGGAATGGATCTTCTTGGGTTCAACGTGGAAGCTTTCTTTCATGTACGTCGTGTGTTCAAGCTGCAGATGGGACTTATGCAACTGAATCTGCTTGTGAACAAAGTAATTTGTTGTGGAAGTGCAATGCGGACCTAACATGCTCCCAATCTGCAGACGGAGTTTATACATCTGAAGCAGCTTGTTTGGCTAATTGTACGGCAGATTGTTGCACTTGGAATGGCGATGCTACTTTTCAAGTTGCTGTTTTAGGAGATCCATCAAATCCAGAAGTTGACGGGCTATGTAATTGGGAATATAATGTTAGCATGGTGGAAACTTCGGATAATAATTGGGAATTTAGCGGAACTAACTGTGGAGATAACTTTTCGGCTACAATAACGTGTGACCCTAATGCGGATCTTGAAGAGAAATGGGTCGTTACCATGATTTTGCCGGACGGTCGAGGGTGGCACAGCATCACTGAGGTTAGCCACGATCAGGGCGTATCTGTCTCGTTAGTAACGCCCGCTACTTGTAACAATCCCCCCGTTTTCCGTTTCAATATTCCTACTTCACTACATGATTGCGACTGTTGTGACGTGGAGTGTGGCGAGATTTCTGAGGTTGTCGTGGTGGAAGGTGGGGATCGTATACAGCTCAAGCCTGTGTCTCCAGGTTCTTGTGGTACAAGAAGTATCTCCACTTCGGTAGAAGCTGTTCTTTATTTAGATGATTGGACCAACCTTACTGATCATCCTAATGGGACGAAGAATTATACCCTTAGTGATGAAACTTATCTAATAATGATTGCAGAGGGAAATAATCAGCCGGGTACTCAGGTCGATCCTCATATTAAAGTTAGGTGGGTCTTGCCCAGTACATCAGCCGTTAACACAGTCAGTGGTCATACGGGTACGTTTAAAATACGGGTTAGATCATCAAGATGGGATGGTCCTTGGGACGAATCAGACAGTACAGATATACACCCTGACGGTGAGGCGATTAAAGTGGAAGGTATAGAGGCTACCCACCTCGGTCCCGGTCGTTACATAGGGCAGTCTGAAGAAACGGCGGATAGTTATAGCAAAACTCTTCCCGCTTTTGGTGGTTTGATATACCCCCAGGGGGAATGTGATGATGATGATGATCATAAACCTTTTAGAGAGAATGTTTTTGACGATTCCCATTCATCCGGTGGCAATGATCATGAATGGACATATAACTGGGAAAGAAGCGTAGCAGATGGTCCATTAACATTAAGCAAGACTATTCCGCTTGAAATAGACATAAGCTTGTTCAGTCTAGCTTCTGTATCGAATCGTGTAGACATCTCAGCTATAGCCCTATGTATAAATCCGGATGGTAGTGATCCAGGGACAACAACAACAACATCACCTCCACCAACAACACCACCTCCACCAACAACGGAGGGACGATGTTGTATCTACGATAGTGTCGGGACTTTTTCTGGTAGCGTGGGCAATCATTGTTTTGTATCAAGTGAGGCTACATGTAACTTCCATACGGGGGGAGGTACTGGTACTGAGTGGCTTTCTTGGACTGCAGGTGAAGATTGTTCAATCGATCCCGGTGTCGATCTTTGCGAAACTGGTCGGTGTTGTTACACAGACGACGGGACACTGCGTCATTGTATAGTTACAACTAGGGGCCATTGTTTAAATAATCCACTATTCAATCTGGAAACGTATGATCGAGAATTTACTGCGGGAGCGGACTGTACTGGTAGTAATCCCTGTGCTCTAGGTGCTTGTTGTTACGGCGATGGTTGTTACGATTGCGATTGTCATTGTCAACAAATGACCCATGCAGTGTGTATGCAACAGACGGATGCCGAAGCATGGTTAGAAGGTGTGCCCTGTGCTATCATAGATGATACACATGTATGTCAAACTTTTTGGACAGGTTGTGATTACACTGCGGGAGGGGCTCCTCCTTATCTAGACCCTTAAGGAAAGGAAACGTATGAAACTAACGATAGGAATGGCACATTATGATGATTTTGAGGGTGCCTATTTTACAATTCAGGACATTAGGAAAGAGTTAATATTCAATGATCGTAGTGATTTACTCAATGAAATAGAGTTTGTTATAATAGATAATAATCCATCAAGTAAACACGGAGACGCACTTAGAAATTTTCATAAACATAATTTAGCTTCTGTGTCAAATGCACAATATCATGCGTTTGAAGATAGTTTTGGAACTTCTGCTATTAGGAACAAAATAATAGAAGTCGCCAATACTGACTTTGTGTTGGTGATAGATTGTCACGTATTTCTGTGCCCAGTAGTGGATGTTATAACTCAGTTATTTGATTTTATAGATAAAAATAAGGAAACGAATGACCTATATTCTGGACCGTTAATTAATGATAATATGGTAATGACCCATACACATTTTAATGATCGGTGGGGAGCAGGAATGTGGGGACAATGGGGGTCAGCATACAACTGTCATAACTGTGAATTTAAATTTTCACCAATTCATATGGGTTCAAACAAACCCATAAAGTATGTTTCTTTAGTAGAACAGGAATTTATAGACAGGTGTTCTTATTGTGGATTAGCTTTACCCGAGGTTAATGGTTATCGGCATATACAAGTATTACAAGAGGAATGGGGATACACCTTATGTGATGACAACACGGAACCATTTGAGATTTTTGCTCAAGGGCTGGGTGTGTTCTTCGTAAGAAAAGAGTCTTGGTTAGGGTTTAATAAACACAGTTTAGGATTTGGTGGGGAAGAATGTTATATCCATACTAAATACAGACAAAACGGTAGAAAAGCTATATGTCTCCCGTTTTTAAAGTGGTTACATAGGTTCCAAAGGCCGAATGGTATTAATTACACACTTACCATGGATAATAAAATCAGAAATTATATATTGGAATTTACAGAATTAGGTTTGGATTTACAGCCAGTTATAAGTCATTTTAAACGTTTTTCACCTGAAAAGATCAATAGATATATACAAGAAGCAAATTCTTATTATAGGTAAATTATGTCCTTAGTGATATCAGATAGAGTAAAAGAAACGACTATTACAACGGGTACTGGGACGGTATCTCTTGGTGGAACTTTCGGAGCATTCCAGTCTTTTGGATCGTCTGTGGGTGATGGTAACCAGACCTATTACGGCATAGAAAACGAGTCAAGATGGGAGGTTGGTCTAGGTACTTATACTGCCTCTGAGAATACTTTATCGAGAGATACCGTTCTGGATGGATCTGATGGGCCAGGATCAGGAGTTGATTTATATGGTGTATCAATTGTTTTCTGTACTTATCCAGCTAAGAAGGCGGTTTATTTAGACGCTTCTAATGATGTTGAGCTTAGTGGTAATCTGAATTTAACACCATATAATAAGCAAGTAACAACGTTCAAGTTATCCGAAGCTGGTAATATATTTAATGCCTATGTAGATGATAGTGTGTATGATAGAACAGTGAGTTTACATAATAATGGGACAGTTTCTCCAACTTGGAAGCTTGGTCTTAGGTCTTCTCCAAAAATGTTTGATGCATCAGAACCCCCGCAATACGGTTATGTATACGGTCAAGATGGAGACGTTGGATTAGTAGGAAATTCTGCAAGTTTATTTAATTTGTCAAACACCAATGGGTTTACTGTTAAACATCAAGGATCTACTCTTATAAGAGCACACGGTGCTACAGGTGTTAGTGTAGATACTGACCTAGACCTGAAACAAGGTTCAACTCCAACTAAATTAAATGTGTATAATAAATTTATAACTACTTCAAGTTATGAAAGATTAAGTGTTTACGGTCAGCTATCTAGTAATTTTATAATTGCTGCGGAAGCGGATGGTGTAGGTGCAGTAAGGGATATTGAATTTCCTACTACGGTACAGTTTACTGGTGATGTGGTTGTTGACAAAACTACAAAAGATGCTGGTTTAATTAATTTTCGTGCATCGGCAGATGCAGATGCAGCATCCGCGATTTCTACATTAACTAATAGCGGTGCTACTACACATCATATTCAAGTCGAGATAAATGGTGTTAAAGCTTGGATCGCTTGTTCTACAACAGATCCGACATAGAAAGAATCATAATGGATAATTTAGCTATTATTTATAAACTAGGTGTGCCATTAGTGTTATCTCTTTCTGGGGCTGTAGCGGTATTATGGAAAGCAATGCATCATCAGATGGTAAAAACTGAAAAACGAATATCTTCAAAATTAGAAGACTGTGAAAAACGACACGTAGAACGTGATAAGTGGTCCGTCGAAATGTCAGAGAAAGTTGGAAAATTAGAAGGTTTAATGGAAGGGCATAAACAAGCTAGGGAAGATTTACGAAATTTATCGGTCAAGGTAGCCGATTTAATATAAAAGGTATTTATTATGTATCAGAAGATAACGCTATCTCATGATAGTCAAAAAGCATTTAATGATCGTATAGATCAGGCTAATGTGACTAGGGATGGTATCGTTAAATTATGGAAGGATGCTTATGAGTCTTTTTGGCAAACACCAAGAACTCATAGCGATAAAGCAATTCTAATGGCAGACCTACAAGCTACTATTGACCAAAATCAGGTAGAAATCGGTACGATGCTATCAGATGCTGGCGAATTTTTGGAATTTGTGATGACTTCATACCCAGAAGCATTTGGTGATGACGATTCGCTTATTCCCGCAAGATACCTTGCGTATCCTTACGATTATGTTGGCACTGCTGGTGTAGATCTGACTTTAACAGGTCTTAAGCCTGAGTGGGAAAATCAACAAGTATAACTTTATTAGGAGAGCGTAATGGCTACCGTAACAGTCAAACCAAATGCTGATGGCACAGGGGCCACACAATGGACAATTAATGGTGGTCCATCTACGAGATATGGTGCTATTAATAATGGCACAGCTTCGCCCGATGACACGGATTATATTAATAGTACTATGGATGAAGGTAGTGGTCCTGAAACGTCATACTTTGGCTTTGAAAATATGCCCGCCGATTTTGATGCAATTACGGCAGTAACAGCTAAGGTGCGGCAGAGGATTTTAGTTCAAGCCGGACAGGATGGTGCAAAATATCAGCTATTTCAATCCAATGGGACAACAGCTCTGTCGGATGAGATAGTACTTGACGCTGACGGCACAGATATTTCGTCTTCTTTTCGCACGGATACTCTAAGCTTCACTAGAACCGGATCTACTACTAAATCCACTTGGCACGGAGTACAAATAAAGGTTACCCATGTTGGAACGGGCGATGGTGACGATCCAGAATTGTCGATTTCTGAAATGCAATTGGAAATAACCTATGATACTGCATCGGCACCAGAAATTGTCATGACTGGATTGGACGATGAAAACATTGCAGACGGAGATAGCTCTGCTACCACTACAGATGGCACAGATTTTGGAACGATTACCGCAGGCGGTAGTACAGTCACCAGAACTTTCAAAGTTACTAATACTGGTGACGCTGATTTAACTTTAGATACTCCAAGCGTACCCACAGGATTTACCCTTACGGAAGGTCTTGACTCTACTATATCTGCTTCAGCGAATGATACATTTTCAGTACGATTGGATAATTCTGTTGTGGGTACAAAAAGTGGCGATATTAGTATTGGAAATAATGATGCCGATGAAGACCCATTTAACTTTGCTATTACGGGTGAAGTTAGTGCTGCGGTTGCGTCCGCATCCTCTATCGTGCCTAAAACCAATGCTTTGCTACGTCCCTCGTTGTCTGGCATGTAATGTGTTTTCTGTAAAATCTTTATTTTGGTGTATAATATACTGGATTAACTATGATATTTGGTACTATTTTTAGCGAATATCCCCTGTCTTCTACTAGGCATATGGTATTAACCGTTAATGGGGAGGTAATATCTATAGATATGTCTGTCCAACAAGTGGTTAATGTTACATTAAACCTATACGAGCAATAAAATGGTTATAGAAATTACATTATATGTCAACCCTGAAATTTCAGTTACTTTTTATAATTAGTGAGTCAATATGGCCCATAATGAAATACATAAAGACGACGTAGGTACACGATTTCTGGTTACCATTAAAGATAACGTACATGCGAGAGTTGATTTAACGGGGGCTACTCTAAAACAGCTAAATTTTAGACAACCAGATGATACCGTATTAAATAGATCTGGCTTGAGTCTTGGTGCAGATAGCGACTCTTCAGGGATTATGTATTATGACACTGTCGTTGGTGATCTTGATACGGCGGGTGTATATAAAATGCAGGGTAAGGTATCCATTCCTAGTGGTACATTCTACACCGATGTCTACACTTTTAAAGTTCATTCTAATCTATAAGGGTTTCCTATGAGTTGGCAAGGCGAAATGGGTACAATAGTGAGGCATCTCATTAATGATGTGGATTCCTCAAGTTATTCTTTTTCTACCAGTAGAATTGAAACATCTATTCTGGTCGCGGCACAGCTATCTTCTTTCAATGTAGATTTTACTAATGAATATACTATCAATGTCGAAGGTTGCAGTTTAAGTCCAGATCCAACAGATACTGACACAAAAGATAATGCCTTTCTAGCAATTATTTGCTTAAGGGCGGCGTGTATTATAGTTGGTAGTGAAATAAGAAGCGAATCAGGCAATGCTATATCTATCAAGGACGGTCCCAGCTCAATCGATCTCAGGGGTGTTACCGGTACATTAGCCGTTCTTTATAAAGATTTATGTGAAAAATACGAGAGTGTTCTATTAGATTACCGTGCCGGAAGTTCTGTCGCAGGACATGCTATATTAGGACCGTATAGTCCGGGGTCTGATTTTGTCAGAAACAACGATCATAGATCTGGACACATATTTTAAAATTTAATAATTCAAGTGGTTAGACCTTATAAAGGGGATTAGTTACAATGGCAACAATGAGAACTTCTGGTGATATACTGACCCGTATCGCTACAAATTTAGCTGACAATAATGCGGGTTTGATTTCTGCTGCTGATGTACGTGACAACATGGAAGACACAGTATTTTCTATCAACAGGATTGTTGCTAGTGGTGATACTGACGGGGAATTCCCATTTTTCAACGATGTCAGGGCAAAGCACGATGTGAGCGAGGGAACTGGTGGGACATTTATTGTAGAATCTGGAGTCTTATTCCCAAATGCTCCTCTTCCCAGTATGCGAACTATAAAGCAATTAGAGCCATTTCGTGGCGAGGGAAATATCACACATAATAATTTAGCTGGTCTTACCGCTGGTGATCCTCATCCACAATATTTGAACGTTGCCGGAGTTGGTGCGTCAAATAATAATATGACGGGTAATTTTGAGCTAGGAAATAACTGGATTGGTGCTTCTGGCAATAACCATATGGGTTTCAAATTTGCTCCAAATAGTGCTGGAACTGAAGATATTCTTACTTCTGGCGATCTTTTGTTTGGTGATAATTCTCGTATTAATACAGGATTTTCTGTTGCTAAAGCGTGGTTAAGTTTTCAGGCTTCTGGTGTTGGAACAATTGTTCCAGTTGTCAATTCGTTTTATAATGTAAGCGATGTAACAAAAAACAACGTTGGAAAATTTACTATCACATTTAATTCTGGAGTTTTCTCTAATAATAACTATGTAGCCATTGGTACAAGTAATGGAACAACCACTTCAGGTTCTAAAGAAGACATGGATGTTAACACTGTGGCTTGTGTTATTAGGGAAGGCAACGATGATAATGACGGATTAAGAACCTGTACTTTTGTGATTCAAAATGATGCTGGTAATTATGTCGATGGTAGGATTAATGACTTTGTGGCTTATGGATATGATCCAAATGGAACACCTGGAACTGCACCCACTATAGTTGGTTACGGCGGTTAATCATACACCATAATAAAGGTAATATAAATGTCCGATAAAATTATAGTGCTGTCTGATAGAATTAAAGAGATCAGCCATGATACTGGTGCGGGTAACCTCAAGATAGACGGTGCTGCCACGGGATTCAGTGCATTTGCTGATTTCTATAATGATGGTGACGCTATATATTATGCTATTACTGACGGTGTAGATTACGAAGTTGGATCTGGTCAGTATTTAGGCCCTCCTAGTCATAGTGATCATTCTATTACACGATTTCCATTTGATACTTCTAAACCTAGTGACGCAATAGTTTCTTGGGAAGAAGGTGTTAAAGAGGTATTTGTTACATATCCAGGTAAATATTCGGTATTTACCGCTTCTGGATTGGGCACACACCAAGAACCAGCTATGAGTGGGTTGGCTTTCTGGGGCAGCAGACAGATATTAGATTATAATTCAAATCTAGTATGGAATACTGCAGATAGTAAGCTCGGTATTCTAACCAACAATCCACAGTACACAATTGATATCGGCGGTGCCGAAGCTGACTCAATTATTCGATCATCTGGTATGATTGTTGGTGATTCTGGCGTTATGTTCTCTGGCGTTGTTGCTTCTGGTGGAAGACAAATAGAACCATTTTTAAGATCACAGCTTGACAATACAACTGGCACAGATGCCGTTTTTGCCTTGAGTGGCTTGGTTGACGAACGATTACTTTTCCAGAAACAGGTTAAGGGTTCCGTCTTTACTGGTCCAGCTAGTGGATGTGTTGGTGATTGTAGCCCAGAGTATCCAACATTTAGATATTTGGTTCTTGAGGACATACCAGATCTTTCTACCCTGTATACAAAAGAGTATTATGAGGCTGCTATTACAGGCAATGTGCTTTTCTATAAGGACAGTGGGGTCTATCACACTGATCCATATTTTACATGGGATAAAACTAATAATCGACTTGGGTTAAGCACAAATACTCCAACACGCACATTGGATGTATGGGGATCTGCTGGAATTAGTGGGACACTTGATGCTAGTGGCGATGCCATCTTTGGTGGTGATGTCATGATCAATGAAAATCTCACCACCAGTGGAACTTTGAATGTTAGTGGTGACGCTACCTTTGATGGTAATATGACTATTCGTGGGACATTGGACGCACATGTGGCTGATTTTAAAGTCACAGCGGATACAATGACCTTTGGCGATACATCTGCTGATAATGTCATTTTTAATGCGTCAACAGCGGATGTTCCAAATGATCTAACTTTTAATGGTGGCGACATACATGTTAGTGGAAATCTCGGTGTTGGAACGGAGAGTCCAGGTGAAAAAGTTGATGTGAGTTTAACTGGTGTTAATGGTGGTATTCGTGTTATTAACAGTACTGATAATGCATATCTTAAACTTGACGCCCCGACTGATGAAGCTGTTTATATTGATTTTTCAACAAGCGAGAGCAATGACTGGCAAATTGGCCGACGACCCGGTTCAAATGATCTAACAGTATTCGACAATGATGGAGCCAATGATTACGTTTTTACATGGCAACAAGGCGGCAATGTCGGTATTGGAACTACTACTCCCGAGGAAAAACTCCACGTCGCTGGTAATACTGCACTCGTTGGTGATACTTTAGCTAGTGGTGATGTACATGTCAGCGGTCAAATAGGTATTGGGGTTGCAAGTGAAGCAAGTTATGGACTTGTATTAGCCAATAGTGGACAAGGTCTCCATACTTCTCGAATGAAGATTATTGGCCAGCAGACCTCTGGACCTGGTTCTGAGCCAGCCGCTAGGGCACTTTTAGAGTTTGAGACAAACGATGCTAGAGCTGCTGGAATAATCATTAATAGAAACGAAACGGGGGCAGGACTAGTCCCGGCTGGATCGGGGTGGTTTATAGGTGCTCCATATGGCAGGACTAATTGGTTCACGATTGGTCATTCCGATGATAATTTAGAAACGCATTGGAATAATTCTGTTATCAAAATAGGCATTGGCGATAAAGTTGGGATTGGCCAAGCAGATTCGAATTGGATTCCACAAGCAACACTTCATGTTAGTGGCGATGCTTTGTTTGATAAAGATCTAACTATCATAGGCGATACGCTTGCTAGTGGTGATGTATATGTTAGTGGTAATATAGATGTTAATATAACTAATGCTAATGGTGGCATCCGAGTGATTAACGATACCGACAATGCATATGTCAAACTTGATGCCCCATCTGATGAAGCTGCTTATATTGATTTTTCAACAGGTGCGAACAACGATTGGCAAATTGGCCGACGACCTAGCTCAAATGATCTAACAGTATTCGACAATGATGGAGCTTCCGACTATATTTTCACATGGCAACAAGGTGGTAATGTCGGCATTGGAACTACTACTCCTGATTCAAAACTCCATGTTGCTGGTAGTGTCGGTATTGTTGGAAATACTGTTGCAAGTGGAACTTTAGGCGTTAGCGGTGTAACAACACTTCACGGCGGATTAGAAACTTACAGTGGTGGCTTACCAGCTCACACAGTTATTAATGCTAGTGGTTTTCTGACCATACCGGTGTACGCTACCACGGCTGCTGTGGAAGCTGCCTTACCCGCTTCTGAGCATAATAGTGGCGTAATCGCGGTCGGCGGTAACTCCTTCATGGTATGCAATGGGTATTCATGGTTTACTGATAATTTTAGCTAAAGCGGAGTATTGGCTTAATACATTATAGATAGAAATAACCTAAACTTTGGAGATATAAATGTCAAATTCAATCAAACCAGCCAGTAGCTCCGTTGTAGCTATAAATAATGGAGGAGCATCTCTTGGTAGCATGAGTTTAAAAACTGGCAATACACATGTATTATCACCACTTGCAGGAACAACTGAAGTGCTAACTTCTGGGAGTATGAATTCTACTTACTTCTACAGGTTCAATAGTGAAAATGTCACCACTGTGCCATTTGGTACTAATGGTGCAGAAACTGTTACGGTTGTTGCCGCTGTATCTAATCGTAGCATAGAAGTTGTAAGTTACGTTGTCGTAGCCAGTGGAGAGAGTCAAGTCAAATTCCTTTCCGATAGTACAGCAATAACGAGTGGCATCCAACTAGGTGACTTTGGCGGTGTATCTAGCACCAACAACGAAGGCTTAATGCGAACTTCAGACGGTGAAGCACTGAAATTTAGTAGCAGTGAGGCTTCTACTATAATGGGTGGCCATGTTTCTTATAAGGTAGTTTAAATGCCAGTTACAATACCAGAGAGTGTGTTCACTAAATACTACGATGTTATCGATTCTACTTTTACTATTTTTGGCGTTACTTGTCAACTCGTCTATATAGAAAAAGTGGAAGAGATCTCAAATTCGTATGATAATATTGCTCCGCATAAGTCTATCAATATGCATAGGCGAAACGAAGATGAATATAGACGACAAGATAAGGTTATTCGTGAAGTAGAAAAATTAGAAGACATTAATTTAAAGGTATATTGGGAACGTAAGGACTTTACTAAGGTTGCAAATGATATATCTCTACCAGACAATTCAATTCAGACTATTTTCTTTGCTACTGATCTAGCTAAGATCAAACGAGCTAAAGAGCTTATAGTACATAAGGGCATTAAAGATTCTCAAGAAATGACATTTAAAAGAAGCGGCGAAGCATTTCCAATGGGACTTAGAAAAAACCGTTACTTTGGTTGTTTCTGGGAGCGTTCATAGTGGGTCTCACAATAGTAGATAGCTTTTCTAATGTGAAAAGAAAAATTGATAATGCTATTTCTAAACATATGAACCAACGGATTCAAAAAAGAAGAAATAAAGCAGAAGTTCAGAT
>Ga0114901_1000668_pt1 | contig 22123 bp, 39 predicted proteins | sample MalvireepMed_s16_FD_89686 | JGI IMG/M metagenome (GOLD analysis project Ga0114901, IMG submission 89686) | Marine viral communities from the Global Malaspina Expedition - Malaspina viral metaG DeepMed_s16 | ecosystem: Environmental > Aquatic > Marine > Oceanic | place: Mediterranean Sea... | reverse complement strand
GTTTGGGCTTGAGACTCGATTTCTTCTTAGGCATAGTAGTAATTCATTTGTGCAATGTTCTGGGGAGATCTTCGCAAAGGTCAATAATCTTTTGGTTATGAGTTTCAATCCAGTCAAGTAGTTGCATACCATGGTCCGTGGATTGCAGATGATTGTAATCATCAGATTGTACATAGATGGGAGTAGCAACATCACACCATGATATAGATTGATTGCCAATATCAGGAGATGGACTAAGAATAGCCCCAGCAAGTATAAATGCTTTTATAGACATTACTTTCTATTATACACCCAATTTCACATCTTGTCAAGTCTTTTCTTTAAAAAAGATGATATACGTAATATTATTACGTCTACACGCAACATTATTGCGTATTTATACAAATATGCATTTTTTACTTGACAAGTCGCTCCTGTGTGTGTATAATGGTTTATCAGCCGGAGGATGATTATACTATACCCCCCTTACTAAGTATGGCAAGTAATTAGCTGTAAGTGGCTCTAAGCATCACTGTGTGACTAGGGATTATGTATTGAATAATTTATTGTAGAAATTCCTAGGGGGGCTTTCTCTAAGGAAGAGAGTCAATCGAACCCCCCTTTTAAGTTTTTGGGAGCCTGTTTAATAGGGCTTTTTTATTGTGAGGGGGCGGTGGGGGGCACCTTATAGCGACATATCTAACCATCCAATTTCATCCATCAAATATGTCGCTAAGTCACACCCCTCCATTCATTACTGCCCTCAACGTGCGGGCAAGTAGACGGGCATTAGGTGTGACTTAGGTTGCGAACAGGTACGGCTTAGGATAATTCTAAAACGTTCAACGTTTTATCTTTTGGAATGGTTACAATGTAGTCATTATATGTTTGACATTGACCCCAAGGTATGAGATAATAACCATAGTCAAAGAGTGGTTATACAGACCGCTTGGGAACTAAACTGTAGAAGGACAACCCACTACCATGACTGAGGGAAAAGGCATTCGTGCCAATTCACCCAAGATCGAAAGTGCTACCAAAATCGTTGCAGACAATACGGCAACATACATCAACAATTTTAAGGCCAACGTTGCTAAGGCGGTAACTGCCGATAAGGCCGGGCAAAGTTACCGTTCCTTGGCTCTTGAGGCAATTGCCTTAATTCCAATGGACACGCTAACCGACGACGTACTTACTCCATCGGACATTACTGTATTTGCTCAAGAGGTACTTTGTCCGGCGCTAGGTGTCGACTGGAAGGAAGTGGCTGACAAGGACAACTTGTTGGCGACTAGAGGCATCTACAAAGAGGTTCTCTGGGTTTTGACCTACCTTAACGCAACCAGTGCCGCTTGCGACCCCGACGGCAATACTAATGCTGGCGTTTGCCTGACCACCGGTAAGAAAAATTCCGGACAGATCTGGTTAAGGACAAACAAAATCCCGCTTTCTCTCAGAGAGGAGGACGCGCCAAAGGTGGACAAGTTCTCTTTCATCAAGGTTCTGTCGTTTGCCAAAGCGCACTTTGCCAAAGTGAAAGCAGGTCAAACAGGCTCAGATGCGCACCGGGCATTTACCCAAGCCCTTGCCTTTAAGGATAATATTATTTTGATGGCCGGAGAGACTGTCGAAGATTATCCTGACGACAAGGTGCTACCCGCTGACGCCGAGTTACTGGTTGAAGGTCTATGCGAGATGGCATTGTGGATGCATGAAACCATCCAAGACCGAAATAATGGCGCTTCGAGAGCGGTACAGGTTAAAGCCGTAAACTCTTAAATAATCCACATTAAACCTTGCCCGGTGCTTTAATTAGCATCGGGCATCTTTTTGTCCGCAATCCGGTATCACTGGGGTTGTCCGGTATCACACCCCTCCCCCTATTTTTAAAAAAAAAATTTCCTGCGCTTCGCTCCGGTTCTAAAGTGCTTCGCACTTATAGTAAGGCTCGTAAGCACTCGCAAGCAAGTAAGCATTAATGTGCTTCGCACTTATAGTAAGGCTCGTAAGCACTCGCAAGCATTATAGTGTTCGTTACACTCACACATTAAGTATATCTTTAGCCCGAGCCCGCTGCCGCGCCCTCGACTCCACCCGCCTAGCCATCGCCCGCTCCGCGCCCGATATCCACCCGTACAACGTATCGACGTTGTATCTCTCGGACACCTCCGGTATCATATCAGGGGGATGGGGACGGCAAAACCGCCTGACATATAGGGGAAGATATATTGTATGCCATGGGATGGGGAAATAAGGCGCAAAGACTTTGACATACACAATGTTATCTGCTATACTATAAGAACAATGGGAAAGGAGATTAAACAAATGGCTACAATATTTAAATACAGGATTCAACTCGCTGATTACTACGGACCTGGAGATGGTGCAGACCTGCACTACTCAGGCTTATACTATGGGCAACCAGACAGCCGTGAAAAATGTAGTTTGGATTGTACCAAGAGGTTGAAAGAAACAGTTGAAATATGGGGCAAAGAGTTTCGCCCCCAAGGCTTTGTAGAGACAGTGGAGGAGGTAAGATGGTAACGTCAGCAACCAAGACTAAAGTAGACATCGGGCTGGTAGGAACATGTGTTAATTGTGGTGGATACTACTTTGTAACTAGGCGATTAATATATACATGGATAAAAGCATTTAATCCATCCTATCTAAACGTCATGCCTCAATTCTGCCTAAACTGTATGGAGGATTAAAGACATATGATAGAACCAGTAATGGGAACCTTAATAAACTATACTTGTTTAACAATGCTAGTTACAGTATTTGCTACCTTAATAATGGGAGTAGCAATATTTTTTCTTAATATAAAGGGAAGATAAAGTAAATTAGGTTTAGGTGGGGAGCGGCTACGCTTAAGTTTCAAGGACTACTCCCTCTTTCTTTTCTCCTCCCCAAGAAAGATAGGGAGAAACTCTTGCTCCCCACCTTTTTTAGACCGTTCCAAGGGGATTGGCCTTGGGATTCAATGGGGAGGCCCGAGACTACGCCTCCCCCGGTCTATATGGCGCGGCCTTGGCTACGGCTAAGGGTGAAAGGTGAAAGCACATTGGCGGTCTAAACATCCTTCATTGGATATACAGGCGGTACTATGTGAAAATTCATGGAATATGTACTCGTACACTAGGGCATATCCCCGCGCCCCGGCTTTCATACGGGGAGAATAATTTATGGGAGAGCAATTTATAAAATTCCTTTTGGAGCAGTTGCTGAAGCCTTTTGCACTTGAGAGCATCAAGACAGGAAACCCTATAGATTTACCCTTAAAGATAAAAATACCTTCAGGACTAAGCTCACGCATCGTTACAGTTTCTATTACAACGAGGTATACAATGGCTTCCAAGGAAAAGAAGGATACACCATCCTACAAGAGACATGACTTTAATTGGGGAGGTAAACCCAATGCATATAGCAATGATAAAGTTACCATTCGTCAACCGGATGGTAGTGTTAATGCGTATTACATACCAAAGAAAGTTGCCGAATATATTAGCTACTTGAGAAATACAATAGATAATATAAATTATGAGACAGAGAAGGAATGGTGGGAAAATGACAAATCATAAATGTTATATGGATGGAATTGACTGGCAATATCATTTAGAATCAGATGAAGAAGGAACTAAATTATATCCAAATGAGGAATCCTTAAAAAATGATTGCGGTCACGACCTGACAAGGTGCGGCAGTGTTGAGGTCGAAGTAAAATTAATTCGATGGGTAAAACCTCAAACGAGGATTTAAAAGGGAGACTATCATGAATAGAGAAATAAGAGATAAGTGGTGCGCTAAATTACGTGATCCCACTACTAAGCAAACAACAAATTATTTAATAAACAAATTTGGTCAATGTTGTTTGGGAGTATTGTCTGAGGTTATGGGGGTAAAGATGAATCCAGAACATACTCGGCAATATGATTACACTGAATGGACAGAAAGTTACTCAGATGGTGACTTTAATGTGTCAGCAGAAGAACGTGCAAAAGAATTTGATGAAGAATTACCCCCGGAAGCATTTGCTAAGAGTATCGGATTAACATATGAAAATATGATGACTCTTTCTCGTATGAATGATGGAAGGGAAAATCCTCGCACTGTAGAAGGAGAACGTAAAACTTTTCCTGAAATAGCTGATTATATTGAAGAAAATTACTAAAATGACTAAATTCAATATAATTGCATCAGTAACCATAGGAATAATTATGGGGGTAGCATTGTGTGTAGGTAATACACACTATAATTCGGTATCATATTCGGTATCACAAAAGGAAAATCCTCGCTGCGATATACCACAACGATTACCGCAATGGAATGAATTGGTGTTAAGATTATGGGGAAGCAATATTATACCTGACGATACATTTAAAAAGAATTTCCCCATCACAGGGGAAAGAGGTTCTAAAATATTAAAAGCACAGGGATACGAAGATCTAAATCAATTAACTAACTGTCTCATTAAGAACTTTAAAATAAGGAAGAAATAAATGGTACATATACCAACCCTGCAAAATGTCTTTTACATGGACATTCGATTTTCAGATATGGATTCACAAGGGCATGTGCATCATGAGGCTATGGTGGGCTGGATAGCACACACGAGAGTGAGTTATATAAATGGAGTTATAGATGCGATAAGAGTAAAAAACATTGACTACACTCTTGTCAATTTACAAATAGATTTTCAGAAGCAAATTACTTTCCCTGGAGAAGCACGTTTAGAGGTATATGTCAAAAGAATGGGAAGTAAAAGTTTATCTCTCAATTACATGTTATCAAAAGATAAAAAGAAATTCGCACAGGCAACAAGTGTGTCTGTATTCTTCGATACAAACACGAACAAGACCATACCAATCCCCGATTTAATGCGAAAAGTACTTGCATTAGAGATAGTTTAATGCTATAATATAGATAATGAGAGAAGAAATTACGAGGGGGGGTGGGGAAATTGCAATTAAATATTGGGAAAGTCTAGACATATATCTGGTATTTAACCCCACCCTTCGCTCATGAAATCAAAGAAGAACCCCGTAGCGAAAGCTCTACGGAAACCCAAGTTCCGCCAACGTGTAGTGCGGGATAAAACAAAGTACGATAGAAAAAAGGAAAAGGAACATGTTCGGTCAAGAAGCTATGGAACACAAATCACTGACGACTGACCCCTATGAAGGGACAGTATTTGAAAGACTTTCAATTCCTAAAGAAGCAAACTTCCCAGTATATACCGTACCGGCACAAGAGATAGTAAGGGAAGATGAGTTTACTGTTGGTAAAAACTGTTTTGCTATTATACGTGAGCCACAAAGTTTTGAAGATGGAGTGCCTCACGTATTTAAATTCGCTTCCAACAGATATAAACCATTGCTTAATCAAGACATCATGTATGTCATTAGGCAAGCCATAATTGAATTGGAAGTAGACGCAAGGGAGATGAGGGTACAACACTTTTTCTCTAATGATTATTCCCGTTGGCAATGTAATATCACTTTTCCCAAAATAACTATTGAACCAAAGGTAGGGGATATAATCAAATACGGTCTTCAAATCAATAACAGTTATGACCTTACCTGGATGTACGAACAGTTTTTACGTGCATTTAGATTGTGGTGCCTAAACGGTTGCACGACTAGTGAGTCAGCAGGGAATGGCACACACCGCAAACACACTACAAATATTTCCGTGGAGGGAGAAGGTCAAAAGATTGCTAATGGCTTGGAAGCATTCTTTGAATCGGAAGGGGAATACCAAAGATGGATGAATATCCATCTAACACATACAATGGTAGTGGAATTATTCAAAATGACACTGGCAAAATATACTGTGGGGGGACAGGTCAAAACAAACAAAAAAGTCTTAGATAGTCTAATGGTTGACTGGACACGTCAAGCAGGAAACACTATGTGGCAAGCTTACAACGTTGCTACTGCATGGGCCTCACACTCGCAAGCACAACGTGGTGGATGGACCCCAAATACAAGACGCAACAGGCATGAGAAAGTGTCTACCATGCTTAACTCCAACATTTGGAAAGAATTTGAACATGTCAGTGTATAATCATGAAGATCTATATCTACAATACTACGAAGAGATAATGGAGGAATTTCCTAATCTCTCTGAGAAGACAGCATGTGAATTAGCAAGAGCTAAAGTCATGAATTACCTTGAAGATTATGGGGATTACATGACCGATCAGGTTAGAGATAGAGAAATAGATGATGCTATAGATAGGGGAGAAGAATGTGAATAATCCTAAGATAAGGGAGAAGAATATGAGTAATCCTACTATTGGTCAATACCTTGCGCTAGAAAAGAGGGTATTACGTCTTGAGAAATTCATAACAGACAATTCAGAAAACTTAGGTGAATCTGGTATGGAAGAAATGTTAGAAAATGAAACATTAACAACTTATGTAAGAGACTATGTACAATGGAAATTCTATATATTATCTTACTCAAATTTAGAGCAAAACTAAAATGGGACGTATGAGCGATGCCGACATAGAAGTCAGATCAATTTTAGATTGGGAGATGGAGGAGAATGGAATTGAGACAGAATACGAAAAACAAAATTACATACAACAGAATTACGAGCGAGTTGGGAGAGAAGTTTTACGACGACTCGCCACTGCAGCTAGAATGGTACAATGATGTTGAAATTATTCTACAAGATTTAGCCTATGGATATATTGATTCAATAGAATGCATACATAAATTGAATCGCCTTGGGTTTTCAATTGGAGATATAGCAAGGAATATTATAGGAGATGTTGAACAAGCAAGACGCGAAACAATTACTAAACGGGATGCCTACATGGAGGGGGAACTGTCCTGATTGTGGGGGGAGGAACACTCTTAGTATTTCCAATGAGTTAGGTGAATTAAAGTGGTTCTGCTTTAAGGCTCACTGTACCACAAAAGGACGTAGTATGATAAAAAGATCTGTTGATGAAATCCTAACATCTATAGTGGGCTTACCTCCAACTCAATTAACTACATTTGAGTTACCATTGCATTTTACTGCAGTAGAAAGTAATAGTACTGCTACACGAGCATCCATGTATCTTAGGAAAATAAACATGGAGCAGTTTGTTCAGATAAAATATGATCCTAAACTAAATAGATTAGTATATTTGATAACAAGGGGTAAACGAGTAATTGATGCCATTGGAAAGTCTTTAGATGGGACATTGCCCAAATGGTGGAAGTATGGTAAAAGTGGCCGTTCATTCATAGTAAAGGTAGGGGAGCATAATCATGAGGGAGAATGTGTTATTGTAGAAGATATACCCAGTGCATGTATAGTGGGAGCAGCAGGGTATTCGAGCATGGCCCTTTTAGGTACAAATTTAACTGACCTTGACGTACTCGACCTGATGGTGTATAATAGTATAACAGTAGCATTAGATCCAGATGCACATTCTAAGGGGATAGCTATGGCTGATCGCTTGAGCGCATACACTGACGCCCGCGCAGTGCTAATCCCTGATGACTTAAAGTATTTTACACCTGATGAAGTAAGGAGAATACTTAACCACAAAACAAAGGAGAACAGAAATGAAATGCCAATACACACATAAATTTGTTGTCGATAAATATGGTAGGCCAGGAGGCTTTTATAGTTTGGCCGACCTGCCCATCGCTGGACACAAAGAACTTACACGAGATGGTACTATAATTGCAAGCGACTCAACACAAGAATTATTTGAAGTTGAAGATGAAGAGAAAGGATGGGTATTTACAGTGCCGTGGGATAAAGTAACGCCAAATTTCCCAATGGAAGAATAACTAATGGATAACATGGAATTACGCTTATTGCGCTCTCTTATAAATAGGGAGGTTTATCTAGATTGCATAGATATCTTCAAACCAGCATCCTTCTCTGAAGATTTAGAGGGAATAGCCGAAACAATACAAGAGGTACATACCGAATTTAGTTCCGGCGTGGATCTTGATATTGTGCATGAGTACATGATTACAAAAAAAGTATCTACCACTGCTAAGAAAATGTTAATGGTAGAATTAATTAATAATATTAGGCAAGTAAAACCGGTAGAAATAGAAGTAGCAAGAAAATTTATATTTAACTTAGCAAAGAAAAGCCTAAGAATAGAGGCTCTTAATGCTTTAGCTCGTACAATAGAGCAAAATGAGGAAAGTCATGGACACGTCATTACCTTACTATCCACTTTACCAGAAGAAGAGCAAAATGATGGAGAAATTGTCTCCCCAAAGCTTGAAGACTTACATGAATTTTTTGCGGCTACAAACAGATATCCATTCAATGTCCCAATCTTGCAGAAGAGAGTTGGTGGAATGTCTAGAGGAAACCTCGCCATTATCTTTGGCAGACCGGAAATTGGTAAATCTTCTTTTGTCGCTAGCTTAGTCGCTGGATATATGAAATCCGGTATTACGACGGAATATTATGCAAACGAAGAGCCCGGAATGAAGATCATGCTTAATATTCGTAGAGCATGTACGGGAGAAGACGATGCCGCTATTGTATCAGCTATAAATAACAAAAAAGATCCTACTAAATGGACTGAATACACACCATACCTTACTGTAAGGCAGATAGGAGCAATGCCGATTGAAACTATACAATCTCGTGCACTAAAGAGTAAACCTGATGTTATAGTCCTAGATCAAGCTGATAAACTACATCTTGGTAAAAAGTATGATGCAGGGCATGAGAGATTAAGAGCTTTATATCAAAAAACCAGGGAGATTGCCAAATCATGCGATTGTCTTGTTATTAATATTTCACAAGCATCGGTAGATGCAGAGAATAAGGGGGTGTTACCTTATTCAATGCTCGATGGGAGTAAAACAGGCAAGGCAGGTGAAGCTGATCTTATATTAGGAATAGGTAAGTGGGGACAAATTCACCCTGAACCAGAACATGAAGATCCAAAAGCACAATTACTATATGCTACTATAAGTAAAAACAAGATTAACGGCTGGCATGGCAAAGAAGCAATGCTATTTAACGCACACACCAATCAGTGGAGTAGTTACGATGACACTATCAGTAGACAAGTTACTTGAAGAAGAGAGAGCAGATAACAAATGTTGCAAACATACTATTAAGGTATTACGTGAAGAGAACGAGAAACTTAGAATGGACTTAGCGGAAGCTCTCGATATTGGTAGAAGTGCCACCAAACTAACACAAGATCTCATCGACAAGGTACGAGATGTTAACAGTAATTGACATAGAAACCACAACCAATGGGCCAGATAGATCACCCAGTCCATACAACAATAGGAACTATCTAGTAAGTGTTGGGTGGAGCAATGATGATGGTGATGAGTATATATGTATACGGCACAATGATGTTAGAAGTAGTCCAACCGGAGCACATCCAAAGATACTTCAAAGTGTCTTAGACAAAACAACACTTCTCGTAGGACATAACATTAAATTCGATCTCTCATGGCTTCTTGAATGTGGATGGGTATATAATGGTGATATATATGACACAATGATCTATGAGTATGTTAAAGCAGGTGGGCTTAAGACAGTTAAATTTGGGCTAGATGAAAGTTGCAGACGCTATGGGATAAATGGTAAGACAGATGAGATAAAAGAGTATTTTGATATGGAGATAGGCTTTGAATCTATACCGTGGAAATTAGTAGAGAAATACGGTAGGAACGATGTCAACATAACCAAACAACTATATGAAGCACAGCAAAATGATAGCTAGATTATGAATTTAGAATGTATACGATGCTGTATGTATATGGAAGTTGATGGGCGCAAAGGTGCAAAACTTTGGGGTTGGTTAGAATACGTCAATGGTTGGTGCTGCCGCTACTGTAAAGCAGAACCGCCGATGAGGTGGATTGATGTAGACAAACATCCGGCAAGGGCTTTCCGTAATGAACCACTCCCCAAAAAGATAAGGCACAAGGCGAGGATACATGAAAAAAACAGTTGACTTGATGAACGAATTCTGCTATGTTCTTACACAGATGGAGCGTAGCGGGATTGCCATTGACATCGAAGTGTTGGAGAAATTACAAGAAGAATATAGCAAGGAAAAAGCCGAGCTTTCAGAGAAGCTATATGAGCTTGCTAGAGAATCATTGGGGGACACACCTTTTAAGTTGACAAGTCCCGATGATTTAAGTATGATTATTTTTTCTCGCAAACCTCTTAACAAAAGAGTATGGGCGGATAAATTTAATCTAGGCTCCGAATTTATCAGCGGATCGGTTAGACCCAAACGACCACTAAACATATCATCTAAAAAATTAGGGGAAGCAATTAAATCTAGATCTTATGTAATTCAGAAAACAAAAGCTAATCAATGTCTAACTTGTCACGGCACTGGAAAAGTATCCAGAAAGTTAAAGAGTGGAGGGTGGGGTAAACCAAGACATAACTGCAATATGTGCGGGGGATGTGGAATAATTTACACACCTACGGGAGAAGTTGCTGGATTTAAACAAGTACCTTCAACAGTACATGATTTGGCTGCACACGGATATAAATGTGGTAAAAATATACTTATACGATTAGCAGGAAAGGCAAAAAATAAGGATGCCAAAACCTTCCTTACGAAAATGGTACGACTTAACGCCGTCACCAGTTACCTTGACACTTACATCGCCGGGATCAGATCGCATGTCGGAAGAGATGGAATCCTACATACTCAGTTTATGCAATGCGTTACGGCAACAGGGAGGTTATCAAGCCGCGCTCCGAATTTCCATAATCAACCAAGGGGAGGGACATTTCCGATTAGAGAGGTCGTTGTTAGTAGATGGAAAAAAGGAACGATCACGGAAGGAGACTACGCCCAATTAGAATTCAGGGTAGCAGCGGCTCTAGCAAAGTGTAATCAAGCTAAAGCTGATATACTTGATGGAGTAGACGTTCATCAAAGGACAGCCGATATCCTCACTAAAATGGGACAGAAAACTACCCGGCAAGATGCTAAGGAACACACCTTTAAACCACTTTATGGGGGGACCACTGGATCTAAAGCTGAACAAGCTTATTACAAATGGTTTTCCAAGCGATATACCGGAATAGCCAGTTGGCATAATAAGATATTAGATCAAGCAGTAGTATATAAAAGACTTGTGTTACCATCGGAAAGAATATATAAATTTCCGTGGTGCAATCGCAGTGCCACAGGAGGGATTAGCGGGGCTACTAAGATAAAGAACTATCCTGTTCAAGGCTTCGCCACAGCCGATATCGTACCAATAGCTTGTACAAAGTTGTACCACTTAATGAAAGAATATGGGCTCAGATCCTTGCTTATCAATGAAGTCCACGATAGTATAATCGTAGACACATGTCCAGGCGAAGAGGATAAAGTTAAGGATTGTATAGCTGACGCTATGTTGGGGGTTATAGATGGATTGGATCATAAGTTTAATTTTACTTTTAATATACCTCTTGTAATAGAAATCAAGCGGGGAAAGAATTGGCTAGAAATGGAAAAGATATTTAAGGGTTGACAAGTTCGTAAAAATGTGCATAATGCACAAACCAGCCCTGACCGGGGTTGGATCACTACTAACCACTAGAGGAAACAAATGGCTAGAAAACAAGAAGTCGCACTAGTAGATAATACTGAGAAAGCTGCACTCGCAATATTAGCGGGTGTTCAACCGGGGGCCAGCGACCTTGCTGTGCTTCGGGTAAACAACAGGGACATGGATAAAGATGGCCTTGAATATCCTGTAGGAGTATTCTCTCTGTATGATGGAGAGGATACAATATACGGGGAACTAACTCACTGTAAAATTCTCTCCAGCGGATATCAAGTGCGGGAGTGGAATGATGCAGAGAAAAGATACGCTTCGGAGACTATATTCTTCTTCAATGGTGGGGAAGCCAATGTCGAAGATACTTCCGGGGGTATGCGTTGTGGTAAAATGTTCAGCCGTGACGTAAGAGAGCTAGATGAAGTCAACGATGCTGCTCTTATTGCAGCACAAAAACCTAAAAAGTTCTATCGTGTAATTTGGGGAGTTGCCTCAATTAAGGGGATTTACCAAGATGGAACTAAAAAAGAGGGGCAAAACATACCCTTTATAATGCGTTGTACTGGGAATGCTTTTATGCCTCTATGCGATCACTTGGAAGCACTGAAAGGAGAGATTCTTGAAGTAGAAACAGACTGGGTGATTGAAAAAATGGCAGGAGCAAACGGTTCCTTCTATGTTGCCAAACCATCCAGGGGGAAGGATTCCCCACTCACGGTTGATGAGAGGAGGACACTATATGGTCTTGTCGAAGACCGTGATTCTTGGAATGAAGATGTCATGTCCAAGTGGCGTAAAAAAAATGGGCTAAATGTTTCAAAGATGCAGACCGTAGAAGATGTTGGTGCGGTAGTCATTAATGATATTGTCCCAGATGATGAAATACCCTTTTAAAGGGTAACTTGATGGGGGTCTACTGGCATATGCAGGAATTACATTGCCTGTCTAGAAGTCCATACCCCCATCATTTTTAGGAGTATAACGCATGACGTTACAAGAACAGATAGATCTTTACCTCTCCAAATGTTTAGATGGAGAAGGAAAAATGAGTGAAGAGATACTTGATCGTTTTGCAGAACGATGCAAGGAAACTATGCGTCTTCAATTCAATGAAAGTCTAAAAGATTTTAAAGTTAGTATGTCTTCAGTTGGCAAACCACTATGTCAACAGCAAATGGCTAAGAAAGAAGAGAAACGTGAAAGACCTAAACCATCTCTTAAGATGAAAATGGCATATGGATATCTAGTAGAAAATTTAGTAATGGCTGTATTGGAAGCGGCAGACATCAATATAGAAAGTGTTCAAGAGAAAGTTAAATACAAACTTAATGGAACCACCATTGAAGGAACACTTGATGTTGTTATTGATGGTAAGGTATATGACATAAAATCAACCAGCACATATGCCTATAAATGGAAGTTTTCAAAAGAAGATGGTTTTAAACGTATGCTGGCAGATGATCCTTTTGGGTATATCCCCCAAGGTTATCTATATGGGGCAGGAGCAGGAAAACCCTTTGGGGGTTGGATTGCCATGAATAAGGAAACGGGGGGTATAACTGTATGTGAAACTCCTCGTAATGGAAAAGAGTTTAGAGAAGCCGCTATTGCGAATGCTGAAAAAAATGCTCGTGCATTAGAAAACGACGAGCCATTTAAACGGTGCTTCAAGCCAGCCCCAGAACTATATCGTAAGAAACATACTGGAGATTACGTACTACATGTTAATTGTAGTTATTGTCAATATAAACAGCCTTGCTGGGGAGATCGGATAACCTTCCGTAAAAGCAAGAAAGCTTCCAGTCACAAATGGTTCTTTGGAGGTTAATGTGAATGAGAACATCATCCGCGAAAGCGAAGGGAAGGAGGCTGCAAGACTGGATGCGAAGGCAACTAGTAAACAGGCTAGATCTAAAACCAGAAACAGACATGATAAGAACAGCAGTGATGGGAGAGTCAGGCGCAGACGTTCAACTGCTGGGAGATCTCAAGATGAGGTTTCCATACACGATAGAGTGCAAGAATCAAGAGAAGTTGAAGGGTATATACGATGTACTAGCCCAAGCGGAAAGACACTCTACGTATCTACAACCACTGGCAGTTCTAAAAATGAATCGTAAAAAACCTATAGTAGTGTTAGATGCAGAGCACTTCTTGGAGGTATATTTTGGACGAAATTAGAGGAGGTATGAGGTTAAGGGATCTTGTATCTGGTGGTGGAGCATTAATAGTTTTAGAAGAATTCCATGATGGGATATCTATACGCTTATACGGAAATCCTGCCAGCAATTCAGGATATACAGCAAGAATAATGGCTAAATTATTTATAAGTCATGCTGAAAATGATGATAGTATGATGTTAGCTACAATGAAAACGGAGGGTAATGCCTAATGCCAAATATATTAGTACTGGATATTGAGACAGCACCCAACCTAGCCTACGTATGGAAGTTCTGGCAAGAAAATATATCTGCAAAACAAGTGATAAAAGCTTGTACAATTCTATGTTGGTCGGCTAAATGGTTGGGGGAAAATAAAGTATTTTATAATGACGGAAGAAGTGATAAAAGTAAAATTCCCACTGCAAAACATGAAATAAGACTACTCACAAAATTATTACCCCTATTAGAAAAGGCAGATATGGTAGTTGGGCATAATTTGTCCAGGTTTGACATGCCTAAAATTAGAGGGAGATGTCTCGTATATAATTTACCAATCCCTTCTCCATATAAAGAAATAGACACGTACAAAATTGCTGTAAGAGAGTTTGGTTTTGAAAGTAACTCTTTGGAATATTTATCGTCCATTCTTCTTGGTGAACAGAAAAGTAATCACAAGAAATTCCCTGGATTTGAGTTGTGGTCTAGATGCATGTCGGGAGATCCTGATGCATGGGTGGAAATGAAAGAGTATAATATTATTGACATCAAAGTAACAGAAGAGTTATACTTAAAGATACGTGCATATTCTACCAGCCATCCAAACGTAGGAGTATATTGCGAGAACATTGAAGTAACGTGTCCCAAGTGTGCTTCTACAAATAGTAACAAACGAGGATATGCTTATACTACTACAGGAAAGTACCAGCGGTATCACTGCAACGATTGCGGTGGTTGGCACAGATCACGGTTTACAGAGTATCCCAGATCTAGGAAAGACGGGTTGACCGTCAATACGGTAAGCTGATGGGCGCATTACTTTGCTACCTAGCAGTGGTAATACTAATAGGAGTATTGTTTCTATGAACTACGATGACTATTCACAATTGGTAAAAGATCAAGAGGTAGCACGAAGGGAAATAAAAGGAGAGAAGGTAAACCACCCTTCACACTATACAAGTCACGGTTCAGGTGTAGAGTGTATACAAATAACAGAGCACATGAACTTCTGTCTTGGTAATGCGGTAAAATACATTTGGAGAGCCAGTATGAAAGGAAAGCATAAGGAGGATCTTGAGAAAGCAATATGGTACATACGCAGAGAACTGGAAAGGATAGAATAATGACATATGAAGAATACTATTGGGAACAATCAGGAGAGAAAAGATTTCGATTGAATGAACTAACTATATGGGCTGTTAACAAACTATGCGATACTGAAACTAATATAACCGGCTCAAAGGCTTTTCTAAGAGGTAGACTAGACAAGTTGATAAAAGATATAAAGTATGAGGGGTGGAGAAGAGCTTCTGCAAGAATGAGAAAGGCAGTTGACAGATGGATAGTAACTCACTCCCAAGAGGAGCACTATGAAAAAAATATCTAGAACTAAATCATTCCTATTGAAAGCTCTTAGAGTTAAGCATGATAAACTAGTAACCAGAGATAACTTCGATGCTCATGAACTACTAGAATGGGCTATGTTCTTTGCAGCAGAGGCAGGTTATGAGGAGGGAATACAATGGTATAAGGAAAAGGTGTACCCTGTATGTAACAACTCCTATCAGGAGGGTACATTAGTACCTGCAAACCCTTATAGATCGGGGGCTAAAATCACCAAAAATGCCTATCGACCACTATAGGAGATGGAGTAATATAGATGGATAAATGGACTAGCATGACTAATCCGATGTTCCGTAGTAAATTCAGCGAGGACATCTTCAATCAAAAGTATCGACACGACGGGTGTGAGACATGGGAAAGATTATGCTCTACTCTTGTAGAAGACGTAATGGGGAACAAAGCAACAAAAGATGAAAAAGATCAATTGATCGAATACATGGTTGATTTGAAGTTTATCCCAGGTGGAAGGTATTTATATTATGCAGGAAGAGAACATAAATTCTTCAACAACTGCTTCTTACTTAAAGCTGAAGAGGACACTAGAGAAGATTGGGCGGAACTATCTAAAAAAGTTGAATTGTGTCTTTCGACTGGTGGCGGCATTGGTGTTGATTATTCCATATACCGTCCTCGCGGTAGTCTTCTCCGTGGTACTGGCGGCATTGCCTCAGGTCCAATTCCAAAAATGCAAATGGTTAATGACCAAGGTAGGGGAGTTATCCAGGGCGGCTCTAGACGAAGCGCCTTGTATGCGTCACTTAATTGGCAACACGAGGACATCCCAAAATTCTTAACAGCAAAAAACTGGTATGACAAAAAAGTAGCAGGTACTAATAAATCACTGGGAGATCTTAGAGAAGCTGACTTTAATTTTCCAGTACCACTAGATCACACCAATATATCAGTAAACTACGACACAAAATGGGTAGAAAATTATTGGGATTCTAATGACGTAGGGGATATATTTAGGAAGAATATAAAACAAGCTCTTTCTACAGGAGAGCCTGGATTTAGCTTTAACTTTTGGAAAAAAGAAGAAGAGACACTAAGAAACGCATGTACTGAAGTAACATCTATAGACGACTCAGACGTATGCAATTTGGGCTCAATTAATATAGGAAGGATTGATTCTCTTAAGGAGTTCAAATCAATTGTAGAACTAGCTATTATGTTTTTGCTTTGTGGAACTCTTGTTGCAAAACTACCATATGAAAAGGTTGCTGATGTACGTGAAAAAAACAGACGACTTGGTTTGGGACTTATGGGTATACACGAATGGCTCATTAAAAGGGGAAAGAAATATGAAGTAACAGGCGAACTTCACAGGTGGCTTTCAATTTATAAAGGTGTATCGGATAGTACTTCATCAAAGTATGCAGACTTACTTAGCGTTTCACACCCTGTTGCCAACCGTGCTATAGCTCCAACTGGATCAATTGGGATACTCGGGGGTACAACCACAGGAATAGAACCACTATTTTCTGTTGCTTACAAGAGGAGGTATCTAAAGGGAACAGAGTGGCATTATCAATATGTAGTAGATGGGGTGGCGCAAGAGATGCTTCAGAATTACGGTGTCAATCCTAACGACTTAGATACATCCATGTCTTTAGTAGCAGATCCAAAAAGAAGATTAAATTTCCAAGCTGATGTACAGGATTATGTTGACATGGCTATATCTTCTACAATAAACCTTCCTAAATGGGGTACGATAAATAATACGGAAGATAACGTGGATGACTTTACTAAACTTCTTGCTAGTTATGCTCATCGTCTACGAGGATTTACCTGCTATCCTGATGGTTGCCGGGGGGGACAGCCCCTTGTAGCCGTAGATTATAAAGAAGCAGTAAAGAAATTGGGAAAAGAATTTGAGGAGCATATTGAAATAACAGATGTATGCGATATCAAATCGGGGGAGAGTTGTGGTTCATAAAAAAAAGGAGGCACACGGTTGTGTGACCTCCCTATCTTTAGAGTGGGATCAGCTAGGACGATTAGTTTACAAGAGAGCTAGAGTTAATGTTGATAGCCTAAAGACTTTATTGGAAAATCATTATCCTGAATGGGAACAACTACAAAAGACGATAGATACCATACGGTGGATAGATGATGCATTAAATGAGTTAACTTTAGAATTGGCTGAAAGGGCAGAAGATGAGGGTATACGTGTACAAGAATGGAATGTGCGACCCGAAAGCGAAATTGGGGATAATAAAGACATTTCAGAAAGCAAAGGAAGTTGATGATTATCTAAATTTACTTTGTATTAGCATGACCTCTATAGCACATAAGCAATATAGAGTATTTATAGCTGATGATGATGTTGAACAATCTTCAATAGATCACTATGTAATTATGGAAGATAATTATGAATTTGATATGGTAAAAAGGAAATTTAAGGAAGTAGATACAAAAGAAATAGCTATAGCTAATGATGCTAAATTAGCACAAAGAGAGAAGATTATTAGGCCAAGAGTTCAGATGGTAAGAGAATAAAACCAATGGGGTGGTCAGGGAATTAACCCTTGACCACCCCTTTTATTTCTTATGTATACCTACGAACAAGCTAACAGTTTGACATAGTATCCTACAACAAAGCCTATTCCTAAGAAGACTCCTGCTGCAACCGGCTTATTGCTGATAACAAACGTAACGCTCGATTTAATTTTCTCCCAAAGCATAGTAATCTCCTATATTCTTTTTCTAAGGGCTCGATCTCCAAACCACCACAAAACTGCCGATGAGGTTAAATAAAGTATTGAAGCTTCAATAGTAGCACGACCTTCAATGGGGGAGGAGAAGTAAATTATTCCCACTAAAACAATAAGACTGAAAGTAAGAACAGGACGCACAAGACGAAGCAAGTCAATGACCCAGAGAGAATTTGTACCAACCATACTGTCGTGGCTGTAGGATGCCATACGGGAATCAGCATCGACCTTAGATTGGGCAACTGCCATCTCTCTTTTGTTTTCATCTGCGCTGATTTTATTCTGTAATTCAAGCAAATCAAGGGCTCGTTCATGCTTATTATCAGCTTTCTTTTCTTCAACCCAATAGTCAAGAAAAGAAAACGCCTTTCCGATAATTGAACCTACGATTCCAGTAACTCCACCAGTTAAAGATGTTGCTAGTAAATCAAGCATCATACAGAATTACCTGATCTCTGAACGGGCCGCGCCGACGCCGCTGGTGACGTACCCAGCCGCCGCGCAGCCAGAGAGGATCAGGGCGATCACCACGACGATCAGGGGATTGCTCATACCCCACACATCCCTTCGCATTCGTTGTTGAACATGTTGAGTTGGCCCTTGTCCTCCAAGTTGCGAAAGTCCACCTCTTCAAGCGGCTTTCCCGATGAGTGGAGCGATATGGTTTTCCCCTCCCAAACCCCACGGATTTTCTTATCCACCTCCACCGCCTCTGCAAAACTTTCAGGGTCATTCACCTTGAGGTCGCGCCATAGGGTGCTGTTGTGGTAGGGGCAAAACGTACAAGCACTTTTCGGCGGTGTTGGATAATCATGTCTCCGCATCCATTCCAGGCAGTCCCCGCGACTCATCCCCGCCTCAATCAAGGGAAACCGATGTTCGCACCAGGCGTGCCGGCTGGGCTTTTGACGCGACGCCTCATCGGTTGAAATGCCTATCCATTGGGTGACCACAGGGTGGTCTGGGGCTTTTTTCCTGGTGATGCCGGCTAGTTCCTTCGCCTTTCTCTGGATGGGAACGATCTTAAAGTCTCTCGTACAATCCCGGTTCCCCGGACCGATTGTCCCCCGGCTCCCTTGTATAAAGGCCGGGATTGGTAGGTGCGCCCATTTTCCTTTGGGCCGCTTGCGCCCGATCTTGTCCTTTAGGCTTCCTTGTGTGACTACATGGACAGGAAAGGGGAGGACGTTGGGGGACATTAAAAACTTCAAATGCTCATACACCGCCTTTGGCTCACCTTGGGTGTCAGCGAAGATCGCGCAGTCAGGCATAGGCGTTATTTCCCCGTGCGCCGCCATCAGCGCCATAGTGCTGCTCTGGACACCAGCGCCAAGACTCAAAATACGCAGGGTTGGTTGGCGTGTCACGTCAGGACGATAGTCATAAACTATCACCTTCATCTTTAATGTTAAACCAATTTCTACCCCACATTACCATACAACTAATACCATTCTTGCCATCTACCATAATAGTCCAATCCCCTGACTGATTATTAAAAATTGTTACAATTACAGTATCCCCAGATGTTATATCCATTAAGGCTGATGCTACTGCCTTTTCATTTAATTTCTTTAATGCTTCTCTTGAAGTCAATGTAGATCCACATTGAGAATGACCAACACGAATAGAAGAGCCGTCAGAAACTCTAGGCTTTTCAGCAATAGAGGGGGTAACAAATATAAATAAAAACCACACTAAGACAAAAAATAACTTCACTAGTTACCTCCCCTTTCTCCACCTATCTCGTACTTTGAATACTAATAAATATAAACCACCAGCTACCAGAATTGCATTACCAGCGAGAACAAATAAATTACCCCACTCAGTAATCACCTGCGCAGTCGTCCCCCCGCCGCCAATCCCAACCGATATCTTTCCAACGGTGTCGCTACTCAACTGTTGGATTTGCTCGTGGGCTTTGTTCACGGCTTCGCCTCTCTTACCATCTTCTTGTTTGCTAAATGGTCCTTTGCAACCTGACCCAATCGGCCCAGTTGGGCCACGTCCATGCTGTCGATAACGGCCTCGACGCAGTCGGGCATATCTCTTGTCGCTTCCGACATCTCGGTTTTCCATTCGGCCAGGAGGTCATCGGCGTCTTTGTCGATTGATGTCCGCGTTACCGTCACTTCCTGGCCGACAATTGTAACAACTTCCGGCCCACGCTTCTGGCCGTCACCGATATCCTCATCGACAACCGTTGCCGTGGCTAGGAAGTGGTCGGGGCCGATAGCCAGTGGCCTGTCATCAGGTGCAGGGAATACGACATCACCTGTGCCGGGGATGTCAACTTTCCCAGGCGGTGTGGGCCACCGCCAAATCTCGGTGCTGTCCGATGTTTTGATTAAAATATCCATAGTTTCTCCTTATGCTAGTCCCCATGAGATGCCGATCAAGTTCACCTCATTAGTACTGGCTGTGGCTTGTATCGTCAGGTTGACCTGTTCTGCGGCGAAGGCGTCAGACGCCCCGATGAGCCTGTTCTCAGTGGCTTCAGTCGAAACCTCAAAGTCTTCCGTGACGCCTGACCATGAAACTGAATTGTTATTTTCAGTCAGAGCCGCCGCGATAATGACGCCGTTTGCCGGACAATCCAGCGCAATAGAAGGTGCAGATGTGGCCGTCGCCTCCAGATTATCCGTTGCGCTATCCGCCGCTCCGGTCACGAGATAAACGCCGATGCCGCAGCGGCCTTGCGTACCGGAATAGGTTACGACAACATCACCGGACGACGAGGTGTTACCGTTGTACTGGAGGACAGAAAGTCGTTTTGATCCACTGGGTGAAATGTCCGCCAGGAGGGATGCCGTGTTGCCATCAACTGTGACACTGCTCAGCGAGGCTGACTCATTCGCGCCCCCCACAAGAACGACGATTTTACCAGCGCCAAGCGTCTGGCTGGAGAAAGTAAATGATGAGGCATCGGACCCGTTTCCAGCAGCCTCGCTATTATATGCTACGGCTACAACAGCAGCTTCGACTGGCGCGATTATCGGAAATAAACTCATTGCAGGGCCGTCACATGAAGGTGCTGGAACGCACCATTAACAGTCGAATAAAGCATGAAATCATCGCCATTTGTCGTACTGATCGTATCTCCAGTCACGATGTCATAGCCACTGGTGGTCAACGTCCCGGCAGAGGCGTTATTCGTATATTGAACCACGATAGTCGATAGCTGGGACTGCGGAGCCAAAGTATGCGCCCCTCCATTTACGCCCTTCTGGAAGTTCCCGTTATCGGAATCCAAAGTTTCGGTTCCACTACTGTTGGTGCCAAGGTCGTAAACCGTCTGTTGACTACAACCAAATCCCGTACCGATAACAATGCCGCCCGTGCCGTTGGCCGAGAGTGTTAGTGCCGAGTTTGTTGTCGTTGGTTCGACTGCATTGGCCTTAATCGTTGACATTCACTCTCTCCTTTATTCTGGCGCTTTCGGCCAAGTCGGATCAGCGGGATCAGTAGTGACAGCCGGAAGGTCGCGCAATTCCTGGCGATGCTTTGCCCAACTTGCTTTATTTTCGTTGGTCAACGGTGAGTCGTTGTATTGGGTCCAATCGCTTGAGGCCAGAAGCCTGTCCCGCTCGGCCCTGACCACAACCCATTCTTCTTGGACAACTGCCGGATTTTTAGTTCCATCGGTAACGGTTTTTGCTGATCCGTTAACAACCCAAGTAGAAACATCGCCGCTATCAGGGTAAGAAACATGGAATGCTCCAGAATTGCCCTCGCTGACCATGACAGCTACAAGTTCATCAGCCTTGTCTTTGGTCGCAGAATGGTTTGATCCAGTGATATAATTATTACTGTCCCAGTGTGCGACAACTAAAAATTTACTCACGATAATTTCTCCCGTGCCAGAACTATATCTCCGCTTGCCAGATTGCCGGAAGCAGATTTAACCTGAAACCCGGTAACTGCAGCTGTTCCTGTCTGTTCCGCGCCCATCGCAAAACCGCTTTCGTTGCCGCCGGAGTCCTGCCATGTGCCGTTTACATAAAATTTTGTTTCAACCGTTTCTGCAGCATTCATAATCCGCATTGTCGCATTCATGGTTTCTCCGGCTGACGCCCCGCCAGCCCCGGAACCAAGCTGAACACTGGTTGACGGATTGGCATAACCGCCATG
>Ga0114901_1000667_pt1 | contig 22126 bp, 20 predicted proteins | sample MalvireepMed_s16_FD_89686 | JGI IMG/M metagenome (GOLD analysis project Ga0114901, IMG submission 89686) | Marine viral communities from the Global Malaspina Expedition - Malaspina viral metaG DeepMed_s16 | ecosystem: Environmental > Aquatic > Marine > Oceanic | place: Mediterranean Sea... | reverse complement strand
GTCCACGCGTGAGCGGGCAGATCATCGGGGTCGATGTACCCGAGGGTGGCATGGTTCGTCAGGGTCAGACCCTTTTCCGGATCGACCCTCGCCCCTTCCAGGTCGCTGTCGATCAGGCCGCGGGCAATTTCGCACAGGCGGAAGCCCAGGCGGCACAGGCACAGGCCGACTTCGCGCGTGCCGAGCGCCTGATCGCGACCGGCGCGATCTCCCGTAAGGAATATGATGCCGCAGTGGCGCAGCGCCGCGCCGGCCTCGCGTCAGTTCAGGCGGCCAGGGCCGCTGTTGCCGCAGCGCGCCTCGATCTGTCCTTCACCCGGGTGACAGCGCCGATCAGCGGCCGGGTCGATCGCATTCTCGTGACGGAAGGAAACGTGGTGGCGGGCGGCGCGCAGGCGACCCCGCTCACGACCATCAAGTCCGTCAATCCGCTCTACGCCGAATTCGACATCGATGAAGCGACCTATCTGAGCTTCGTGGAAAAGGCCCGGCGCGCCGGCACCGCGACCAAGCTGCCGGTCGAGTTCGGCCTCATGACCGATGAAGGGTTCCCGCGCACGGCCACGCTGGACTTCCTTGGCAACGGGATCGATCGCAGCGCGGGCACCATCCGCGCCCGAGCGCTCGTCCAGAACGCTGACGGTGCCCTCGCACCTGGCCTGTTCGCACGGATCCGGCTGGTTACCGGCGAGCGCCAGCAATCGATCCTGATCGACGACCAGGCGGTCGGTAACGATCAGGGCAAGAGCTTCGTTCTCATTCTCGCCAAGGGCAACAAGGTCGATTTCCGCCCGGTCGAGCTCGGCCCGATCGTCGACGGCCTGCGCGTCATCAAGTCGGGCCTGCAACCGTCGGACACCGTCATCATCAAGGGTCTCGTGCGTCCCGGCATGCAGGTCGTGCCGCGCAAGGGGCCGATGCAGCAAAGCCAGGGCAACGGTAACCCGCAAGCCGCTGCCAAGCCCGCAGCGGAGGCACGCTGATGAAGTTTCCACGCTTCTTTGTCGACCGCCCGATATTCGCGGTGGTCCTCTCGGTGCTGATGCTGATTGCAGGCGGCCTTGCGCTGCTGAAGCTTCCGCTTAGCGAGTATCCCTCTGTTACGCCGCCGACGGTACAGGTCACTGCGCAGTATCCCGGCGCCAATCCCGAAGTCATCGCCGAGACGGTGGCAGCTCCGATCGAGCAAGCCATCAACGGCGTCGAGAATATGCTCTACATGAGCTCCCAGGCCTCGACCGACGGCCGGATGCAGGTGACCATCTCGTTCAAACAGGGTACGGATCCCGACCTCGCTCAGGTGCAGGTCCAGAACCGTGTCGCCCGCGTCCTGTCGCGTCTGCCCGAAGAAGTGCAGCGCATCGGTGTCACGACCCAGAAGACGTCGCCAGACGTTCTCATGGTCTTCCATCTGGTGTCGCCGAACAAGCGCTATGACCCGCTGTATCTCTCCAATTATGCGACACTCCATGTCCGCGATGAATTGGCCCGGGTTCCCGGTGTCGGCGACGTCGTTCTGGGCGGTGAGGGTGAATATGCCATGCGAGCCTGGCTCGACCCCAACAAGGTCGCAGCCCGAGGGCTGACCGCCAGCGACGTCGTCGCGGCGATCCGGGAGCAGAATATTCAGGTGGCCGCCGGATCGGTTGGCCAGCAACCCAATGCGTCGGCTGCCTATCAGGTGACCGTGAATACCCTTGGCCGACTGACGACCGAGGAACAGTTCGGCGACATCATCCTCAAAACAGGCGAGGATGGTCAGGTAACGCGGCTGCGCGATGTGGCACGCCTCCAAATGGGCGCCGACGGCTATTCGATGCGCAGCCTTCTCGACGGCGAACCTGCCCTCGCGCTGCAGATCTTCCAGAGCCCAGGTGCCAACGCCCTCGATGTGTCGAGCGCCGTGCGCTCGACTATGGAACGGTTGAAGGGCGATTTTCCTGACGGCGTGGAATATCGCATCGCCTATGATCCGACCATCTTCGTTCGCGCGTCGCTGAAATCGGTCGTTGTCACGCTGTTTGAGGCGACCCTGCTCGTCGTTCTGGTCGTTGTCCTCTTCCTGCAGACCTGGCGGGCATCGATCATCCCGCTCGTTGCCGTCCCGGTGTCGCTGGTCGGCACGTTCGCGCTGATGCACCTGTTCGGCTTCTCGTTGAACACCCTGTCGCTCTTCGGGTTGGTCCTATCCATCGGCATCGTAGTCGATGACGCGATCGTCGTGGTCGAGAATGTCGAGAGGCATATCGGGCTGGGCCAATCCCCAAGGGAAGCGGCACGCCGCGCCATGGATGAAGTTACGGGGCCAATTCTGGCCATCACCTCGGTGCTTGCCGCTGTCTTCATCCCGTCGGCGTTCCTGTCGGGCCTTCAGGGCGAGTTCTATCGCCAGTTTGCCCTGACGATCGCTATCTCGACGATCCTGTCGGCCATCAACTCGCTTACGCTTTCTCCGGCCCTCGCCGGCGTGCTGCTGCGGCCGCACGGCGACGATACTCCGCGCGACAAGGTCACGCGGGTCATGGACAAGGTGTTTGGCCGCTTCTTTGGCGCCTTCAACCGCTTCTTCGACCGTTCCTCGGAGCGCTATGTCTGGTCGGTGCGCCGCGCCGTGCGTGCAACCGGCATCGTACTGATCCTCTATGCGGGTCTTGTCGGTCTGACCTGGCTTGGCTTCAACAAGACCCCTCCTGGGTTCGTGCCGATGCAGGACAAGTACTTCCTTGTCGGCATTGCGCAGCTGCCTACCGGGGCATCGCTGGATCGTACAGAATCCGTCGTAAAGCAAATGTCGAAGATCGCGCTCGCCGAGCCGGGCGTGGAAAGCGTCGTAGCATTCCCGGGGCTCTCGGTGAACGGCGCCGCAAACCTGCCGAACTCGGCTCTGATGTTCATCATGCTCGATAAGTTCGAGAACCGCAAAACACAGGATCTGTCCTCGTTCGCGATCGCCGGCAAGCTCATGGGCAAGATGGGCCAGATCCCTGACGGCTTTATCGGCGTGTTTCCCTCACCACCGGTTCCTGGCCTCGGCGCCATGGGCGGCTTCAAGCTGCAGATCGAAGATCGCGCCGGTCTCGGCTTCAATGCGCTGGCGCAGGCGCAAGGGCAGGTGATGGGCAAAGCCATGCAGACGCCAGAACTGGCGAACATGCTGGTGAGCTTCCAGACCAACGCCCCCCAGATCCAGGTCGACGTCGATCGCACGAAGGCCAAGGCTCAGGGCGTTCCGCTGACCGCAATCTTCGATACCATGCAGGTCAATCTCGGCTCGCTCTATGTGAACGACTTCAACCGGTTTGGGCGAACCTACCGGGTGATGGTCCAGGCCGATGCACCCTTCCGTCAGCAGGCCGAGGATATCGGTCAGTTGAAGGTACGCAATGCCAGCGGGGAGATGATCCCCTTGTCCTCCCTGGTCACGATCAAGCGCAGCACAGGTCCTGACCGCGTGATGCACTATAATGGCTATCCCTCGGCCGACATCAGCGGCGGTCCCGCGCCGGGCTACTCGTCCGGCCAGGCAACTGCGGCCATTGAGAAGATCCTCAAGGAGACCTTGCCCCCGGGCATGACCTACGAATGGACCGACCTCACCTACCAGGAGAAGGCCGCCGGCAACACCGCGCTCTTCGTCTTCCCCCTGTCCGTGCTGCTCGCGTTCCTGATCCTCGCTGCCCAGTATAACAGCTGGTCACTTCCCTTCGCGGTGCTGCTGATCGCCCCGATGGCGCTCCTCTCGGCCATAGGCGGGGTCTGGGTGTCGGGCGGCGATAACAACATCTTCACGCAGATCGGGTTCGTCGTTCTAGTCGGGCTGGCCGCCAAAAACGCGATCCTCATCGTGGAGTTTGCCCGGGAAAAGGAGAAGGAAGGGCTCGATCCGCTGCCGGCGGTACTCGAGGCAGCCAAGCTGCGCCTGCGGCCGATCCTGATGACCTCGATCGCTTTCATCGCAGGTGTCGTGCCTTTGGTGATCGCAAGCGGAGCTGGCGCTGAGATGCGTCACGCCATGGGCATCGCCGTGTTCGCCGGGATGCTTGGGGTGACACTTTTCGGTCTCCTTCTCACCCCCGTCTTCTACGTCGCCGTCCGTCGCTTCGCGCTGCGTCGCGAGACGCGGAAGGCCGTTCCCCCTATCGTGGAGCAAAGCGCATGATCGCGCCCTACAAGCAACGCGGCGCAAGGTTTGCCGCACTTCTCGCCTCGGTCGCGCTCGCAGGATGCGCGACCATGGCACCCAAATATGAGCGGCCGGTCACCCCGGTGAGCGAGAGCTTCCCTGTGGGCGCTGCCTATGGTGATGTCGCCTCGACAGGCGAGGAGTCGGCGGCTGACATTGGCTGGAAGGATTTCTTCGCAGATCCGCTCCTCCATCAGCTTGTCGAGAAGTCGCTCACCAACAATCGCGACCTTCGGGTCGCAGCCTTGAACGTCGAAGCGGCGCGCGCACGGTATCGCGTGCAGCGTTCCGAGCTCCTTCCCACCCTCAGCGTTGGGGCGGAGGGCACGGCGCAAAAACTCCCGTCGGATCTATTCTACAACCGGCGGCAATATCAGGTCGGCGCTGCTGTTTCGGCTTGGGAGCTTGATTTGTGGGGTCGCATCCGCAGTCTCAGCGATCAGGCGAGGGAAGCCTATTTCGCGGTCGAGGAGAACCGGACCGCTGCTCAGCTCAGCCTCGTCGCCGAAGTGGCGAATGCCTATCTGACGCTTCGCGCCGATCAGGCCATGTTGCGCCTTTCGCAAGATACCCTGGCGACCCAGAAGACTTCCTACGACCTCACAAACCAGCTCGTCGAGGTGGGCAACATTGCCAAGCTCGATCTGCGCAGGACGGAGGTTGCTCTTCGCACAGCCGAGGCGGATGTTGCGACTTATACCCGACTTGCAGCGCAAGATCGCAATGCGCTCGCGCTCCTGCTCGGCGAACCGCTTTCCCCAGACCTTGCGACCCAGCTCGACAACGCCACGACGCTCCCGGATGGAATCGTAACATCGAAAATACCGGCAGGACTGCCCTCGGACCTGCTCACGAGAAGGCCCGACATCCGGGCTGCCGAGCACAGTCTCAAGGGTGCGAACGCCTCGATCGGCGCGGCGCGGGCCGCCTTCTTCCCGACCATTACGCTGACCGGATCGGGCGGGACAGCCAGCTCAAGCCTCGATGACCTGTTCACGAGTGGCTCGGGTGCCTGGAGCTTCATGCCCCGGATCAACCTGCCCATCTTCAACGGCGGCGCGTTGCGCGCTAATCTGGAGCAGGCGAAGGTCCAGAAAAGCATCGAGATCGCAACTTACGAGAAGGCGATCCAGACGGCGTTTCGGGAGGTGTCCGATGGTCTCGCAGGACAGCGGACTTTCGATGATCAGATCAAAGCCGAGCAGTCGCGCGAGGCAGCCAGCGGAGCGGCCTACAAACTCTCCGAGCAGCGCTTCAAGGAAGGCGAGGACAGTAATTTGGCGCTGCTGGATGCGCAGCGCGCCCATTACGGATCGCAGCAGGCGCTCGTCAGGGCGCGGCTCGCCCGCCTCTCGAACCTCATCAATCTCTACAAGGCCCTTGGCGGCGGCTGGACGGCACAGTCGATAGCAGCTGGCCTCGATCAGGCACCTTCGACCCGACAGTAAACGAGGCATCCATGCAGAATAATGATCCCATGTTGAAGCGCGCGCGCGGTTTAGCGATCGCGGGAACCCTCGTCTTGCTGGCGGCTGCGCCTGCGGTGGCCCTTCGCCTCAAGCGATCCCGTCAAGGTCGCGTCGCCAGCAAGAGCGAAGCGACGCGCGCGGCGGGTTCGGCCGCGCACGTCCACCGCAACTTTTACGATCGCGGCCAACAAAGCGAGACGCGTGCCGGAAAATGGCGTCTCATCAAGACCGGGCACGATCTTGTTGCGCTCGAAATCGTGGAAACGAATGGCGTATCCCGGCTTCGGATCTGGTCGGAACAGGGCGAGCCCTGGCCCGCGAGCGATGTCTGCGTCGTGACCGAAAGATGGGATGGCGCGAACGAGACGTTCAGCTTCACCCAGCAGGAGGGATATCTTGAATCAGATCAGACGGTGGCCCATCCGCACTCCTTCTTCGCCCGCCTGACACTGACGCACGGCGAACGGTCTCACGACTATGAGCTGGCGTTCATCGAAGATGAAGGCGTTCACGAAGGGCGACCGATTGACGATGGGCGAACACGCGCGATCGCTGCACCCGAGCAAACATGTCAGGTGCTTCGAATCCCGGGCAGGGCGTCATGAACGACCAGCTCAGCGCGATTGAATGGTCTGTTGTCGCCCTTGCGCGCGGAGATCGCCTGTCATCGCTTCAAGCACCCGGCAAGTTCAGGGCGTTCCTGAGGCGGTTCCTCGAAGGTGACCGGCCCAGTCCGGCCTTTGCGGACAAGCGTCTCGAAGCGTTGCGCAGGGTGTCGGTGCATGCCTGGCATCGGGGGTTCGCCATCCCGGAAGCTGAACTCGACCGATTTTTGAATGCAGGCTTTTCCGAACAGCAGTTCGAAGCAGTGATCAGCAGGATACAACGATCCAAAGCGCAAGCCTCCTGCTGCAAGAATGGACCGCAGCCTGGCCATGTCCATGCCCTTGCCTGAACGGCAGGCATTATCGATCCTCCGGCCTGGTCAGGGCGTCGATGCCGACGGCCCTGCGAAGTTGACGGTGATCGTGGCGGCAGAAACCCATGCGTCGGCCTGGTCGGGACTTGAGCAGGTTCAGCCGGAATATGACATGCTGTACGCGGCTTGCAGCGTCTTGTCGGTGGGGACGAGTGGGGGGCGCTGGGTCGCGCCAGCGGGGTGCGGCATCTTCGTCCCGGCCGGTGTCGCGCACAGACTTGCGCTTCCGAGCGAAGCCAGCGTCACGTGCGCGCTCATCCCTCGCCATGACATTGAAGAGGTCGATCGTCTCTGCAAGGTCATCAGGATATCGGATCTTGTGCGGGAGCTTCTCGATGCTGCGGCCAACCTGCCCCTGGATGGATCGGGAGAGCGGCGGGACCGACTGGTCCTCGACCTCCTTCCCGTGGAGATATCGCGCTCAGCGACGCTTCCGATCGGGCTGCCGATTCCGGCTGATCCTCTGCTTGTGCGACGATGCATGGACTTTGCGGCCGTTCCTCAAGCGGGCATGTCGATTGACCGGTGGGCGGCGGAGCTCTCCATGAGCCGACGAAAGTTTACATCCTTGTTTCGGCGCAAGACAGGTATCAGCTTCAAGGCCTGGGTCCGACAAGCCTGCTTCGCGTTCGCGATGATGCGCCTGGCTCGAGGCGACGGAATTGGAGCGGTCGCGGCCAGGTGCGGCTATGCCAGCCCCGCCGGGCTTTCCGCTTTGATCAAACGGCTGAGCGGAACGGCGACCTGGCGCATGGCGTCAACTTCGGCGCGGTAAATGAGGCGCAAGCACGGCCTGCGGATCGGCACGCCAAGCCTCAGCCCGCAAGAGTGGATTGTCGTGGTAAGCGCGCGCCGCGCATCGATGCGCTCTCTGCGCGAACCTGGACGCGCTCAGCGGCTGTTCAGATCTCTGTTCGGGTGGAGCGAACCGCGGCCGCACGAGAGCGAGCGTCTGGAGGCGTTGAGGCGCGCCGCAATTTACATGTGGCACGGGGCGAGCGAGCTTCCAGATAAGGAAATGGATCGCTTTCTGGCTGCCGGCTTCTCCATCAGACACTATCAGGATCTGGTCGAGGGGATTGCGGAAATGAGGGGCTAGTAAACCACTTTCCTCGGCGGGCCGACGCACCTGTCAAATGCTCAAAGGGCGCGTGGCGATGTTGCCCTCAGTGGCCGAGCCCGAGCCCCATTGGCTTCATCAGCATCCAGACGGCCATTGCGACCATCATGACGTTCTCGGTGAGGGAGACGAACCCGAGGGGGACATTGCTGTCACCGCCCACACAGGCGCATTTGAGCTCGCGCTTGTCGATATAAACCGCCTTGAAGACCGATGCTGCCCCGATCGTGCCGATGAAGGCCGCCACGGGTATCGAAAGCCACATCAGCGCGCCGGACATCATCAGGACGCCGGCGAGCCCTTCGGCGAAGGGGTATGCGTAGGCATACGGTACCCATCGTTTGGCGAGGAGGTCATAATTCAGGAACATCGTCGCGAAGCTGTCGACGTCCTTCAGTTTCTGGAGGGCCAGCAGGCACATGGCGATAGCGATAAACCACTCTGCAGCGGCAACTGTCGCCATCGCGCCATAGGCGGCCCAGCTTGCGGCAAGCGCCATCGCTGCGGCCATCGCGAACAAAGCGATGACTGGCCGATAGGTCACCGCGTTCTTGTCGCGCACCGTCAGTCCGAAAAATCGGCGCAGATCATCATACCCGCCGACGCGCTTCTCCTTGATGAAGACCTGCGGCGTGGTCTCGACATGATGCTGCGCCTTGAAGGCGTCCGTTTCCTCGCGGGTGGTGAGGTGGCGATCATCGACAGCGTAACCCTTGCGCTTCAGCAAATCGAGCGCCTTCAGACCGTAAGGGCAGGTATGAGTGGCCATGACCATACGATAAATTTCTGCGGTTTTTCGGTCCGTCATGCCTGCATCCTCTCGGTTCCCTGCACCCGTGATCGGTGCCTGACTCGCACTCCGGGGCGGTTCGGGCCGTCGGCCGCAGATCGAGCCTCTCCCTACCCCTACCCCGCAGGGGTATCTGTTAAATAACACAAGGCCGGTTTTGGTTCCTTTTGTGGGGTTGCGTCCTGTGAACCCGGCATCGATCGGCCACGGGCCGATCGCTCAAGGTTTGGACGATCTTGCGAGCCTGTCGCGGCGCGAAAACGCCGGCTTCATGCAGAAGTCGGGTCGTCCAATGGCGCTTCAACTTGCCGCGTCTGGTCGCGAAAAAGTTGGAGGGAGACTGAAGGATCGTCTTTGCGCCAGGCCAGTCCGATCTGAAGCGTCGGGACAGGATCCTCGATTTCGATCAGCTTTATCCCTTCAGTAGAAACCGGCTGCGTGGCCATAGGCGCGAACAGCACGCCCATGCCTGCTCGCACGAGACCCATGCAGGTCTGATCGTCGCAGCTCTCAAGCGTCTTGGGACGAAAACCGGCCTGCCTGCAGATCGAGACCATCTCGTCATGGTTCGCGGAATTGCCCTGGTTATGGGGCACGATGAAGCGATCATGGGCGAAAGCCGACAGCGGCAAGGGCGAGGCGAGACCGAAATCGGCGCATGGATGACCGTCGGATACGGCCAGCATCATCCGTTCGCTGTGGATTGGCTCGATCGTCAGGCCGGAGTGAGACGCAGGAAGCAGGACGAACCCGACGTCGATCTCCGCCGAGAGCAATGCTTCGATCTGGGCGGATGTGGAGAATTCCTGGACCACAAGTTCGATGTCCGGGCGAATCTGCGTGAACCGACGTATATAGGCAGGCGCTACGGTCTGCATCGCGATCTTCGTTGTACCGATAGACAGGCGCCCGCTCTCAACGGCCACGGCATGTCTGATCGTCCTCTGGAGCGCTTCGGCTTGTCCAAGGAGGGGCCTTGCCGCCTTCAAAAGGACAACCCCTGCAGGCGTTAAAGCGACACGGCGCGTGGTACGCTCGAACAGCTTGGCTCCGAGATTGTGCTCGAGTTGCGCAACGGTGCGGGTCACGACGGGCTGGGACGTGCCAAGGCGCTCCGCGGCGCGGGCAAAGCTCAGCGATTCCGCCACACTCACGAAATGTCGCAGCGCCTTGAGATCCAGTGTCGCCATCGTTTGTCCACTTTTTCGGGCACTATGATTAATGCGAAATTGTTATTAATTCTATTGCCATCTTAGAAATTATCTTCGGCGATCCCCTCCCTATATCCTCGAAATAGGAGCTGCTTCCCGGCTCTGGACAGGTAGCGCGGAACGCTCCGGTCCGGGTCCTGGACAGAGACTTTTGGGCTTGCTGCCCGGTAATGCATCGCGTCGTTCTTCAGTGACCCAAGCGGGCCCCAGCCCAGTTGTGGACGTGAAGACGCGCGTATCGGCCGCAGCGACCCCAGCCACTGCGTGCATGAGCCCTGGTTCATGCACCGAACCCGTCTGACCCGCGCGCGCCGGCGGTTCAACATCGGACCATCGCGGGGCGCGCTAGAAATGTTCAGGAAGCAAGGAAATCGTCATGTTCAAGTTGGTCGCAATTGGCTTGGTTGGGGTCGTCGCGCTGGGTGCAGTCCCCGCCTCGGCACAGGTTTTCCAGGGGCCCTACATCGGCGCGCAAGCGGGCTGGAATCGGGACAGCGTCGATGCTCCCCGGACCGATGCCGGCATCGCTACGATCAACGACGAGAAGGACAGCTTCATCGGCGGCGCGTTCGTGGGCTATAATCAGACCGTGACGCCCAATATCGTGCTGGGCCTCGAGGGAAGCTTCAACGTCGGAGCCAGCGACGATATCCGGCGTAATGGCGTATCTATCAACCCCGACTATTCCTTCGACCTTTCGGCACGAGCCGGATATCTCATCGGCGGAAAGACGTTGATCTATGCACGCGGCGGGTATGAGAACATGCGCGCCAAGGTCCGTATTCCGAGCGCGTCCGGCGTGGTGAGCAACCGAGAGACGTTCGATGGCTGGACTGTTGGCGGCGGCGTCGAACGCGCCTTGCTCGATAAGGTCTCGGCCCGGCTCGAGTATCGCTACAGCGATCTGGGAAGCAACGGTCAGAAGTTCGACCGGCACCAGGTTCTCGCTGGTGTGGGATACCATTTCTAACGAACTCCATCGCCGCAACCAAGGATGGCCGCCTCTCCGGGCGGTCATCCAGACGCAACTTTCTGGACGGCCTCAGCAGCCCGTCAGCTCGAGGACAGAATGAACACCGAAGATTTTACGATCCACGATGTGAGCGATTTTCCGATCGTCCGTTTAGCCAGACCGCTGGATACGTCCGGCCTTTCTCCCCAGTGGTGTTTCGAGATGGAGAGGCTCGTGCGAGATGGGCGGCGCTTCGTGCTCATCTACCCGTCGCCGACCGGAGACGAACCGTTTGAGGATCGCACTGCGCGGACCCTGTGGTTGAAAGCCAATCGTGAAACGATGGCGAAGCTGTGTCTCTCGTTGATTATCGTCGAGCCCGATGCGGTTCAGCGCGCCGACCTTGAGAAGGTGTTCCCGCACCTCGAACATGCCTTTGGCGCACCCCAGACGGCTGCCGAGACGCAACAAGAAGCTCAGTTTCTGGCTGCCCGACTACTCGTATCGAACTAGCCGGCAGCCTGAGGGTCAGCCCGCTCTGACCCCGGTCGCGCCGTCCGGCTCTTCGTCAAACTGAGGATCCGCCAAACCGTCGACACTGCAAATATCGCTTGCCGCTGCGGTGACGGCGGTACGGATGAACGCCTCTTCGCTGCATCCGAGCCTGCTCGAAGCGTGTCGCACCATTGTGATTTCTGCAGCCGTGAAGGCTACTCGCCGGGTAACGTCTTCAGCCATTGCTGTCGCCCCCTCTGGACTTGTCTTGCGTCTCAACGAGTTCGGTGACGACGTCGGAGCCGCGAACGAGGGTCAGATCAACGGGGCACCGGTCGGCGATCGATAGTAGCTTGTCGCGCTGCTCGGCGGTGAGGTCCCCGACGAGGCGGATATCCCGGTTGAAGCGGTCTTGCGGCGTACGATCCTTGTCCCGACTGTGAGAGACGGCCACAAAAGCCTGATCCAGTGGCAAGTTCACCCGCTTTGCATAGAGGCGCATCGTGATAACGGTACAGGCAGCCAGACCTGCCGCGACCAACTCATAGGGTGTCGGCCCGCTCGCGAGACCACCCATCTCTACGGGTTCATCTGCAAGGAACCGGTGACGCCCCGCCTGGATAGCAACCTGGAACCTTCCTGCGCCGGTCTCATGCGCGGTCACCCCAGCCATGGGCTGGACAGGTCGAATGTCCCAGTCTGTCGCCGGCAGGTAGCGCGAAGCCCAGGCAGCGATAACCGATGCTGCATATTCTGCGTCCGCGCGCTCGCGCAACAGATGGTCGGCCTGATCCAGTGACACAAAGCTCTTGGGGTGCTTAGCGGCCTGAAAGAGGCGAGATGCGTTCTTAATTCCTACGACGTCGTCGCCAGGGGCGTGTAGCAGAAGCAGTGGAAGCTGCAGCGCTCCGATCCGCTCTTCCAGCGCCTGGGCGCGGGCATCCGTGACGAACTTGCGACCGACGACAAATGGTCTGTCAGCAAAGCTGACCTGCGCGCTTCCATCGCGCTCGATGCGCGTGAGACACTCTGGATCGATTGTGCTGAGGATATGGGCTACATCTGCAGGGGCGGCAATCGTGGCCACGGCGCGGACGGTCGGGATATCCACCGCGGCCATCAGACATGCCGCTCCGCCTAAACTATGTCCTACAAGGAGCGTGATCGGCATTTCAGCATCGCTCATTGCGTTCGCTGCACAAACCAGGTCCGCCACATCGGAGGCAAAGCCCGAATCGCGGAACTCACCCGCGCTGCCGCCAAGCCCGGCGAAGTCGAAGCGCAAGACGCCTATACCGGCCAGAGCCAACGCCCGTGAGATTCTGACGGCGGCGAGGCTGTCTTTCCCGCATGTGAAGCAGTGGGCGAAGAGGGCCCAGCCTCGCGGCGTCGTCGCAGGATGCTCGATCCGGCCAGAGAGTTGCTCCCCGGTACTGCTCATGAAATTGAATGCGGTTGCGGGCATGCCATCACCGTGCGTTGATGCTGTGGGGGAACAGGGCTGAAGGCCTGAAGCCTCCAGCCCTGATTGCTGTTCAGTTTTCAGGCAAAGCGTCGATGACGTCGAAGACCCGAGCGGTGTAGGTCAGCGCAGCGCCCGAATTCATAAAAATGGTGAAAGCCATCGCCTGAGCAATCTCTTCGCGCGTGAGGCCAAGGGAGATCGCTTTCTGGGCGTGAACCGAGATGCATCCGTCGCACCGGGTCGTGACTGCCACGGCCAGAGCGATCAATTCCATGACTTTGGGGTCAAGTAACCCGGACTTGGTCACGCCCTGCTCAACCATCATCAGGCCCTTCATCGAATCCGGGCTCAGCTTGGCAAACTCGCCGACGCGCGACATCAGCACGTCGCGATATCCATTCCAGTCCTGCATGTGATCATGATTGTTCAAGTCGAATACCCTTCATTTGGCTATCGCTTCGCGGTGGAGCGCTCGAGCTAATGGGTCAGCCGGGCGAACCGCTAAGCCGTTGAGAACAGCTGATCGGGCGCAGATGTCGAACTGCAGCGCTGAGCCGCAGACGATGATCGCGGTTCCTCTCATACCGACGGCGTGCCACTTCCCATCGTTGGAAGGTCAAGACCGAAATAGCCTGAACAAAAAAATGGCGGGCCAGGGCCGCAGCGCTATTGCGAACTATTCGTGATAAAGATAGGATGTTAGGATGAATGGCGGATCTGGGGTCGTCGTTCTCCCATCATCAATCACATGAGGGCGACCCTATGCCGCGCTTCGTCACGCCTCGTTCCCCTGTCCCCACCGACAGGTGCAAATGCCAATCCAATCCACTGTGCGCTGATCCGGGCAACGTGTTGCCGTTTAACGGGCCAGCGTCATATCCGATGACATTCCCGCCGCTGCTCCTGGGCACCGTATCGGGCGCGAGAAACTCCGCATGGCCTCTCTGGGCGGCGCTTCTCAGCCTGCTGTTTCTGGCATTCTCCGCAGTCTCGGCCAAAGCGCAGACGGTGAACAATGCCGACGTCGCGGTGGTGCAGCGCTATTTCGATGCCTGGAACAGCGGGGACATAGCAGCCCTGAAGGCAACGCTGGCGCCGTCGGTCGAGTATTTCAACACAAGCAATGGGGCGGTGAAGGCCGGCGTTGATGCGGTCACCGAAGTTCCGGTGCTGCTCAGCGGAATGATGCCTGATCGCAGACTCACGCTGCTTGCGGCTCCAGTCGCATCCGGCAATCAGGTCGCCGTCCAATGGACATTCAAAGCGACGCATCCGAGCGGTGTAAAAGAGCAGGGGCCGGTCACCTTCAGGGGAGCAAGCTTCTTTCGCGTTGAGCAAGGACGCATCGTCTGGATTGGCGACTACTACAACCACGCTACCCTCGAGGGGCAACTCGCGCGCTGAGCCGAGTGACGAAAACCTAGCAAGGATTTCCCGATGCCATACTTCACCCGCCCCTCACAAAGGGGCGTGCGTCGGCGCGCGCGCCTTCTTTGCGCCGTCAGCGCATTTTCTGGCATAGCGTTTTTGCCGCAGGCCGCCGTAGCGCAGTCTCCAACTTCCGATGGGCGGGCCGCGAATGACGAGCAGCCGGGCTGGCGGGACGAGATTATCGTCGTCGGACAGGGAGAGCGACAATCGCCGTCCATCTATACTGTCCCCGTCGTGACTGCCGCTACGCGTCTACCGCTGACGCTGCGGGAAACGCCACAGGCCGTCACCGTCATGACGCGCGAGAACCTCGATGATCAGCAGCTGAATTCGGTTCAAAATGCCCTCGAAGCGACGGCCGGCCTGTCTTCGAGAACCCTCGATAGCGAGCGCGTCACATTCTACGCACGTGGGTTTGCAATCGACAGCTTCCAGTATGATGGGATTCCAACAGCGTTCGTCAGTGGCGCGAGCTTTCTCGATACAGCTTTCTTCGAGCGGTTCGAGGTCGTGCGGGGTGCAACCGGCCTGCTGACCGGCACCGGCAATCCGTCGGCTTCCATCAATCTGGTACGTAAGCGGCCTGGTCGCCAGTTCGCAGCCTCTGCGACGCTGAGCGCCGGATCGTGGGACAATTTTCGCGGCATGGCTGATATCTCGGCGCCCTTGTCTCGCGATGGCCATGTGCGTGCCCGGCTGGTCGGGATTCTGCAAGATCGCGAGGGTCATGTGGACAGATATCGCCAGGCAAAGCGGAGCGTCTACGGCATTGTCGAGGCAGACCTTGGCCCCCGGACGCTCATCAGCATCGGCTATGACCATCAGGCGATCCGTCCTGAAGGCACGACCTGGAGTGGCATGCCGCTCTGGTTCTCGGACGGAACTCCAACGCGATGGTCCCGATCCAAATCGATGACGGCCGACTGGAGCCGTTGGGACAATACACTGGACTCGGCGTTCTTGACGCTTGAGCACCAATTCGCAGGACAGTGGGTCGCACGCGCAGCTGTCATGCATCAGCGTTCCTCATCGGATGCGCGCTTGTTTTCCGGGCTTGGCTATCCGGATCGCGTGACCGGCGAAGGCCTTCAGCCATTTGCCCTGGCGAGCTACACGCGCAGCCGGCAGAACAGCATCGATGCGACGCTATCAGGGCCTGTCAGCCTCTTGGGACGAAAGCATGACCTGGTGTTCGGCGTCATGGCGAACAGGCGGGTCGCCAACGAATTCAGCAGTGGCTTCGTGCTACCGTCGACGCCGTTTGAAAGCATATTCGATTGGACCGGCGCGTATCCCGAGCCCGATTTTGACGCTCGGCCGTTCTCGCGGACCCGTACCGTTACGCGGCAGGGGGCATTTTATGGTGCCGCCAAGCTCGACATCGTTGATCGGCTCAAGGTGATCGTCGGCACGCGGTTGACGTTCTACGATCTAGAACAACAGACGGCGCTTACATCCTTCGAATTCTCCAAAAGTGGCAGGATCACACCTTACGCGGGCGCCGTGCTTGATCTCGATTCCCACCATTCGGCCTATGTCAGCTATACAGAAATCTTCAATCCGCAGACCAACAGAGACCGGGACGAGAGGATGCTGGCGCCGACAAACGGGCGCAACGTCGAGTTCGGGGTCAAGGGGAGCTATTTCGGCGGCCGCGCCAGTGCATCGATCGCGGTCTTCAAATCCTGGCTAGACAATGTCGGCCAGATCGACCCGGGCCAGCTCTTGCCGGATGGAACGCAGGCGTATTTCGCCGCAAACGGGACCACTTCGCGGGGCGTCGAAATCGATCTGCAGGGCGAAATCCTTCCCGGCTGGAACACCTATGCCGGCTTTGCCCATTTCGTGGCAGAAAACGCCGACGGCGGCCGGTTGAATGCTGAGCTTCCCCGGACATCTGGGAGAATTTTCTCGACCTACCGATTTGCCGGACCGCTGCGGGCGGTGACCGTCGGTGGAGGCGTGAACTGGCGCAGCGCCTCTTTCGAGTCCGCCGCCAGCCCCATGGGTCCGGTTCGGACGCGTCAGGTGCCCTATGCGCTCGTGTCCCTCATGGCGCGCTATGATCTGTCGGCCCGGACTGACCTGAGCCTCAAGGTCAACAACCTCACCGATCGTCGCTACACCGTCGTGAACGGCTTCTTCAATCAGGTCCTGTTTGGCGAGCCGAGAAACGCGATGCTTGCGCTCACGGTGCGTTACTGATGCCCGAAGGGTGAGAAGCGGCTCAGGGGGGAGACGGTCGGAGACTGAAATGGCCGGGCCGACGCAAAGATGTTGACGCATGACATATGAACATGTATTCATACGTCATCATTGTTCATTCGCGAGTCTCGCATGTCAGCACACGCACACGCTGACCATGGTCACGGCCATGGTCATGATCACGACCATTCCCACACCCCGACCATCACCAAGGATAATGAACGTAAGGTCCTCCTTTCGTTCGGTCTGATCGCCTCCTTCATGGTCGTCGAAGTGGTGGGCGGCCTCTGGTCCGGCTCGCTGGCCCTGCTGGCGGACGCCGGCCATATGATGACGGACGCGGCGGCGCTTGCTCTTGCATACGCCGCGTTCCGCTTCGGGCAGCGCTCGCCCGACGCCAAGCGCACCTTCGGCTACCTGCGTTTTGAGGTCGTCGCCGGCCTTATCAACGCCGTCACTTTGTTCGCGATCGTCGCCTTTATCGTCTATGAAGCCTGGGAGCGTTTCAATCAGCCGCAGCCAGTCATGGCCGCGCCGATGTTCGGGGTCGCGATCGCTGGGCTTCTGGTGAACATTCTTGTCTTCTGGATCCTCACGCGTGGCGATAGCGAGCACGTCAACATCAAGGGCGCAGCGCTCCACGTCATGGGCGATCTGCTGGGTTCCGTGGGCGCTGTAGCCGCTGCCGTGGTCATCTATTTCACTGCCTGGACGCCTATCGATCCCATCCTCTCCGTGGTGGTCTCGCTTCTGGTCCTGCGCAGTGCCTGGAAGCTCCTCGGCAAGTCGCTGCACATTCTGCTGGAAGGCGCGCCGGATGGCGTTTCGGCTGAAGAGATCGAGCACCATATCCAGGACACGGTGCCGGGCGTTGCGTCGCTCAGTCACATCCACGTATGGTCGATCACCTCGGGGCGGACCCTTGCAACCATGCACGTCCGTCTCGCCGAAGGTTCGGATCCTCGCACGGTCGTACAGGCCGTCGAGCGGCAGCTTATTGATCGCTTTGAGATCGAGCACCCCACGGTTGCCGTGGATTGGAGCGGCTCGGACAGTTGCAGCCTTTCGCCCGAACGGACTGCTGCTGCGCCGAACAAAGCCAGCCACGATCATAGTGGCCACGACCATGGTCACGGCTCCGCCAAGAAGTCCACATGTGGCGGGGGTGCCGGAAAGCACGCTCACGCCCACTAACCGATCCGAGCCCCCCGCTCGGTCCCGTCGCCCCTGCCGCCCCAGAGCGGGGGCGACGGCTTCCCTCGAACAACCCGGGGCGGACTACAGGTTGTTCCGTTCGAAGTTCTCACGCCAGACGCTGTGCCCAACCTCGTCACGTGTGAGCTAATAGGGCAAAGAACTAATGCTCTGTTTCAAGCCATGACAAAAGATATAGTCATTTTTCTGTCATATGAATTCAGTGCTCGTTTCCGTTGTCTTAAATAAGGTGCGATCTTTAAGATGCGCATTACAAGACGAAGTGATGATACGGAATAACATTAACGGCGATCATGGTTCGTTGAAGATTTAGGTTCTCGGATGACATCCTTGGGAAAGCCGATTATGTACCTCGCCATGCGCCGCTTAGGACGTTTCCTTCTCTGCCTGCTGTCGTTGTCCATGCTGACGACGACGCTTGTGCATGCTCTGGAAGTTCCCAGCGCTCCGACCATCGAATGTTCGGGCTATGTGCATAGCGATGGCGACATGGATCAGACGCAAGGCGATACCGACAAGGCGATGCCGCACCATCACGGCGGCTGCCATGGTTCGTCAGCGTTCGTGCCGACCCTTGCCAATAGCGACATGATCTCTCTGGCACTGACCGCTCCGGTGGTCATCCCTCAACCTATATCCTCCAAGCGCTGGGCCATCGGCCCTAACCTGCGCCCGCCGATAGCCTGACAGAGCCATAGCGGATTGCTGCGCCTGAATTCGGGCCAGTGGTCATCCATGCCTCGTGTTCAGGATTCCCTTTCATGTTCCGATCCATTGCAGCCTTGCTGGCTGCCGTGTCCTGCGTCGCTGTGGCGCAGGCACAGGAAACGCCTGCTGCGGTAGCAGGGGCGTTACCCTACACCCTTGACCAGGCGGTTGCCGCTGCTGGCGGCAGTGCGCCGGCGGCAGAAGCTGCACAGGCCAATGTCGAGGCGGCGCGTGCCGCTCGTACCGTCGCTGGCCTTCGACCCAACCCGACCGTGCAGACCCAAGTAGAGAACATCGCGGGGAGCGGACCGTATAGCGGCGTTGGCAGTGCCGAATCGACGGTCAGTGTCGCAATCCCGATCGAGCTGGGCGGTAAGCGCTCGGCACGCATTGCGGTCGCTAATGCTCAGACCAATCGGGCTCTGCTCGTCTCGGCCATCACACAGGCGGACATCAGGCTACAGGTCACCCAGCTCTATGTGGAGGCAGTTGCAGCCGAACGCCGTGTCGAGACCGCACGCGATCAGTCTCGCATTGCCGGCGATGCCGCTAATTGTAGCGGCTCGCAATGATGATCGCCCGGAACTGCAATAGAGGGGGCTTTCGCGCTTGAATTATGTGAGACGCTGGCGATCAGCCGGCGCACGTTCGGTGAGACGCAAATCACATTCGATGCGACGGACGCGAGATGTTCACCGAGCGGCGCGGGATCGCGGACACGGCGGTCAAAGCGGTAATCCTGCCGCGCGCATATCGTCGGTCAGCTCGCGCGCACGAGCCGGATCAAGCCCGCCCCGGAGCAGTTGCCGTATCTCCGCCGGCTTGGCGTCGAACTGGTCCGCCAGGCTCTTCGTATCGTAGCCGTGGCGGGTAAGCTGGGGTTCGAGGTCGTCAATCTGGCGTGACAGCACACCCTCTACGGTAGCGGCATCGATCGGTTTCACGCTGGCCTCGAACCCGGCTTCGAACGCGCGCACGAGATGGCGGCCGATCTGGAGCGGTGTCTTAAGCTTGGCGGCGAGCAGGATCGCGGCGTCTTCGGTCAGCACGGCATCGGGTTCTATCCCCGGCGACAGTGCGGTGCGCAGCGCCCAGTCGATATAGTCGCGCTGCCGATCGCGCAGGCCGCCAAACTCGAACACGGTCGTCCGGTCGCCGATTTCCTCCATCAGCGGGCGTTTCAGGTCGTTGCGCAGCTTCGGATGGCCGACGAGGATCACGGCCAGTTGACCGCCGCCCTCGGTGACAAGCTCAACGAGGCGCTTGAGCGCGGTCAGCGTCTTTGGGTGGAGGTCGTGGGCATCGTCGACGAACAGCGCGACCGGTCGCTTGGCCTTGCGAAACAGCTCCTGCAAATCGCGTTCGCGCCGTTCCGATTGGCTTGGGATCGAGACGGTCTTCTCAGACGAAAGATCATAGAACAGCGCTGCAACCAGCAGCGGCACCGATATCTTGGCCTTTTCCAGGCTGAGCGCGCGCGAGACGATCACACGGCCCTCGCGCTCTAGTTCTTCGCGCAGTCGCCGCGTCAGCACGGTCTTGCCCGAGCCGATGGTGGCCGTAAGCGCGATCAGGCGACCACCTGTGATCGCGGTCTTCAGATCATGGGTAAGCTGGGCATGATGCTCGGTCTCGAAGAAGCCGAGATCGACCGGGGGCCGGGCCAGCCCGTAATAGCGCATCACCTCGGTCTGCATCAGCCGCTCCGTCTGTGGCCGGGCGGGAATCGCCTGCGGATTTCATCCATCACTTCGGGCCGGGACAGCGTGCGCGCGAGCAACGCGTCGATGAAGGCGCGGTCCTCTTCGCAAAGGCCGCCAAGCGGCAGGCGCAGTTCCTCGGATATGGCGAAGCGTGCCTTGAGCGGAGTGGCGAAGGTGAGTTCGGCGAACGGATCTGGATCGGCGAATGGCCGGGCCGGCACAGGTGCGATCCCATCGGTGGGCTTGCGACCGATCACCACGATGTCGTCCTCGCCCGTCAAGACCGAGCGAGGGATTCCGATCTTCGTCGCCAGCGCATCGACGCGATCCGCGCGGACCTCGCGCCGGCTCTTGCGGTGCTTGCGATAGCGATGCAGCGGCACCGGCCCTCCGACCGGATCGAACGGGCCGTATCGGTCATCGCCATGCTCGACCCATAGCTCCTGGTCGAACAGCCCCCACCAGACGACAACCGTTTCGCCGGCCACTTCGGACGTGACCTCATAGGTAACGCCGGCGACGGTCAGCCGGCAGTCGAGGCCGACCTTGCGGCGCTCTGGCTCGCGCGCGAATGCGCAATAGCGCTCCCAACTGCACATGGCGCAAATGCCGCCATCGGGCAGGTGGCCGAGCCAGTCGTCGATCCGAGAATGCGGCTCGCGACGATGGTCGCCGCTGTTGTAGGTGGCGATGTAGCGCGCCAGCCAGCGATTGGCCTCCTCCTCGCTGGCGGGTTCGTGAAAGTGGTACAGCGTCTCGTGCGCTTCCTTGACAGTGCGGAACGGGCGCTCGACTTTCCCCTTGGCGCGCGCGGTCGTGCGGCGTCCGTCCGACCCTGCTGGCATGTGCGGAGTGACGGTAATCCCGAGACATTCCATGACCCGCTTGAACACGCTCGATTTGCCGACCGGGCCGCCATCGAGCTGGATGTTCTCCGGAATACCTCCAAACGGATTGTCCTCCTTTGGTGCCATCGCACGGAACAGGAAGCGCAGCGCCGCCTCGGCATCCTCCCCATAGACGAGCGCATATTCCTGGTAGACGACGCCCGACCGGTCATCGACCACCGAGAACAGCATCAACGTAGGCGCGCCATTACGATCGGGATCGATCCAGGTCGGGGCCTTCAACTGCTTGAGATCCGACGGGCTCATGTCGAAATGCCAGAGCATGTTGGCGCGTTCGGCCTGATAGCGCACCGCAGCCGGCTCGCGCGTCATCCGCTCGGTGTCGTACCCGCGTTGCCGCATGTGGCGATTGAGCGTCGAGGCCGCCAAGAGCCCTGACGGCAGCTTCACCAGACCGCGATCGGGGGTCTCGACGCCGTGTTCAGTGACGATTTCGAGGATACGTTTCGTCGAGAGGCGACGACCCTGCCGGTTGGTCGTGCGGCTCTTCATCGCCGCAACGACCTCACACCACCATTCGATCTCGCCGGCAGGCATGGTGCGCGACAGGCCACGATCGGCACGGTGTGCGTCCTTCGGCCTTCGCTCGCCGCGCAACAGCCGGTAGAGCGTAGCGCGGCTGATGTCGTAGAGTTCGGCGGTCGATGTCATCAGCGGCTGCCGCTCGGGATGCCTTGCTGGCAATGCCGCCAAACGACGTCGGAGCGTCACGATCGCCTCGATGGGGACCGTGACGCCCGCGCTCATTATGCAGCCTGGCTTTGCGGTTGCCGAGTGGGACCCGCATCGAGCAACGCCTGCCCCGGCGCCTTGGGGGTGCCGTCGCCGTTGACATAGACATACAGGGTCGTGGTCGTGATCCCGAGCCGCTTAGCGACATCAGCCGCGACGACACCTCGATCGGACATCGCCGCCATCGCCATCGTCAGCGTCGCCCGGTTCATCTTGCGCGGCCGACCGCCCATGCGACCGCGCGCGCGCGCCGCAGCAAGGCCGGCATGGGTACGCTCGGCGATCAACTCGCGCTCGAACTCGGCGAACGCCGCGAAGATGCCGAAAGCGAGACGGCCATTGGCAGACGTCGTGTCGATCTGCGCGCCGGCACCTGCCAGCACCTTCAACCCGATCCCGCGCGACCGGAGATCCTCCGCCGTCGTCACCAGATGGCGCAGATCGCGGCCGGCATTGATCCGTCGCGCATCTATGAGGATATGGCATCGGGTCGCCACGATGCGCGGCCTGGCCTGACCGCCTGCCTGAAGGCGCTTCAGCCGGGCAACACGCTCGTCATC
>Ga0114901_1000666_pt1 | contig 22175 bp, 16 predicted proteins | sample MalvireepMed_s16_FD_89686 | JGI IMG/M metagenome (GOLD analysis project Ga0114901, IMG submission 89686) | Marine viral communities from the Global Malaspina Expedition - Malaspina viral metaG DeepMed_s16 | ecosystem: Environmental > Aquatic > Marine > Oceanic | place: Mediterranean Sea... | reverse complement strand
AGTCCTGTCCCTGTTGTTGTCGTGAGGGCTGATGCTAAAATCGCCCTAGTCGTTGCGACTGTTTAAATAAAATCAGCTAGCCAATGCAATAAGCATTATCTGCAATTTTCACTTAGACTAGAACTATTTTAGCTATCAGCAGTGCGCATTTGTGAATGTTCAACACGCCCTATATTATCTGCATTAAATTTAACCCAAACGATTAGAATAGATATGTCCGAATCCAAGCCGACCGATCACTACGCCCTACCCGCACCGTTACTGACATTGCTAGAGCAATACTTACAAGAGCGCGTCACGCCAACCATTCAAATCGACCCCGAACAATTGGCTTATCGCTGGGTCGGTGGTCGCAGTGGTCATCTTGAACCCTTAGCAGTAAATCTGTTTTTAAGCTTAGATGACTTACAAGGTATTGAGACCCAAAAAACAAAACTGGTTCAAAACACGCGTCAATTCTTAAAAGGCTTTCCGGCCAATCACGTACTGATGACCGGAACTCGCGGCGCCGGTAAATCATCGCTAATTCGCGCTCTACTGCAAGAATATCACAGTGAAGGGTTACGCATTATCGAGATTGCGCGTGATGATCTACAAGTGCTCGATAAAATTCGCGCTGCTATCAAGGCACTGCCTGCTGACACTCAGTGCCGCTATGTCGTGTACTGTGATGACTTGGCGTTTAATGGGCAAGATGAGAGTTACCGGGCGCTGAAAAGCGTACTCGATGGCGCGCTTGACTCTGAGCAGGACAAGCTTTTAGTATATGCAACCAGTAACCGCCGCCATCTATTACCGCAATTGATGAAGGATAATATTAGTATTTATGATGGACAGACCGATGAGGTTAACCCTTATGAGACTATAGATGAGACCGTGTCTTTATCGGATCGTTTTGGTCTTTGGTTATCCTTTCATCCGATGGATCAACATACTTATCTTCAAATTGTGCAGCATTATCTGAGCTTAGAGCAAGCGAAAATATCGGGTGCTTTAGAAACTCATTCAGAAAATCATAGTGAGGCTAAAATGACTACGATTGGCAAAGAAGAGCCGCCTCTAGCTGACGATATCAGAGCCGCAGCTTTACGCTGGGCATCAGAGCGCGGCGGCCGATCAGGGCGAGTTGCTTATCAGTTTAGTCGCTACTTTAGCGGCAAAGCGCAATTGGCTGCGGCGGATATTGACGCTTAATAGAGTAAAATAATTTTAATCTTAGCTAAAGTTAACATAGAATGGAAAAGTTACTTTTATAAACGCATTCTTATAGTCTTTACTTTATTTGCGTAGGCTGTGGCTTTAGCCCTGAGAAACGTTGAAAAATTGCACTGCAACTTTAGTTTCGCCAGAGAAATTCTTTAAATAGAATTTCTTTAAGAGACCTTACAAAGTTACAATGCTGGGCTAAAGCCAATGCTGGGCTAAAGCCACAGCCTGCACTACCTCGTTCTGAATAAAGATTAGTCTCTATCAAGCACTGAACCTAAATACTGAACGCTAAATTTGGCAGTGTGCTCACTACCTTTGTTAGTAGTAATTGGTTCGCCTTCGACCGTATATTGCGCAAAGTCCTCAGCTAACCATAACTGATTTTGATAATACCTTTGCGCTTCTAAACGAATATGACTCATATTAGCAGTAGTGCTATTAGGGTTATCAAAGTTCTGATAACGGGCGCTAAAATGGGTCAAGATTAAATGTTGTAGACCGCTATCCTTTGCAAATTGTGCCACTTGCTGAGCGCTACTGTGCATGGGATCAAAGCCTGCGTTGCCCATATTGCCAGAGTTTTTGGCTAAAATACGTGCTTTTACCTCATTAGTATAAGTCGCTTCATGGACGAGTAGATCCGTGTTTTTGACAGCGGCACTTAATAGCTCTGGACTGTCGTTATCCCCTGCCACCACTATTCGTGTGCGCCGCTGATTATTATGGACATAATCAGCTGATGCCAACTGTCGTCCGTCTTCTAAAGTGACATCATGACCTTGCTGTAACTGACCCCATAAAGGGCTAGCGGGAATACCTGCTGCTTTGAGCTTATCTGTATTTAGCACCCGCTGATGAATCGTTTGCGTCACCCCAAAAGCATGCGAAGCCACCCGGTGCGACAGTTTTGTGATATCAATCTCGAGCTGTTGCTGATTGTCTAAAGCCAGAGAGATTTTAGCTCCATTATCAGACAGAACCTCTTCTATCGCTATAAAGTCGATCGCAAAAGGAAAGTGTAGCTCAGTAGTTGATTTTACCGCGTCAAGAAAGTCGTGAATGGCTTTTGGCGCAATAATGGTTAAGGGCGCAGTGCGTCCTGACATTGCGGCACTTGCAAGCAAACCTGGAAGGCCATAACAGTGGTCGCCATGCACGTGCGTGATACAGATAACCGTCAGCTGATGCAAAGACAGCTTAGTCTGAAGCAGTTGCTGCTGCGTGCCCTCGCCGCAATCGATAAGTAGCCAAGGTCGTGATTTTTTGCGGGATTGGTTTTGACTAGATAAATAAGGATTTAGGCATTCGATAGCGAGCGCGGTGACATTACGCTGTTTAGTTGGTACGCCCGCCGAAGTGCCCAAAAAGGTCAGTTGTAGCATAGCTCGCTGCTTACTCCTTAGAGTCCAAAAAACTAGGGAAGCTCACAGATAAAAGTGCGCTTTCCTTCAATTATTTGTCCGCCACTAGCATAACACTCGTTTGCCATATTAGACTCATATGACTTCCAGCCACCATAAAAACTAGCAATACAAAGCAGCGCGACAAGGAGCTTTTGGCCCCAAGACTTAAGCGATATCGGCTGTTGCTCGATGATTTCTTCCTCAAAAGGCTCGTCAGTTACTTTATTTGGCTCTTTCATTATCCTACCTTTTTGAAGCGTTTAATTGTATTCGCTAGCCATTATAACCAAAAAGCGCATCATCAACGAATTGAATGACACGCTTTTGGCTTCTACCTAAAAATCTATTTTACGAGTTTAACCGCTTAGAAGTTAAGACGACCGCCTTTCTCTTCACTACGTTTAAAGGCTGGACGCTCTTCACTGCGTTTAAGCCAGTTTAAGATGTTGGCATATTTTTTTCTATTTAAACCTTCACCCGCATTGGCCCCTAACACTGGTAGATGCATCTGAATATCTGCCGCACTGAATTCAGCACCCGCAAACCACTGATTGTCTTCTAAATGCTTCTCCATCATCGCAAATATCGGATCTAAGCTTGATTTGACCATGTTCTTTTCGATTTGTGCTTGAATCTTTTTGCTGATCGGTTTGATGAGCATCGGCGATTGCTGCACTACTTTGGTAAATACCAAACGCATCACTAACGGCGGCATGACTGACGCTTCTGCAAAGTGTAGCCAAAAGGTATAATTCTCCCAAGCCGCTTCGTTATCGTCACTAGGCTTAAACTGCTGCTCCTTGTCATAGTGCTTGAGTAGATATTCGATAATAAAGCCTGACTCTATCAGCGTCCGTCCATCCGCTTCTAATATAGGCGCATGACCTAGCGGGTGCACCTCTTTTAGACTATCAGGGGCACGGTAGGCTTTGGTACGATTATAACAAGTCAGCTGATAATCAGCCCCCAACTCCTCTAATAACCATAAAATACGAAAAGAGCGCGAGTTTTCTAAATGATGAAGATGCAACATAAATTCTCCTAATAATATTTTGATAAATTGGGCTAGCTGATAAATAGTGAGTGATAAATATAGAGATCAATACTTTAAGATTTTGCTACTTTAATATCATCATATCTCAGTCAAACCGCTTTTAACACCAGCAAAGCCCATTACAGTTACCAAAAATAATATCTAACCGGTCAAAATTTTGCCGCATTAGGGTCTATCTATAAGTACAGAGTGCGCTCGAAAGCGTTGGCTTATTTAGTATTTAACTTCTCAATCTTACGCGACATTTTCGCTATTTTCCGTTGATAGCGGTTAATTTTACGAAAACGCCTAGCCGCTAATATTCCCTCGATACGGCGATTTTTGAGACGTTGACGCGAAGGAAAACTATGCACCAATGGCTCATTATAGCCATGCAAGCGATCCTCGCGGCGACGATATAGATAACCTCTAGCGCTGTCTATAATCATAATCGTTAAAGCCACTATAATCATACTATACATAAATAATGAGCCGCCCTCATCAAGCCCTTGACTCAAAATTGTAATAGAAAATATAAATAAGAAAATCGGCTCTAAATAGCTCAGCGTTCCAAACAGTGACACTGGCAATTTACTACTCGCCACCATCGTCAGCGACATCGCAAGCGCGCTAAATATTCCTAATAATGGCAGTAAATACCAAAACTTGTTATCGCTGAGCGCTGTACCAAAACCGCCACTGCTATACAACGCAAAAAGCACCACCGGTAATAGCAAAGTTAGATCTGATAATAGACCAGTAATCGGTGGCACAGCTAGCTTGCGGCGCATCAAAAAGTAAGGCGGGTATCCTAAACAGACAAATAAAGTCGCCCAAGATATCGTACCGTATTGATAAACATCATACGCAACGCCGAGCGCCGCTATTAGCGCAGCTAGCCACTGCAGAGCGCTCATATATTCTTTATAAAAAAATCGCCCTACCATAATCATCACTAATGGCAGTAAAAAATAGCCCAAAGTGACATCGAGCCCTAAGCCATTGACCGGCCCCCACATAAATAGCCAAATCTGGCCGCCCAAAATCGGCGTCGGTAAAATAAATATCAACCACTCTTTTGGGGTTTTTATGGTCTTTAGATAATCAAAAACATGCTGCCACTGCTTCGTTAAGCTGACCAATATTGTTAGGCTGATCAGCATCATGATGACCCGCCATGACGCTACTTGCGTCCCGTTAAAGGCTGCATCAATAAACCAAATAAGAATAATAGCGAGAATAAAAAACTCGCAGACGCGCCAGCTACCGTTCCTTGAAAAGTTTGATTGTTAGTTAGCATAACAACAGCCTTTTAGATTTACCGTCCTTATTAAAGCGATGACTTAACGCTTTAGAACATCGAATTAAAGAGTATTAAAAATACAAATAAGAAAGTTAAAAACCTCTAACGATAACGTTAGAGGTTCTATGTGAAATGTGAAAACCAGAATGACCCTGTTTAGATTGGCGACTTAACTCTCGCCCTTAACTTAGCTATCTCCATCGACACCAGTTTTTAAGTCATAGTCATTAGCGATATCGACAGTATCACTGATATCATCGTTTGCGCCGCTTGCAGTAGTGGTATCGATATCTGCCTGCTCCTGAGCTTCAGCGCCAAAGGTACCATCCTCACGCATGGCTTCAATCAGCTCATTATCGTCCTCTTCGTGCTCGACCCTTGCCATAGCCACTAGCGTCTCATCTTTAGACAGACGAATCAAGGTTACGCCCTGCGTGTTACGACCAGCACTTGCGACGTGCTCGACTGGCGTACGCACTAAAGTACCTTTATCAGATATTAAGATAATATCATCTTCTGGATCGACCTTAGTTGCGCGTACCAAAGCGCCATTACGCTCACTGGTTTTGATAGCGATAACCCCGCCGCCGCCGCGATTTTGGGTATTAAACTCTTCAATGAAGGTACGCTTACCAAAGCCGTTTTCACAAGCAATCAAAATCTCACGGACGTCATCTTCGATAACGACTAAAGATTTAATAAACTCATCATCTTTTAGACGCATACCGCGCACACCTTTAGCGGTACGGCCCATAGCGCGAGCATCGTTTTCATCAAAACGGATCGCTTTACCGCTTGAAGCAAATAGCATCACCTCTTGACTACCGCTAGTGATACGCGCGCTCACAAGCTTATCACCTTCCTCTAAGCTTACAGCAATCAAGCCATTAGAGCGAATATTGGCAAACTGCTTGAGCTCTACCCGCTTCACCGTACCATTCGCCGTTGCAAAGAACACAAAAGGCGGCTCGGCAGTCGTGCTGCCTTCTAACGAGTCATCGTCTGTCTCGTTTACAGTCAGCTCACTTGTAGCGGAGGACTCTTCTACCATCTTTGGAATAGGCAGTATCGTCGTCACTGACTCATCAGCACTGAGCCCAATTAAGTTCACCAAAGGACGACCGCGCGAACCGCGACTGGCAATCGGTACTTCAAAGCCACGTAAGCTAAAGACGCGGCCGGTATCTGTGAAGCACAATACGGTCGCATGAGTAGACGTGACAAGCAGATGATCGATAACATCGTCTTCTTTCATCGCCGTCGCTGACTTACCTTTGCCGCCGCGTTTTTGTGCGACATAATCATCGATAGGCTGAGTCTTGGCATAGCCGGTGCGCGAAACGGTCATCACCACCGTCTGCTCTGGGATTAAGTCTTCGCGGCTAAAGTCACTGCGCGAATCGATAATATCAGTACGGCGCTCGTCACCGAAGTTGTCTCGAATCTCAATCATCTCATTAGAGATAATAGTCATCAGCTTATCAAAATCCCCTAAGATAGCTTCTAGGTTAGCAATCTCACGTAACAAGTCTTGGTATTCTTCAGTCAGTTTGTCTTGCTCAAGGCCAGTCAAGCGATGCAACTGCATCTCTAAAATCGCATTGACCTGCTCAAGTGATAAGCGATAACTTTGCTCGCCTTTAGTCGTATCATCGATAAGCCCGAATGGCGCTTTAGGGTCTTCGCCTTCGATATACTCAGGACGTACCGATTGGCTACCGGCGGCCTTTAGCATAGCGACGACACTACCTGAGCCCCAAGTATTACCAAGTAAGCTCTCACGCGCTTCACCGCGGCTAGCAGATGCTTTTATCGTGGCGATAATATCATCGATATTAGCGAGCGCTACGGTCAAACCTTCGAGTAGATGCCCACGAACCCGGGCTTTGTTAAGCTCATATATAGTACGGCGCGTCACTACTTCTTGACGATGGCGCACAAAGGCAGCAATCAGTTGACGCAAGGTTAATAGCTTAGGCTGACCGTTATCAAGCGCCACCATATTGATACTAAAGCTGGTCTCAAGCGGCGTCTGCAAAAACAGGTTATTGACGATGACTTCAGCGGTCTCACCGCGGCGCAAGTCGATAGCGATACGCATACCGTCTTTATCAGACTCATCGCGTATTTCAGTGATACCGTCGATCTTTTTATCACGAACTAGCTCTGCGATACGCTCAATCAGCTTGGCTTTATTGGCCTGATATGGCACTTCAGTGAACACAATGCGCTCGCGATCACGGTTGACACCGGTAGTACTCATCGGCTCAATATGATAGCGACCACGTACGTGTAAGCGGCCTTTGCCCGTGCGATAAGCGTCTTGAATACCCGCGCGGCCATAGATGATACCGCCCGTCGGGAAATCAGGACCTGATATATGCGTCATCAGCTCTTCACCCGAGATTTGCGGGTTCTCAGCGTAAGCCAAGCAAGCATTGATCACTTCGGTTAAGTTATGCGGTGCCATATTGGTCGCCATACCGACCGCAATACCGGTTGTGCCATTGACCAAAAGGTTGGGCACGCGCGCAGGCAATACGCTTGGCATGCGCTCAGAGCCGTCGTAGTTGTCTTCCCAATCGACGGTATCTTTGTCCAAATCTGCCAGCATCTGATGAGTCAGCTTGGTCATACGTACTTCGGTATAACGCATGGCAGCCGGAGGATCATCATCGATCGAACCAAAGTTACCCTGACCATCAACCATTGGGTAGCGCAAGCTAAAATCCTGCGCCATACGTACGATAGCATCATAGACCGCGCTGTCGCCATGCGGATGGTATTTACCGATGACATCACCGACGACACGCGCTGACTTCTTATAAGGCTTATTGTAGTCGTTAGAGAGCACATGCATAGCGTACATAACGCGGCGATGCACCGGCTTGAAGCCATCACGGACATCAGGTAGTGCACGCGAGACAATCACACTCATCGCATAATCTAAGTAGGACTGTTTTAATTCATCTACAATGCCAATAGGACTGACCGACTCGCTCATATACACTCCTTCACTCATATCCACTTTATTAATTTTGCAGGCTTTATAGATCGCTCACCACACTAAGCTGACTTTGATAACCACCAAAGAATTAGCCAGTAAAGCAACACCATAAAGCATGAAAAATCTTGGGAAAATGATGATCGTTTTAGTAGTAAATAAAGAGGACTATTTTAGCACAAATCTGCAAGCTTAGGGGTATCTATATACCAATAAAATCAAGCAAAACAGCTGATTAGCAGGCTTTATTTGCACTTGACAAAACGCTAGTAATATTACTCTGATAACCTGTCTAATTTTCTATATTTATAGCTGCTTTATCAACAAAAAAACTGCACCCTTTCGGATGCAGTTTTTTGGATGACGCGAGTATCTTCAGATTATCAGTTTAAGACTATCTTGGAACCACTTGAGAGGCGCTAAAATCTTGATCGAAGAATTCGCGGGTCGCTTGAGTACAAGCACTGCTGACCAGACCACCGTGATAGCTTGACAATATAGCCGCACCTGCCGCTTGTGCTAATGCTGTTGGATCTGTTACGCCCGCAGCCTGCGCATTCGCAATTGCATTATTTTGAACAGCTGTCAATGTGGTAGAGAATCTGTCTTGAACGTCATCGATAACGGTTGTTGACATCCATGGGTTGCTCATAGCACTATCACCAATCGGAGTCACTTCGCCTCGGTTGTTTCTAACATCGACATTTAGAACCGTCACATTAAGGTTGGCGTTTGGCGCTGCACTTGCCTGCTGTAATATCGCCGCCATCGAACCCGTATTTAGATCATAAAATACCGTTGGGTCTTGGTTACCACCACACAATAGTGTCGGCATTTTTGGTATATATCCACGCAAGTCGTTATCCTTTAACGCCTTACGAAGGTTGTTTTGCGGGTTTTGGGCGGGCAATGCACCTGTGCCTGCTATTAACTGGTCTTGGTTTTGTAAAGCATCAGCGACATAAGCGGCACGGAAATCTGTTTTGATCAGATAGTTATCGTCAGCAAACCCTAAGAACGCAAAAGGTAGGTCACTGTCTGGCAGCTGATTGATCAAAGGATTATCGGTCGGCTTTGCTTCAAAGAGTGCATTGTCAGGCAATTTATTGGCAGCAACCAATTCCTCAAAACTCAACAGACTTGGCAGTTGCGTGTTGGCATAATCTGCGGTAAAGATGTCAGTCGGGTTACTATAAATGTTGCCGTACTTTTTTTGCATGCCATCTGCCAATAGCGGCGCAAAACGGGTCGCGCCAATATTTACATTACCAGCAAAAATCGCATCACCAAAAGCAGCTAACGCATAAGGCCCTGAGAGCGGCGCGATTGCCGTTACTGTTTTGTTTTGCGACTCTAGTAATCTCGCAGTTGCCATAGCGACATGACCGCCTTGTGAGTAGCCTGAGAGGTATAATTTACCTGAATCATCGATGTTGGTGTAATTGTCATTACTCGCTAGCTTTTGCTTGTCAATCACTGAGCGAGCACTCTCTAGCGCATCGACCATGTCATTCGACTGCTGTTCAGCGACTAAGTACGGATGATAATCAAGCTCGGAATCATCGTAGCCAGCATAGTTTGGCGCGACAACGATATAACCTTGGGCGGCAAAGTTAGCGGCTATGAGTGTTGACTCGCCGACTGCTGGATTATTGACATTACCGACTTGGGTAAAGTCATAGCCTCTATCGGTAGTCGTACCATGAGCGTACAGCAGCACCGGACGCTCGCCTTGACATTCATCGCTATCGCCAGTGGGTAACATCAACGCTGCCGTCGCGTTAGTCGCTTCGCCTGCAGCACCAACAGTCGGATAGCTGACCTTTTCAATGGTGACGCCGCACTCAGCATCAGGAGTGTCAGCAGTATCGCCAATAAGAGTATCTATTTGATCTTGGCTAAAGGCATTTATAAACTCTGAAGTAGTTGGAGATTCTGTTGATATTGGCGCATTAAAATCATTATCATCATCGCCGCAAGCTGTTAGTAGTAAGCTGCTTGCTACAGCTACCGATAATAAACAGCGCGACATCGTTGGGATTTTAGACAGATTGGCATGGGGAATGGTCATATTCGCTATCCTTAGCATTGAGTGACAGGGTTTTAATGTTAATTTTAGAATATTAATACAGCGCAATAGCCACTTTATCAAAAACAGCTTTAGTGATTAATAATCTATAATGCATACACCTTACTGTTTATACCGTAAAAGAGCATAAAAAGATACTTCAAATCGATAATTCCGGCTCTTGTATAAGCTCTTGAGCACTAAGCACTCTAATATCGTTCATTCTAATATCGTTCATTCTAATATAATCATAGACAAAATATTCTTAATCGCTAAACTGACTACGGGTTTTGCCCAGGGTCTATTAAAGCTCAACCCTTAAACTATTATTTTATAGGTCAATATTTTATGGATATCGTTTTAGCTATTGTTTGGATTTTGGCAATGGTGCTCTATAGCTTCTCTAGTGATTATGCCCAGTACTTTCCTGATCATAATAATCGCGCACTGCCTTTTGTGCGTTGGGGTTCGCTATTAGTCGCGATGGGCTTATCTGCATACCTTGCTCAAGCCTATCAACAACACTTACAAGGCACTGGTATTTGGGTCTTTGTCATTGTCGTCTTCGTTATTATCATATTATCTAAACTGGTCTTTAAATGGGTGCTCAAACGCCGCCGCTAAAGTACAAAATAAAGCTCTAATAAAAGTAAACTAAACATAACTACGCAGCGGTAGTCAATTTAATAATAAAGAAAGTCAATTTATGACAGACAACAAAAAAGATAACTCACAAAACCAGCAGAGAGCGACACGTACCGATCGTAGCTTTGAGCCGATTGCTGATCATTTTGAAAAAAAGGTCTACGGCGGTTTAAAAGGAGAGATTCGGCTTGCGGTATTGCGCCGAGATATTTTTGCTTATGTCAATGAGCACAGTCGACGCTTAGGACGTCCGCTGCGCATATTAGATGTCGGAGCCGGCTTAGCGCAAATCGCTATAGAGCTGGCAGCGCAAGGTCACACGCTTGTCATCAATGACATCTCTGCCGCTATGTTAGACAAAGCACAAACTCATGCTGCCGCCCTTGAGACAGGCACCAAAACCAAGCTAGATATCAGTTGGCTGGTGTGCCCTTATCAGGAGCTTGCATCCAAGCTTGCTACAGACAGTACTGCAGAAAACAGCGATAGTAAGTTTGATCTCATCCTTTGTCACGCGCTGCTCGAATGGCTGGCCAAGCCGGCTGAGGTAATGAGATTTTTTGATACTCAGCTACGCCCTCAAGGCGCATTATCACTCTGCTTTTATAATCCAGCGAGCTTCGATTATCGCAACCTAATTATGGGTAATTTTAATCTGCTAGATAGACAGCTTGAAGGCAACTATGCCGCCGACAATAAAAAAAGCCTAACGCCCAATCATCCAGTCGCCAGACAAGAGGTAGAAGCGTGGCTACAACAACATCATTATAAAATCGTGCTTGAGAGCGGGCTACGTGTCTTTCATGATTACGCGCCGCTTAAGCGCGGCGGTCATAACGACCCTGAGGCAGTGATAAAAATGGAGCTACGCTATTCTCAGTTAGAACCGTACAAATGGCTAGGACGCTACTTGCATATCTTAGCGACTGCGAACGGCTGATATTGACTGATATGTTTACTCCTGTTTAAGCGCGCTCAATGTGATCTATCGTACTCTGACCACGTGGTGGCATTGACGTCTTTTTCATCGAACACCACCACATGCTCAAGTAACGGCAAGATACCGATATGGCTACCAACTGCGTGGTTATGGTGGCTCGCGACTAACGACAATACCGTCTGACCACTGTCTAATTGCAGCCGATACAGATAGTTGGCACCGCGAAACACTCGTCCAACGACTAATGCAGTCTGCGGGCTATCATCATCATGAATGATATCATCAGGACGCACAAGCACCTTGATGGGCGTGCCATTAGGATAGTCATACTCGCAGTATTGCGGCTGCCCTGAGGCATCGTACACCTCCATGCGCCGATAAATATCGCCAAGTGCCGTCTCGACATGACCTTCTTTGATAATGCCATCTATCATCGCGCCCTCGCCGACGAACTCAGCGACAAAAGGACTAACCGGCTCGTGGTACAGCTCGCTTGGCGTTGCCCACTGTACCAGCTTGCCTTGATGCATAACCCCGACTTTATCTGCGAGCGCAAACGCTTCGTTTTGGTCATGAGTCACTAAAATAGCAGTAGTATTGGTGCGTTTTAGAATATCACGCACGCTCATCGCTAGTGACTCGCGCAGCACCACATCAAGGTTAGAAAAAGGCTCATCAAGTAATAGTAACTTTGGCTTAGGAGCCAGTGCTCGAGCTAACGCCACGCGCTGCTGCTGACCACCCGATAGCTCAGCGGGACGTTTATCAGCGTGCTCGCTCAGTCCCACCAGCTCTAACATCTGCGCCACGCGCGCTTTTTTATCAGCGCTAGACCATTTATTAAGACCAAATCCAATGTTTTTGGCGACGCTGAGATGACCAAATAGCGCATAGTCTTGAAACACCATACCCATACCGCGCTTGGCAGGAGCCACCGCAAAGGAATGGCGGTTATCTTGTTCGGTTAGACGCTGATGATTGAGCTCAATTTTGCCTTGGCGGGTAGGCTCAAGCCCAGCAATAGCTCGCAGCGCTGTGGTTTTTCCGCAGCCGCTATACCCCAAAAAACAACCGATCTCACCTTGTTGCAGGCTCAATGACAAGCCATTGACAATAGTCACATCATCGTAGCCCACGATTAAGTTTTCTACTTTTAAAAAAGGCTCAGTATCGCTCTTTGAAGCGCGCGGGTCACGGTAGTTACGTTGCCCGTTGCTCTGCTCACTGCTGCTATCGCTATCCGTATCCGCTTCACCAAGCGTTTGCATATTTTGTATAGTTTGGCCTTTTTGCGGTAACGCTGATACCGGGAGCACAGATGATTTTTTGCTCACTTCTAGCCTAGCTTTGGCTTTGATAAGCTTTGGATCTAGACCTTTTGTAAGGGATTGACGGTCTTTAGAAGAAGGCTGTTTTGCATAGCTCTCCTCGGTATCTAAAGTATCATTAGTCAAGTTGGTATACATAGAAGGTACTCGTAAGCGATAAATAAATGAGACGGGCGATAATAAATATTAGGGATACTCAATATTAGAGGTGCTCGCTGCTATTTAAAGGTGACAAAATTAAAGGAAAAATCTAAAAGTGCTCATACTAACATGTTAATCATGAACGATTACCATTTATGCAGATTAGCTATGCTTTTCACTTTGGCGTAGTAATATCCATACAGGTATTAGCCCCACCAACACAATCAGCAAACTCGGTAACGCCGCTCTCGCCCACATGCCTTCGCTTGTCATTTCAAACACTCGTACCGCCAGCGTATCCCAGCCTTGCCGACGCGTCATTAGGGTGATTGGCATCTCTTTCATTACCTCCACAAAGCCTATTAGCAAAGCCGTCAGCACTCCCGGACTAAGTACCGGCAGCACCACTTGTCGCCAGCGCTGGAACGGACTACTGCTTAACAGTTCAGCGGCGGCTTCTTGATTGACCGTCAGTCGCTGTAATTGGCGATCGATCGGCTGAAAGCTCACCGTCATAAAACGCGTTGAGAGTGCTAATAGCATCACAATGACGCTACCTGATAATACTTGCTTAGTGGTAATACCAAAAGCGATCAGCTGATTGTCCAACCAAGCAATAGGAATAAACACGCCAACTGCCAGCACGGTGCCTGGTACCACATAGCCCAAATTAGCAAGCGTGGTCATCAGTTTCGTGCTCTTATCGGCATACTGACGCTTAATCCAAGCAATGATAATAGCGAGAAAGGCAATCAGCACTGTGGTCATGCTCGCAATAAGCAGACTGTTGGTGACAAAATCGATATAGCGCGCAACAAAGTCTTGGCGGTAGTTCATCGCCGTCCAATACAGTAGCTGCAAAAATGGTACTAAAAATGCCAATAAAAATACCAGACTACAAAGCAGCGTCATGCCCCATTTAGCTGCTGCGTTACTCGTCAGGCGCTTATTACTGCTTTGCGCGGTTATCGAGCCGCGACGTGCCTGCCAATACTGCTCAAATATCACCACGATAAACACTACGCCAATAAGTAAAGCCGCCAATTGCGCGGCGGTAGTCAGGCTGAAAAAGCCAAACCAAGCCTTATAGATAGCAGTGGTAAAGGTATCGACATTAAATACTGATACCGCACCAAAATCCGCTAGCGTCTCCATGCTGGCAAGTAAAAGTCCACCAATAATCCAAGGCAGTGCTTGCGGCAGCGCCAAACGAAAAAACACGCGGCTACGACTGAGCCCAAGCATCTGCCCCGCTTCGATCGCGCGGTGACCTTGCGACAAAAAAGCTTGCCGCGCTAATAAGTAAACATAAGGATAAAAAGCAAGCGATAAAATAAAGCCTGCGCCCCAAACGTTGCGCACTGAGGGAATAGCAGTGGTCACGCCCAGCTCTCGCAAGCTCGTCTGCAAAGGCCCACTAAAATCAACCATACCGACAGTGACAAAGGCGAAAACATAGGCGGGTATTGCAAGCGGCAACATCAAAGCCCAAGAAAAAAACCGCTGACCTGGGAAGCGGTACATACTCGTAACCCAAGCCAGCGAAGTACCCACGCTACCCGAGATGACCGTCACCATCGCTAATAAGATAGCGGTGTTTTTTAGTACTTGCGGCAGCACATACTCGCCCATATGTGGCCAGATATCAGCCATCGGCTGTGTCCAAGACAGTAGGACGATCAAAATCGGTATCAGCATAAACAACGAAATCAGTCCTAAGACTGATTTCGATAAAACACGTTTAAGAAGGGTGCGATCCTTAACGACGATAAGGTCTGGAGCCCCTATATCGTCTGCATGTTCGGACGCTTTTGGTATCGTTACCATATTACTACCATCTTCTACCCTCTATAGCGACGCTAATGAACAAGCCTTACTTATAGCCTGCTTTGTCCATCATTTGAATCGCTTGAGTTTGTAGCGAGCCAAATTTTTGAACATTGATATCATCTTGTTTAAAGCTGCCCCAAGATCTGAGCATCTCTGACTCATCAACGCCCTGTTTTACTGGATACTCTTTATCGGAGCTGGCATAGATACCTTGCGCTTCATCAGACGACAACCACTCCATCAATTTAAGCGCGCCATCTGGGTTGTCTGCTGCCGCAACTACGCCCGCGCCAGAGATGTTGACATGGGTGCCAGTTGTGTCTTGATTGGCCCAAAATATCTCTACTGGAAAATCAGGGTTTTCATCAAGGATGCGGCCATAGTAGTAGCTGTTAGCGATACCCACTTCACACTGACCAGCCGCAATAGCTTCTAGCATACTCGTATCATCGCTGAACACATCAGTGGCTAGATTATCTACCCAGCCGCGAATCACCTCTTCAGTTCTTTCAGGGCCCAAGTGCTCAATCATACTAGCCACTAGTGACTGGTTATAGACCTTTTTTGAAGTGCGCAGGCATAGCTTGCCTTTCCACTTTGGATCAGCCAGATCAGCATACGTCGATAGCTCCTCGGCATCGACTTTGTTAGGGTCATAAAAGATAGTACGAGCGCGTAGCGACAGACCTGTCCAATTACCCGCTGGATCACGGTACTTCGCCGGAACGTTAGCATTTAGAGTTTCTGATGCTATCGGCTGCAATAAGCCCTGCTCTCCTGCTTGCCATAAGTTACCGGCATCAACGGTTAATAGCATATCAGCTGGGGTGTTATCGCCTTCTGCTTGTAGACGCGCCATCAGTGGGCCTGTTTTATCAGTTACCAGCTCAATCTCAACGCCAGTCTCTTCGGTATAGCGATCTAATAACGGCTTAATCAGCTGCTCATTACGCGATGAATAAATCGTCACCGACTGATCGCTATTGGCCGTTGCCGCTTCAGTTGTTGATGCCTCGCCTTCAGCCGTCTGTTCAGGTGTCTGGCTTTGATTACAACCGACCAAACCTAACATCATACTAAACATAGCCACAGATAACGTGGTCTTTATGGGCTGACTTACGGCAACTGAATCATTAAGCGCTTGTAACGACATGGCTTTCTCCAAAGCTGGATTATAAACAAAAGAACATTAAAAAGGAGTTATAAATAACGAGATAAACGGCTTAAAACGAGCAAATACATACTAATAGAAATGATATTAATTATCAATAACTTTATGCGACTCGCTCATAAGAGCAGAAGCTATAATGTGCTTGATGTTGCAAGGTTTGTTAATGAGGTAACAGCCACTGCCCGACAATGACGTTGACTGCCGCTTCAGTACGCAATATTCTTGAGCCTATAGTAAGCGCTTGACAGCCTTGTGCAGCTAGTAGTTCAATCTCATAGTCGATCCAGCCGCCCTCGCTACCGATAAAAACTATCTTAGGTAAGCTATCAGTAGGCAAGCCACTATTATTAGCTGATCCGCTAGCAATAGACGCTCGCTGTAAGTATGCTGACAGCGATAACGCACCGTAAGGATGAGCAACGATCGCCTGTCCATCTATGTCTGTAAGCAAACGCGGTAGCTTGTCTTCCACAAAAGGTTTAAAGCGTTTTTCTAAGGTGATAGTCGGCGCAATAGTATCAACAGCTTGTTGTAGTCCTTCGAGTACAAACTCGTCAAGACGGCCAAGCATCGGGCTTTGCCAGTAGCTTTTTTGGCTGCGATAGCTGTTTATTAAGATAATGTGTGCCACCCCAAGCGCAGTCATATCCATAATTAATCGGCGCAGCACCTTTGGGCGTGGCAGTGCTAGAACAACGGTGAGGTCTAACTTAGCGGGCGGTGTAAGAGTGAGCTGCACCTCGCGTAGCTGAATGGCAGTTGGTGTCATATCATCGATGATAGCGCTGCCCAGCTTGCCGCCTAATTGTCCAATCTTTAAGCTATCGCCTACCTGCAAGCCTAATACCTTATGGATATGATCGATTTGTTTAGGGTCACTGATATAAGCTTGAGCGCTTGTAGCGTCAGCATTTGAGAAATTATCGATGGGTAATAGTAGACAATTCACAGCACTTCTCTACCCGTTACTCCTTGTAATGACTGACTAATGACCGTCTCAATCATCTCAAGTTGCTGCGTAAGCACCGCTTGTTGCTCACTTGTCAATTGCGCGCCTGCCTGCCCTGCGCGCTTAGCGGCTGATAAATCACTCAGCCAAAGCTGTAACTGACTATAAATTTTAGCCTGATCTGATGAGTTTGCGCTCTTACTAGTGTTTGATGATTGGCTCTTGCTAGTCTTTTGCAGAGCATCATTCTTTGAATTTTGACAGAGCAATTGCTGATGGTCTTGATAAAACTCATTATTAGGCTGATAAAGCGCCCCTACCTCTGCCAGTTTATCCACCACACTCTGACAAGACTGCGTATATTGGCCCATTAGCACAGGCGTCGCTACGCTCGCAGGCTCAACAGGATTATGACCGCCGATATCTACCAACGAGCCGCCGACCAAAGCCACATCCGCTTGCTCATACCAGTGCATCAGCTCGCCCATCGTATCCGCAAGATACACTTGGGTCTGTGCAGTGATAGGCTCATCTAAGCTACGCCTTGCCATAGTCAGATTAGTGGCTTTGATAAGCTCAGCGACCTCATCGAAACGTTCAGGATGTCTAGGTACGATAATCAGTAGCGTATTGGCAAGCTTAGGATCTGACAGCAACTGCTGCTGCCATGCCAGCGCAATACCCTCTTCGCCTGCATGGGTACTTGCTACTATCCATATCGGCCGATTGAGACCCTTTAGCGTCATACTGTTTCTAGACTCTTGCTCTACTTGCATATTTGTGGCTACTGGTTTTGGCGTATTGATCACCCATTTTAATGAGCCGGCTACTCGTATCTGTGAGCTTAATGCGCCAAGTTGGCGAAAGCGTTTCGCCGACTCATCGTCCTGCGCGATAATCAGCGTTAGATTTTGCATCATGCTCGCGCTGACCGATTCGATCTTTTGGTAGCTTTTGAATGAAGAGGCGGATAAGCGTCCATTGACCAAAATACTAGGGATTTGCTGAATCGAGAGTTTGGTTAAAATATTGGCCCAAAGCTCAGTTTCGATAAACAAAGCGGCCATCGGCTGTACGTGACTTAAAAACTTATCAATGACAGCCGGACTATCTACCGGCACGTAGCTATGAGTCAGCCGTCCTTGCGCGATATCGTCAGCAAAACGCTGAGCGGCACGCGCAAATCCCGTCTGCGTGGTATTGGTCAACCAAATCTGGTAGCCCTTCGCTAGTAAAGCGTCTAATAAAGGCGCGGCGGTGTTGGTCTCGCCTAAAGACACCGCATGACACCAAATTATTTTTTGAGTCGAGATATCTGCCGTTGATGGAACTGCGAGCGCCGGATACTGCTTACCAAAGCGCTGAGCCACTTCTTGCTGATAGTTGTCGCGCTTATGCGAGCGGCGCCAGACTTGCAGACGATATAAGGGTTTGAGAATACCAATCGCCACCCGGTAATACCAAGGCGGGCTTTGCGGAGTACGCATAGCAAGCTTCATCGGCTCAGCGTAAACTTCGACTAAATCGACGGTAGGCTCCTGTGTCTCTATATCTGTTGAAGACGGCGGGGTATAAGAGGACGGCATGACATGAGACCCGTTCAATAAGGGATAAGACGGCAGCAAACACAGCCGACACGTTAACTTAAGCAGACAAGACGAAAAACTAAAAATGAGCGTGACAATTTTACCGTAAACTTTAGTCAATGAGAATTAGCCATTAGACAAATATAATTAATAAAAGCGCCGCTATCACTATCGCGCCAATAAGCCATTGATAACGCTTTAAGCTATGCTGCTCTTGCGCTTTAGTCGTCATCAAGAGTTGTGCTTGCTGCCACTCTTGATTGATAGTTAGCGCTTCAGGATGACCATTGTCCGCCGCTTGCTCGAGCCAATATCTGCCCATGTCTATATCTTGCGTCAGTCCAAACCCTTGATAGTATAGCTTACTTAACAAGCGCTGGGCGCGGCTATCATTGGCGTTGGCGGCTTGTTTGACTAAGCTTATGCCCTTCTCCTTACTTGCCTGATCTATGCTAGCCCGATTTATACCAGCTTGATCCTTATCAGACTCGCTATCCATATTTAACTTAGCAGTGCCTTCGCCTAATAGCTCATACATCGCGAGTCGGAGCATAGCGGCAGTATGGCCGGCGTTAGCTGACTTTTGTAGTAAGCCTAATGCCTGCAGACGAGCGGCTTGATGAGTATCAGAGAATTTAACTTGCGCGCGTGGTTTGTTTTGTTTTGCGATATGACGCTCGAACTGATCGAGTATATGACAAGCTTGCTCATATTCCTTGTTTCCAGCATTTTGCGGTACTTTAATCTCATTGAGCTCGTTTAACAAACGAGTAAAGATCTCAGGCGTCGGTTGGGCGTTTTTATTAGCAACTTTATTATTTGCGGTCTGGCTATTAGGGCTTTTATGAGCAGGGTTATTAACTTCATTATTGGTTGCAATTTTAGGATGGTTATCGCTATCCCTTGGCTTTAACTGCGCTGTGGTTGACGGTAAGACAGACTGAATAGGCAGCTTAGCGTTTATCTGCACTGATTCATCTTGCCCTAAGTTTTGCTGATATTCTGGGTTATTTTCCGTATTCGCTGGCAGCCTTTGAGTCTCTACTGTGGTATTTGCCGACTGAGATGTTTGAGATGTTTGAGATATTTGCGAAGACGCTTGAGGCAAGCGCTCTTTGACCGCTTGATATAGGCCGCTAGCAATCTGTCCTCCTTGAGCGGCGACAAACTGCCTATCAATATGACCAAATAGGCGCAAACCGATTGGCTCTAAAGCAAAAAATAACGCCGCTGCATGAGCGCTTACCTCATTTAAATCACCGTTTACCTGAGCACTGTCTTCTCGATAAGCTACTGCCATGTCTTGATAAAAATCATCGGCAGATAGGCTCAGCTGAGGATATCGGCGGCGTAGATCAGACTGACTGTACCAATGCGGCAAGCTTTGCCACTCACCGGCTAAAATGCGGCCGGCATAAAACGCAAGGAACCATAATAAATGGCGAAAGCGATCATCTGCTAATAAGTGCTGCTCTGTTACTGCGTTTTTAGCATTATCTCGGCGTATCTGTAATAGTAGCGTGTCCACGCGCTGCAAACTCGCTAACGTCTCATCTAACTTACAAGCCTGCAGCTCAGCCTCATAAGCGATACCGCCTGCGATAGGACGCTGAGCCAAAAAGTCCTGCCAGTACCCTTCAGCGATATAATCCAGTGAAGTCTTGGCTACAAATGAATCAGAGCTGACAGACATAGCGAAACGTATCCTATGGGTGAATAAACATGCAAATTATAATAAGGGACTAAACAAGCGTATCACATTATCGAACAAGCTTTTAGAACGAGGGCGCTGCTGCCAATAATGCAGCTCCAAAAACTCACAATTCTCCAAATAAGCGTTTTGGCAGCTCAGAACTTGCGCCACCATCTCTGGGGTATAAATCGCCAAAGTCACCTCCATATTCAGATAAAAGCTACGCATATCGATATTCACTGTACCAAACAGGCAGTAATCATCGTCAATGACCACGGTTTTGGTATGTAGCAAACCGCCTTCAAAGCGTGCAATCTTCACGCCCGCCTCTAACAGCTCTTGATAATAAGCCTGCGAGGCATGCTGTACCAAAAATGAATCTACTTTCTTTGGCACAATCAACGTCACATCGACGCCGCGCCTTGCAGCTGTGGTTAGCGCCCCAGATAAGGCTTCGTCTGGCACGAAATAAGGCGTAGTAATCTGAATGCGCGTATTAGCACGGTGGATAACCGTGACTAGCGTATTATAAATGACATGCCCGGTCAGCTGCGGCGCTGATGGGATCAGCTGAGCGATAACGTTATTGACTGTTGGCATAGGCGCAATATCTATCAAGTTTGTCCCCGCTAATGGCTGCACGGCACTCTCTTGCGTATGCCCCTGCTCATCAAGCAATTGCACCCGACTGTTCAGATCGTTGATAGTAGGATGCATCACATAGAGCTTACGCGTGTAATTATTTACCCGCTTATCAAGCTCATAGAGATTATCTTGACTCTCAGCGCCGATATCGGTGACCACCACTTTACTCATAGCCGTCGCGATACTAATCGGTTGCACGCTTGTGCTCCGAATCATCACATCGATCCACTGGCCGACGTTTTTATCTTGTTTAAAATAGTTAGGGTCAACCAGATTGAAGCTACCGGTATAGCCTATATACTCATCGATGACGATAATCTTGCGATGATTACGCAAGTCTGAGCGCTTAAACAAGGTCTTAAGTAGACCTACTGGCAGTGACTGATAAACAAAGACACCGGCATTTTCTAAAGCTTCTTGGTGCTTACGATTAAAAAACCCTAGACTACCAACACTATCCGCTAGGATGTGACACTCTACCCCGCGTCTCGCTGCACTCTTTAAAGCCTGCAGCACTTCAAGCACTTGGCCTCTCGGGTAGATAATATAAAACTCCATATAAATAGTGTGAGCGGCATTGTGAATATCAGCAATAAGCTGATTAAAAATAGCGCTTGGACTCGTCAGCAGCTGCATTTGATGACCGGCAAATACGCCAAAGCCGGTTTTTCGCGTCCCAATAGAACTCACCCCGCGATAGTGATCGGACAATAGATCTTGGCCTTGATCAAATACCAAACGCTCGCGCGCTGCCATATCGTTGGTCAATAGCTGCGCTTGGTCAACGCGCTGCCGATAGCGCCGTCCAATCATCGGCTCGCCTAACAAAAGATAGGCGATAAAGCCGACTAAAGGCAGCGTGTAAAGCATAGCAATCCAAGCAATAGACACGCCAATATTGCGCTGCACTGTGACGATACGTAGCGTCATAACGACCATCAAAGTAATATGTAATACTAAGCCTAGACCGGCCAAGTCGATCCAAGACCAAGGCGCAAGTGTCTGTTGTGTCGCTAAAGGGTCTATAATACTCTCCAATGATTAAGGTGTTCTAAGCTTGCAGCATCTATTAGCGTATATACAGCTTATATAGCACGTCTATCTATAGGTATGAAAACAAACCGCTATAGTAAGCCTCCCTCCTATAGTTTATCAAATGTAATTTATCAAATAATATTTACCTACTCACTATTTCCATTCGCTTTTAGCCAGTTACATTATTTATTT